>ENA-OUOG01003604-OUOG01003604.1-marine-metagenome-genome-assembly--contig:-NODE-3604-length-14237-cov-5.913418_pt1 | contig 14237 bp, 4 predicted proteins | sample MGYA00248635_ERZ508505 | MGnify/ENA primary metagenome ERZ508505 (study PRJEB26176, sample SAMN06267871) | marine metagenome | isolation source: Saanich Inlet, British Columbia, Canada | place: Pacific...
GCGTCGCCGCCACCGCCGCGAAACAGACCCGGAACTTCTCCTCGTCGTCGAAGGCGACGCCGGCGTCGCCGGCGTCGCCGGCGTCGACGTTCAGCACGTTCCCGAGCACGAGCACCCAGCCGAGCACGACCGCGACCGCGGCGCTCTGCTGCGCGGAGTGCATGGCGTTCCGGTGCGGCCTGAGCCACAGGATCGCGACCAGAAGCGAAAGGCACGCGGCTTGCGCGAGCGTGGACTGGCAGGCGAGCGCGAATCCGCCGCCGGCGCCGACGTCGAACGCTTTTTGGTTTTTTTCGCTCGAACCGCCTCTCAGCGTGCTTTCCGTCGCGAACACGGGCACGGCCGCCAGGAAACACTTCGTGACCAGACCGGCGAGTTCCCACGCCACGAACGAGGGCTTGTACGCGGCGTACAGGAAACCGTACTTCTGCTTGAACGTCGTTTCGTGAAGTTTGTTTCCCCTCGCGCCGCGGAAAAGCAAGCCGGCGACGGCGAGGGGAATGCCGATCGGATACGCCAAGAGCGCGACGACGCCGAACCCGGAGAAGAGCCCGTAGACGCTCTCGCCAACGCCGTCGACGCGAATGGAGTAGTCCCGGCGCAGGAACGCACCCGTGTCGAGCCTGCGCGCGTTGTACAGCTGGAACGCCGTCTTGGCGGTTCCCGAGTACGCCAGGGTGAGGAGCCAAGCCGCGTTGCGCGCGCACCGGCGTTTCAGGCTCTCGTACTCGTCGTGTTCGGTGCGCGTTTTGTTCGGGAACGCGGCGTAGTGCCTCCGGCGCGCCGCCTCCGCGCGGTGGTACACGAGCGCGCAGAAGCATACGATGGCGGGGGGGACGGAGACGCCCACCACGAAGGAGCGGTAGAAGTTGACGCTGTCGTCGGTGCACCCGGGCGCCAGCGCCGACAGGTTCAGGTTGGTCAGGTCCAACGCGTCCAGAATGCGGTCGACGCCGCGCGGGAACGCCACGTCGTACTCCTTCAGGAGCCCGAGGCACTGCGCGATGAACACCAGGCAGGAAAACAAAGCCACCGCGCGGTCCTCGCTTCCTTCTTTTTCGGACGTGGATTCGGACGTGGACGTCACGCGTTTCTTCGTCATCGGCGTTTCTTTCGAAGCGCGTTCGGAGCGTTCGGAGCGTTCTTCCGTCTCAACGAGGTGCGCTTTTTTTTCGGCGTCGGCGGCGTCCCCCGGCGGCTCGCGGAAGATGTACCACAGGAACGCCGAGAACGCGACGATCCCGAAGATGGGCAGCGCGTAGGTGGCTTCGCCGTCGCACGGCACGCACGCGCGTCCCCACTGCCGGAACCCGGACGAGCACACCGCGCACACGGGACCCTCGTAGCCTTCGGCGCACGCGGCGTCTCCCGTCGCGGACCCGGGGAGGCACGCGTTTTTCACGGGGCACGCGAAGACGTTTCGCGCCTCCTCCGCGCTTCGCCACCACCCCGGCTTGGAGAGGAGCTCGTCGCCGCCGCGGCAGTCCCCGCCCAGGGGACACGCGACGCACGCGACGCCGTCGAAGTTGAACGTGCGGTCCTTGCACTCGACGCAGTCCTTGGCGATGGGCGCGCCGGTGACGCCGTCCGCGCCCAGCACCACCGGCTCGCGCCCGCGCGCGCACAAAGAGATGCGCACCGAAAACGTCACCGGCGCGATTGCGCTTTCGGTCGCGGTTTCGGCGGTTTCGGGCGTTTCGACGTTTTCGACGACGTCTTCAGAAGACGCCGAGTCTCGCGAGTCATTCGACGCGCACGCGATCCTCGCCTCGTACGTGCTTCCGAGCCTGCCCCTCGGGACGACGCCGTCGAACACGACGAGGCCCCCTTCCGAGGAGGCCTCCAGCGCGCCGCCGAGCTCGAGCGCGTCGGCGACGGCGACGTCCGCCGCGTCATTTTCCAAAGAGGCGGGAACCGAAACGGGATCGACGCGGCAGGCGACGCCGTTCTCGGTCGCGGCGACGCGCCCGTAGAAGTCCACCAGCGACGCCGCGAAGGCGGGCGCGGAGGTGGCGCTGGAAAGCTCCGCGGGGAGCGCGACGCCGCCCGAGAAGCTCACAGAAAGAGCCTCCGTGGCGACGCCCGCCATCTCGCCGGCGAGAAGCGCCGCGGAGGCGCCCGCGCCGGCGGGCGCCGCGGACGCCGGCTCGGCGCCGAGACCGTCGCCTCCGCCCAGGTCGCACGCCTCGCACGCGAGCTCGGCTTCGGGGGACGCGGCTCGCGTCCAGTAGGCGGCCTCGCCGGCAACCGCGTGCGCGTTGCGCACGGTGAGCCGCTTGAACGCGCCGTGCGCGAGCGGCGCGGACACAAACAGGCTCCCGCCGCGCCGGCCGGCGGCGTTTCCGTCCATGGCGGCGTCGGCGACGGCAAAGGCGACGTCGCGCGGGCGTCTTTCTTCCGGGACGTCATCGAGAAAGTTTGCGAAGAAGAAGGACGCGCGCGACGCCACGAGCGCCGCCGTCGCCGGCTCGATGACGATCGCGATCGCGCCTCCGTCCAACGCTCGGTTCTCGGTGAACGTGACGTTCGGCCCGAGCACGGCGAGCGCCAGGCCCTCGTGCGACACGCCGCCGCCTCGCCCGGCGCGCGCGACGTTTCTCTCGAAGCGCGTTTTCGGTCCGAACGCGAAGAGCGACGCGGCGACGGCGACGCGCACGCCTCCGCCGGAGTCCGCGGCTTCGTTCTCCGCGAACGCGCATCCCGAGCGCAGAGCGACCGTCCCTGCGGCGGCGAACACACCGCCGCCCTCGCCGCCCACCACGGACGCGTCCGGCGACGTGACGTTGGCGTAGAGCGCCGCGGAAGACGCCGCGGAGACGCGCGCGCGCGACGCGCAACTCGCGTCGCCGGCTCCTTCGTCCGACCCGACGCACCCCACGGCTTTGTTCGATTCGATGTCCGCGTCCTGCACGTCCACGACGGCGGCACGCGCGACCACGCGCGGGTCCCCGGAGGCGTTCATCTCATCGCTCGGCGCGACGAAGACCGCGCCTCCGTCCGGTGCCGAGTTGTTGCGGAACGCGCAGTTCTTTGCGCGCAGCGCGGTTGGCGCAGCGACGGCGTCCGGGTCGTCGGCGTTCTCGGCGTTCTCGGAGTTCGAGTCGATGTTGGGCTCGAGCGCCACGGCGCCTCCCCCGAACACGCCGGAGCGGCACCGCTCCTTGTCCACCTGGACGACGTTCCCGGAGAAAACCACGGACTTTGCGTCGTCGCCCTCGAGGGAGCCCTCGACATCGACCACGCAGCCGCGGGAGGCGAGCACGCCGCCGCCGCGCGTCGCGGCGACGTTGTCTTGGACGGCGGCGTCGCCGCGGAAGGCGAGGCTCGCGCCCGCGCCCGCGCACGTGGCGCCGCCTCCCCCCCCGCGCTCGGCGCGGTTGGACCTCAGCGCGGCGCCTTCGCGAAACACCGCGGAGCCCCCGGCGAGGATGGCGATACCTCCTCCGCCGTCTATATCCCGCGCGACGTTGTTTTCCACGACGACGTTTTCTCCTCGGAAAGAAACGCGCGCGCCCGTGTTTACGTACGCTCCGCCGCCCGAGACGGAAGCCGCGTTGGCTTCGAGACGCGCGCCGGTTGTTAAAAACAACGCCGAGTCGACGTAGGCGTGCGCGCCGCCGCCGAGCTGCGCCTCGTTATCGCGCACGACCGTGTCGTTCGACAACAAGAGCGTGGCCTGCGTGTACGCGAGCACGCCTCCGCCCCACTCCGCGGCGACGTTTTCGTAAACGGCGCTCCGCGAGAGCGTCGCGTTTGAACCGGCGAACGCGCCGACGCCGGCGCCGTACGTCGCCGCGTTGTTTCGCACGACGGCGCGTTCGATTTCGGGGGCGCAGCCCGTTCCGACGAACACGCCGCCGGCGAAGAAGCTCACGCATTCGCTCACGAGCAGGCCGTCGACGGTCAACGACGCACCTCCGTCCACGTTCAACCCGCCGCCCTTGCCGTTCTCCTCGGGGAGAGAACACCCGACGGCGGAGAAATTGAAAAGAGACGCGGACGTGCCAAATCCGGCGACGTACACGCCGCCGCCGCGCACTTCGTTCCCGGTGCCGTCCGCGCCTCCAAAACATTCCAAAGCGGCGGATTCGCGGAGCGTGACGGTCGCGCCGTCGAGCGCGGCGACGCCTCCGCCGGCGCCGCCGGAGGAGCACGCGCGGAACACCGTGTCGGTGACCTCGACGTTCGCGCCGGCGCCGGACACGAAGAGCCCGCCGCCCGTCGCGCGGCTGGCGTTGACGATTTCCAAAGCGTGAATCTTCACCGCGTGCGGAGGCGACGCGACCAAGCCCCCCGCTTGGGGGGCGGAGCCGCACGCGATCGAGGCGAAGGGGGCGGGCACGACGGGCTCGAAGCCGAACGGCCTATTCGTCGCGTCCGGGGCGTCCGAAACGTCCGAAACGCCCGAACGGGACCGGGACCGGGGACGGGAACCCACCAGCCCGGAGACGCGCACGGGCATAGCCGCGCCGAGCTCAGCCCCGCAGTTCCCGGCGCTTTTGTGTTCGCCGGGGAGGAACACGAGCTCGGCGGGCGCGTCGTCGGTGAACGTCGCGCCCGAGGCGGCGGCGGCGGCGAGCGCGACGGTCAGGTCCGCGCAGGGTGTCCAGTGCGCGCCGCACGCGCTCGCGTCCGCGCTCACGCCTCCGGAGGCGTCCGGGGAGATGAACACGCGCGCGGCGTTATCGCGCGCGCCGTCCGCGGAGGCGCCGTAGTTGGCCGTCTCGCGAAACGGACCCAGCGGCGCGCTCTTCGCGCCGTCGCCGGAGACGGCGGTCAAAGAGACGAACGCGACGACCGGCGCGTCTCCCGTCTGGGGGACGTCCAGGGAGTAGTGAGAGGCGTCCGAGACATTTTTCCAGGCGTCGCTCGCGTCGATCGTCACTGTGGTCATGCTCTGCGCGCACGCCGCCTCGGAGGGCGGGAGGCCCGGAGCGCAGCGCGTCACCTCGAAGGATGCCGTTTCCGCGCTCGCGACTCCGCCGGCGATTTTCGCCGACCAGACGAGCCGGAACGCAGGCGCGGCGGGGTTCGAGGCGTCTAACACGACGTACGCCCACGTCGCGGGCTCGGGAAGAAGCGCTTCTTCGTTTTGCGTCTCTGGAGCGTCTGGAGCGTCGATCGTCGCTTCGCCGTCGGAGAGCGAAGCGCACGTGGCGTGCGTCGCGAGGTCGGCTTTCGCGACTTGGCACGCCGCGGCGAGCGCGTCCGCCTGCGCGGCGTACGTCTCGGACTGCGAAACGGCGGATTCGACGCCCGGGCAGAAACACCCGGCGTCGTTCCAGGCCCCGAGCGCGGCGCAGCACGCCTCGTCCGCGCCGGAAGCGCACGCGCCGAGCGTGCCGAGCGCGGCGGTGCTGGACGCGCAGTCGAGGCCCGCCGCCGAGCAGCGCGACGCGAGCGCGAGGAGCGCGGCGAGCGCGAAACGGAGGGTCCGAGAGAATCGGGGGGGAGGCATCCCCGTCGCGCCGAAGCGGCGCGAGCCGCGCGCGCGCGCGCGAGCGTCGACGCGCGTCTCGGCGCGGACGTCGGTGCGGTCGGTGTTCCGGCGAGCTGGACGCATCATCGCGTCAAACTCCGGTCGCGACGCGTGCCGTGCGTGTCGCGCGTCGGAGAGTGGCGATCCGCCAGCTTGTCATACTCGAGACGTTACGTTACGAGCTTGTCACTCGGGCGTTTCGCGTCCGGGCGCGGTGATTCGGACTCGAGACGGCGGGCGCGATGAGCCGTTACCACGGGGATTTCGGTGCGACGGGTCGTGACTCGAGGCGCGACCCGCATCACGAACGCGAGCGGACGGGGAGGCGGAGGGTCGTCTCGGGTGATCAAGTTCGGTCGAGCCCGAGGTCGACTCTTCAGCTTCTCTCCGTCCGAGAAAAACGCTCGCGAAATCGCGATCGATTTTCCATGAAAATGCCCGGCAGCGGGCCGCGTGTAACACGTGCGGCTGAGCCAATTGCGCCAGAGTTTCGCCGCGCGGGCGTGCGCGGCGTTCCACGAGCCCGAGGCCACCAGGAGAGGGGTCTCGCGGCGTCGAGGGAGCGACCATGAGTCGACACGCGAGGAACGCGCCTGGCGCGTGGGGCCGACGCGCGTACGAGGATGAGGTACGTCTCAACACCCTGTAGCGCCGGCCGTCGCCTTCATTTTCCCGAGTCGGCGTCGTCTCGGAACACCCGCCATCTCGTGCGCGGCCCGTCGCGCCCGACGCCTCGCCCCCGTCGCGCGGCCCACCGTCGCTCTCCACCACTCACACCTCCTCGCCTCTATCCCACCGACGAAACAGAGAGTCCCCCTGGTGTCCGATCCGGACGACGTGGAGCGCGCCGGCGGCTCCGGCGCGGGCGTTCCCGGCAAAGCCGGCCGCGAGCGCCTTCGGTGTTTCAACCGCGTCGGCGTCGCGCTGCTCGCTCTGGGCACGCTGTTCGCGCTCGGGTTCGCGGGGTATCGCCAGGCGTCGCAGGGTCTGTCCACGTACGACACCAGCCACGCGGCGCGCGCGAAGCGCACGCCCTTCCCGCTGGTCGCGCACGAGATTTGGCTCGGCGACGAGATGCCGACGGTGAAGCGGCTTTTGTTTGAGCGCAACCGCGAAGTTCTGGCGCCGTGGGGCTGGGAGCTGCGTCTGTGGGGCGTCGGGGACATCGACGCGATCAACTTCCCGTCCACGTACAAAGCGCTGCGTCGGGGTTTAGAGCGTTTCGAGGCGACGGGCGACAACGTCTGGAGCATGGTGGGCGACTTGATGAAGTTTGAGATTCTGCACAAAGTCGGCGGGCTGTACCTGGACACCAACGTCGAGCTGCTTCGGGACCCGAGCCCGTTGTTTTGGGACACGGCGAGCGCGGGGAAGCAGGCTTTTTTCGTGGCGGACCCGGGGGACAACCGGTTCGTGAGCGCGGGCATGATCGGCGCGGTCGCGCCCGGGTCCGCGCTGCTCAGCGCGGTGATCTCGAACGGCGCCTACCTGGACGGCGTGGATTTCGCGCAGCACTGCATCGCCAACGCGATCACCGGGCCGGTTATGCTCACCGCGCACCTGGAGAACGACAAGAAGCTGCTGGACACCGTGAGTATCTTCGACAGGGACGTGGCGTACCCGCTGGCGTGCGGGGAAAACTACCTGGACCCGTGCGTCAAGAGGATGGACCGCGAAACGGCGGAGGATGACGAAAACGAAAAAGCGTCCAAGGCTCGCGCCGACGCCGCGGCGACGGCGCGGTCCATGTCCGGCGTCGGTTCGTCGTCGCTGGGCGCGTTCCTTGACGCGAAGAACGCGCCTCCTCCTCCTCCTCCTCCCGTGGGCGCGCTGCGCCGCGTGGCGCGCACCGCCGCGGACGTCGCGGCGACGGCGGCGAAGTGGCGCGAGGAGGATGAGGCGAGACGCGAGGCGGAGTGGCGCCGCAACGCCGTTTCCACGACGTCGAGTTGGCGCGTCGTCGTCGAGAACGACGGCGTTTCTTGGAACGCCACCGTGCCTTGTCGCGCGGTGGCTCGTGCGTATCCTGACTCGTACGCCATCGACCACTTCTCCGTGGGCGGCGCGAGCTGGCAGCAGAACTGCGACCGGCTGGAAAAAGCCGAGCTCATGACCAAGTGGGTGGAGGAGAAGACGTCGCCGGACTCAAAGCTGGTGCACGACTGGGCGATGAGCGCGGTTCGGTTTTTGGGCGGCCCGGACAAAGGGCGGGAGTTCGTGAAGCGGATCAGGCTGCACTCCACGAACGGGAAGAGCGGTCGCGCGCGCCTCATGCTCGTGGCGTCCAGTTTGCGCGCGGGCGGCGCTTTACTCAACGAGATGCTGGAGACCACCGCGGACCACCCGGTGGATTCCAAGATTTGGTACCGGGAAGACGAAGCGCGCGCGGACGCGTTTTTCGTCACCTACGTCACGCTGGGCGACTTGTGGTCGCACGGCGCGTTTTCCAACGTGCGCGAAGGGGATGGGAGCTGGCAGGATAAGCTGCGGTCGTACCTACTGACGAACGGAGTGTCAAGAGCCGCCATCGACAACGCGCACGTCGACCCGGAGACGTTCGTCGAGGAGACTTTGAAACGCTTGTGGGAGAGCGGCATCGACGTCGTGCACGCGATGCTCACGCAGTCGGGGGACGGTTTGCGGGCGAAAGCTTTGCCGGAGTCGTCGGCGTCCACCTCGTCGTCAAGCCCGGGAAGGTCCGTCGCGAACGCGTCGTCGTCCGCGAACGCGACGCTCATGCCGGTGGAGAAGAGACTGCCGAAGAACAACACCGAGGTTCTCGAAGCGTTGCTCGCGAAGTTCCCGGACTCGCCGACGGTGTGCCTGCGCCGGCGGAACGTGCTCGACGCCTACGTGTCTCTGTACCGCGCCGAGCACGGCGACGCGCCGTGGCAGATCGTCGCCGAGCCCCCGCCCGCGCCCGCGGCCGGAACCCCCGGCGTTGCCGCGGGCGGAGTTCGCAATGCGGGGGGCACCTCGACGGGCGTCTGGGGTCTCGGCGAAGATGGAAATTCAAAACGAAAAAGCGGCGACGTTTTTGACGACGCGAAAACGGCGCCGACGTTCACCGACGGCGCCGACGGGCGAGCGAGCGCGGAGGCGTTTGGCGCCTTCGGCGACGTCCCCGGAGACGACGCGCTTTCTCGCGATGACCGAACCGAAACGCCCCGCCGCGTGCGTTTCGACCCCGCGGTTTTCGCGTGGCTGGACTACTTCGAGACGGAGTGGCTGGACGAGGTGGAGTCTTTAACGAAGTCGTTTGGCGACGGTTTTGGGTGCGAGTCGCTGGTGTACGAAGACGCGCTGGCGGACGAGGCGCGGCAGCGGAAGACGCTGGAGTGGCTCAACGCTCGGTTCTCTTTGGGTCTGAACGTCGAGGCGTTGCCTTTGCAGAAACTGCGACGCGTGAACAAGAACCCGGCGACGCTTCAGGATTTCGAAAACCCGGACGCGCTGGACAAACGCGCGCGCTCGTTCCTGCGAACGCCCGAGTTTGGAAAAGAAGACGACGCGGTTGAGACGGTGGACGATTACGAACCACGGTAGAGACGAGCGTGAACGACGGTAGAGACGCGCGGCCGGAGTCATCTCTGGGCTGTGACGTGTCGTGATACAGATAGACTATTAGCGAGTAAGCACAGACATCTCACGAAAAGCGACCGTCGACGAACGATCGCCTAGAAACCGCGCGAACCGCCCGAGAAGCGCGTCGACGACGGTGACGCGAAGTCGTTTAGGTCCGCCAAACGACCCGGCGAATCCGCCGTCGAGTCGAACGCGAACTCGCTATCGGCGCCGCGGCCACCCCGCGCGCTTCGCGGCCGCGTCACCTCCGCGCTCGCGGGCGAAGGACGGTCGCGCGCCGCCACCGCGGCTTCGTCCAGCGCGTCGCGAAGCACCGCCGAAGCCTCGGCGCCAGCCGCCTCGGCGGCGCGGCGGCGGCCAGCCTCCGACCTCGCCGCCGCCGTCCTCGCGTCCTCAATCTCACTCGCCAGGCGCGAGGTCTCGTGGCCTATGTCCGCGAGCGCGGCGTGCGCCGCCTCGCCCGCGACCCGCTCGGCGGCGAGCTCGCGCCGCGCGCGCGCCTCGGCGATCTCCGCCGAGCGCGCCTGCTCCTCCGCGGCGCGCACCGACTCCGCCATGGCGTCCCGCTCGCGCGCCGCGCGGAAGCCCGCCGCCTCAGCCTCGAGCCTCAAGCGGCTCTCCTCCGCCGCCACCTCCCTCTGCCGGCGCGCCTCGCGCTCGGCGGTGGCCGTCGCCGCCGCCACGACGGCTGAGCGCTCGGCGTGCGCCTCAACCACCACGCGCTCCAGCCGCGCGCGCTCGAGCTCCAGCGACGCGCGCGCGTCCTTCTCCTGCTGCAGCTCAATCTCCAGCCGCGAAACGACGTGCGCGCTCGCCGCGTATTGCTTCAGCTCGTCGCGCGCCGACGCGACTTCGCCGGCGAGCCGCCGCGCGTCCGCCTCGGCGGCGTCGCGCCGGCGGCCCGCCTCGGTCAACGCGTCGTGCGCCTTGCGCGCGCGCGCCTCGGCGTCCGCGCGGGCGACATCCGCGGCGGCCACAGCCAGCGCCGCCTCGCGGTCCGCGGACTCGCGCGCGAGCGCGGCGTCGGCGTCGCGCTTGGCGTTGGCCGCGACCAACGCGCTTTTTATCGTCTCCAGCTCGCGACGGGTCTCGGCTTCGGCGTCGCGCGCGGCGGTCGCTTCGTCGCGCGCGGCGGCGACTTTTTCGTCGCGCCGCCTGCTCCTGTTCTCCGCCTTCTCCGCGCGTCTCGTCGCGATGTCCGCGCGGTCCTCGGCGTCGGCGACGTCGGCGTCCGCGCGGCGAGACAGCTCGTCGAAGTCGCGCCGCACGCTCTCCAGCCGGCCGAGGCGCTCGCGAAGCTTCTCGTTCTCCAGCCGCTCCGCCTTGGCGGCGTCCAGCGCCTCGTCCAGCGCGACGCGCAGGCGCGCCTCCGCGCCGGTCTTCGTCGCCGCGACGCTCTCCGCGTCCCGAACGCGCGCTTCCTCGTGCCTCGCGAGGCTAAACTCCAGCTCGCGCTTCTCCGCCTCGAGCCGCGCCGAAACGTCGGCGGCTTCGTTTCGCGCCGCGGAGAGCTCGGCGTTTAACAAACGCAGACTCTTCGCCGACTCCGCCTCTCGCGCCCGCAACGCGTCAATCTCCTTGGTCTTCTCGTCCCCGCCCATGTGCAGGTGCCTGTCCATGCTCGCGCACGTCGACGCTAAACGCGCGCACTCCGCGGTCTTCGAGTCAATCTCCACTCTCAGTTCGGCGTTGCGCTCCATCGCCTCAATCGCGCGCGCGTCGGCTTCGTGCGCGCGCGCCTCGGCGACGTCGGCTTTTTTTTTGTTCGCCTCCGCCTCGGACGCGCTTTTTTGAAGCGACTCGAGCTGCTTCTCGAGCGCGATCGCCCTGCGCTCCGCAGCCACCGCCGCGGCGGTCGCGCCCGTCGCGCGCAGGGACGCCACGCCGGGCGTCTCGCGCGGCGCGCCGAGCACGGCGCGCGCCAGACGCGCCGACGCGGCGTCGCGCGCGTCGACGCTGACGACGCGCGCCTCGCGCGCCAGCGCCGCCAGCGCGGGCGCGGCGGCGTGAAGCGCGGCTCTGGAGGCTGTGGCGACGTACACCGTGAGCGCGCCTTCCGCCGCCGCGCGCGCGTCCCCCTCTGTGGCCGCCGCCACCAACCGCACGCCCGCGCGCGCGCATCGGCGGCGGCAACGCTCGGCGGCGATATCCGACACCGGGCCGGTGAGCACGAGCACGGCTCCCGCTAAGAGCGCGCGGTCGACGTACTTGGCGCTCGATGAGCGCTCTCCCGCGAGCAGGCGCTCCAGAGCGCTCTCCACCTCGGCGTCACCGGAGACGGCGAAGATGACCAACAGGGGGTTGTTCTCGTCGCCGTCGTCGTCGTCGCGCGCGAACAAAAACGCCTCCGCGTCGTCGCCGGGATCGGCGTCGTCCTCGTCTTGGTCGGGGTTTTCGTCCCGGCGGAACGGGTTCGTGCTCTTGCTCGGCGCGACGGAGTTGAAAGACGTTCCGAACGTCGAGCCGCGGTCGGAGAGGCTGAGCGCGTCGAGCGTTTTGAACGCCGAGCGCGCGGCGCGTTTAGAGGCGTGATGCGGCGACCCGCCGGCTTTTTCGGCGTCGCCGCCGGCGCGCGACGACGCGCGGGGGAGGTACGCCGCAACCTCCGCGGCGTGCCTCGGCGTGCGCGCGCGCGTGCCCCGCAGGCGTTCGCCGCGCTCGATCGCGTTCTTCTCGTCGTGCGTGAACCACGCGACGGGGAAGCCCTTTGCGACCAGCCGCCGCGCCATCGCTCGGTTCGCGGGCTCCGAGTCGAACACCACCGCCAGCGGAGGAAGCGTGGCGTGTCTCGACCACCCCGCGCGCAGGTCCAGGGGGCCGAGCTCGGGCGCGTCGTACGCCGCGTCCGCGTCCGCCCAGGAAGCCACGGTCTCCTGCGGGGGTCGAAACGCGGGGGTCGGGGTGGAAGAAACGCGGTGGGGCGAGGGCGCGGTCAGCGACGGACGAGCGGGAGGTTGTTGAATCGGTCGCGGATTCGCGCATCGGGAGACGCGCGGGTTCCCGGCTCGCCGGGTCGGGAAAGACACGCGGGAGACGCACCCGACCGGGTGACCCGGGGGAGTGCATGCGCGACATGTCCGCGAGAGGGCCGCGCGCCGCAATCGAGCGGCTCCGGTGCCTCGGCGCGTCCGATTGTGTCGTGGCCGACGATTCGTTCTAACGAGAACTGTCTGTCTGTCTGTGTCAGTCTGTCAGAGGCTGACGCGTGAAACGTGCGCAGCCACTGGGCAGCGGAGACTTTTTACGAGAAATTTCCTCCGCGCCGCCCGATCGCGCGAGGGAAGGGAGAAGCGCGCGTGGTGCACGAGTGGTGCACGAGTGGTTTCGCGGTACGGGCGTTTCAGTACACCGCCTTCCCGTCTATCTATGGCGCGAGCCCCGCGACCGCCGCCTCTTCGCGTCGCGGGCGTCTCCGTCGCCTCTCTCAACCTCATCCGACTCCGATGGCTCCGTCGCGCGTCACCGTGACTCGCGTCGCGAAAGCGCCACTCGCTTAGAGGAGCTCGTTGAAGGACTGCGTGGCGAGCGCGACGTAGCCGACGGCGTGGCCGATGGAGCCCCACATCAGGAGGTCCACGATGGTGAAACCGGCGGGGTCGTTGGTGGCGAACACGGAGGCGGCCTCCTCGGCGCGCGAGTCGCCGGCGGCGAAGTGCGACTCGCCGTTCTGGACACCGGGGCCCTGCATGCCCGTCTTCTCGCGGATGGAGGGCAGGAACACGAAGCGGCCGAGCGCGAGCGCGAGGCCGTTGCACCCGGAGATCACCAGCTGCACGTCCGAGAGCGCGGTCGCGGTCGAGCGGCGGAACGCCACGGCGCCGGGCGCGGAGCGCACGGCGAGGGACTTCTGCACCTTGCTGTTGGTTTCGCGAAGACACGAGGAGAGGTGGTCAGAGACACGCGCGTGTACGCGGGTACGCACGCGCGGAACGCGGTCGCGTCCGCGCCGAACGGTGGCGCGCGTCGAGCTCGCGTCGTGTCCGCCGATCAGGGAGCGTCCGACGCGCGGAGGGCCGTGACCCGCCCTCACGCGCGCGACGGATTAGGTCACCCCGATCGAAGCGCTCGTCGCGTGGGACCGAGGGACGCGGGGGATCGGGGCGCGCGCGTTCCCCGGGCGCGCGCCGATCGCGGTCGCGCGATCGCGCTCGGGTGCGCTTCCACGTCGCGTGCGCGTATCGCTCGCGGACCCGCGTCGCGTCCGAATCCCCCGCGCTCTACGCGTCCCGCGCGCGCGAGCAGGGAACGCCCCGTCGCGAGCGGGCTGGCTTTGGAAAGTTAAAATCGCGCGCGGGTCCGCTCATGCCGGAGACGCGTTCGCACCTGCGGAAGGTCTGCTGGGTGCGCATGGGCAGGACGGGGGCGCCGAGGCAAGCCATCTTAGCTGTCGTTTAGGTGGAGTGGGGTGTCGGACCGAAGTCGAGTGTGCAAGTATGGCGCCGAAGCCGGGCCACGCGACGCCTATAAAGTCGGGATGCGCGCAAACGCACGGAGCCCGGATGTGCCATCGCGCTCGCGTTCGCGCATCGTCAGCCCTGATTGGTGGAAAACGATTCTGCGGCAACCGGGAGTATTGGGGGTCTATCGACGGGTTAAAAAACCAGCCGAAACGCACCCAGCCGAAGCCGGCGAAAAACTTTTGCCTGATGAACTGTTGCCTCCGAGCGAAGATCCCGAGAGCGGAAAATGTCATGCATAACACCCGAAAAGCTTCGGAAGCAGAAATCCGTCGGTCGCGAGGGGCGCACTGGTCAGCGCGCAGTCGCGCGTGGTGGTCACCGCGCGCGTCGTCCGCGATGGGTGGGCGCGCTCGAGGCTCGAGCAAGCCGGCGGACGTCTCCGGCGAGACGACCGAGCTTTTGCGCGGGCGCGACGGGGCGAGCTCGAGCTCGGATGAGGAATCTGGCGAGTCTCCGACTCGTCGTGCCGGGCGCGACGCGGAGTGGTCTTGGGCGTTCGTGGCCTCGTACGCGGCGTTCGGCGCGCTGGTCGTCGTCGCGGTCACCTACAGCACGTACCTGTGGTACTCGGGCACCGCGTACGTGCGGCACCCCGCGCTGCTGATGTTCGCGAACGTGCCGCCGCCTCCTCCGCCTCCCCCGCCACTCCCGCCCCCGCCACCCCCGCCGAGACCGAGCCCGCCGCCGCCGCCGCGCCCGCCGAGCCCGCCCCC
>ENA-OUOG01003607-OUOG01003607.1-marine-metagenome-genome-assembly--contig:-NODE-3607-length-14235-cov-6.012502_pt1 | contig 14235 bp, 16 predicted proteins | sample MGYA00248635_ERZ508505 | MGnify/ENA primary metagenome ERZ508505 (study PRJEB26176, sample SAMN06267871) | marine metagenome | isolation source: Saanich Inlet, British Columbia, Canada | place: Pacific...
GAGGTTGACTTCAGGCAGATTGCCGCCGAGGCAGAGGCTTCGCTTGGGTTTGAGGTAATAACTCCAGAGGTTCCGGCTGACTGGTGGTCCAATGCCGCCAGGCTAGAGACGGACCTCGGTGTGCAGAGCTGGTACGTCGGCTTCGTGACAGAAGACAATCAATTCATTGCCTTACTTCATGGTTTTGAGGTCAATCCGAGCTGGACAGCCTTGACTCTGCAGGGGAACTGGCTCGAGGACGAGGTCGTTATCTCGGGGAGAACCTGGGAGATCTGGCCCTCACTCACTCCAACTAACCCCCCGGGAACCAAGGATTATGCGATGCTTCACAGCTTCTCCGACTCCGCCGTTGTAATCTATGGAACGGCCAGCGAAGACGACTTCAGGCTCCTTGCCACACTCGTCTCAGAAGAAATTGAGGAGATCCTTGCGACCGACTAACGCCCGCGAAGCCTGGCAAGTTCTCAAGGCTGGAAATCAGAACTTTGTGGCCGGAACACCAGCCCACCCCAGGCAGGATGCTGAGCTTCGGAAGTCCCTGGCGGGGCAACAAAGTCCATTTGCTGCCCTTTTTGGCTGTTCCGACTCGAGGCTCAGCGCGGAGATGATCTTTGATGTTGGCTTGGGCGACCTATTCGTGGTTAGAAATGCCGGCCAAGTCATCGCTCAGACGATCATCGGTTCCCTGGAGTTCTCGGTTGAGGTTTTGCAGGTGCCGCTAATTCTTGTCCTTGGCCATGACAGCTGCGGGGCTGTTAGGGCCTCATTGGACGCGGTAGAGGGAAACCTGAGTGTTGAAGGCGAATACATCGAGAATTTGGTCGAACGAATCGTGCCGACGGTAAATCGTTCACTGGCGCGCGGCGAGACCGAGGTTGACCTGATAACCAGAGACCACATAGTTGACACCATTGATGAGCTCCTCGAGATGTCAACACTCATCCGAAGCCGAGTTGAAAGTGGCAAACTAGCAGTGGTAGGAGCCCAGTATCGCCTCGAAGAGGGGCAGGTCGAGCTCATCGCATCAAGAGGACAGCTAGAGAGTTAGAGGAAACATGGAATACCGCATCGAAAAAGACACGATGGGTGAGGTTCGAGTTCCCAAAGACGCTCTCTACAGAGCCCAGACCCAGCGGGCAGTGGAGAACTTCCCAATCAGCGGGACTCCACTTGAAAAAGAACACATCATCGCCCTGGCGAGAATCAAGAAGGCGGCGGCTGCCGCAAACTCAGCTCTAGGTCACTTGGATAAGGAAATTGCCAAGGCGATTGAGGCCTCAGCAGACGAGATCATCGCGGGCAACCACCACGAGCACTTCCCGGTAGATGTCTTCCAGACCGGATCTGGAACAAGTTCGAATATGAACATGAACGAGGTGCTCGCAACCCTCGCATCAGCGAAGCTTGGTAGCGAAGTTCACCCAAATGACCATGTCAACATGAGCCAATCATCGAACGATGTCTTCCCTACCAGCGTGCACGTAGCGGTCACCAGCGCCCTTGTAAACGACCTTCTGCCTGCAATTGACTACCTGGCAAAAGCACTCGAGGAGAAGGCCGCCAAGTGGGCTGAGGCAGTAAAACCAGGTCGAACCCACCTAATGGATGCGACTCCTGTGACTTTCGGCCAAGAGTTCGCTGGCTATGCCGCTCAGATTCGCTACGGCATCGAAAGGGTCAATGCCGCTCTCCCCAGGGTCTCAGAGGTACCGCAGGGAGGCACCGCCACGGGCACCGGCATCAACACCCCAGCGGGATTCCCCCAAGAGGTAATCAAACTCCTTGCCGCCGACACCGGCCTTCCAATCACTGAGGCTAGGGACCACTTTGAGGCGCAGGGCGCAAGGGATGGGCTCGTTGAGACCTCTGGTGCGCTGAAGGTTATTGCGGTTAGCCTCACGAAGATAAACAATGACCTGAGGTGGATGGGATCAGGCCCCAACACCGGAATCGGCGAGCTGCACATCCCCGACTTGCAGCCCGGAAGCTCGATCATGCCTGGCAAGGTGAACCCCGTTATCCCAGAAGCAGTGCTCATGGTCTGTTCCAGGGTTATCGGCAATGACGCCACCATCACCTGGGCGGGTGCTTCTGGAAACTTTGAACTCAATGTCGCCATACCGGTAATGGGTAATGCGCTCCTTGAGTCAATCAGGTTGCTTGCAAACTCAATGCGCGTGCTTGCCGACAAGACTGTCTCAGGACTCGAGATCAACGCGGAAAGAGCCAAGGCAATGGCTGGCTCGAGCCCTTCTATCGTCACCCCCCTAAACAAATACATCGGCTATGAGGCCGCAGCCAAAATTGCCAAGCACGCCGTTGCGAAGTCAATCACCGTGAAAGAGGCGACCATTGAGCTGGGTTTTGTGGACGGCGAGAAGCTAACGATGGAGCAATTGGATCAGGCTCTCGACGTATTGCCTATGACAAGGCCTCCGCAGTAACTCTAAAAAGCGGATAGCCCGCAAATACAAAGAACCCCAAGAGCAGGTAAGGGCCCATTGCTACCGGCGTCTTCCAAGTCAGCTTGCCCATCAGCATGCCAATTGCACTCACCAAAGAGGCCAAAGTAAAGCTCAGTGTGAGTGCGAACAGGACAAGCCACGGTGAATACCATGCCAATAAGAGATTGGTAGCGCTCAGTAGCTTCACATCCCCCATTCCAACGTCCGCGTATTTTGCGAGCAGGTATCCAATTCCAAAGGTCGAGAGTGAAATACCCAAAGCGATGAGCAATTGCAGGTAGCGATTATCGCTGACTGCAACAAAGCCTGTGGCAAAGAATGAGAGCGCGATTGCGGAGTAAGTGAAGCGATTGGGGAGCCTGTGCTCTCTGAGGTCGGTAAGAACAAGCGGAATGCTCGCAAAAAGTAGGTATCCGACAGGTATCAAGAGAATCAGCTCAGCCACAAAGCTCAAACTAAAGCACGCTGCAAAAAGCCCCTTTGAGTTATCCCCAGGTGAGCTATTAGTTAATCAAGGAGGTCGGTGACCAAGGCCGCAATCTCACTGCGCTCAGATCGAGTGAGCGTGATGTGACTAAAGAGCGGCTGTCCCTTCAGGGTCTCAACCACCGAAGCAATACCGTCGTGGCGACCAACCCGGAGATTGTCTCGCTGTGCGACATCGTGGGTGAGGATGACTCGAGACTTCTGGCCAATCCTGGAGAGCATGGTCAAAAGCACGTTTCGCTCGAGAGACTGGGCCTCGTCAACAATTACGAAGGAATCGTGAAGCGAACGTCCGCGGATGTGAGTCAGCGGCAACACCTCGAGAATCCCACGATTCACAACTTCCTCAACAACTTCCTTGGAGACAAGGGCGCCGAGAGTGTCGAAAACGGCCTGAGCCCAGGGGTTCATCTTCTCCCCCTCGGTGCCTGGCAGGTAGCCAAGCTCCTGACCGCCTACCGCGTAAAGGGGCCTGAAGATCATGATCTTCTTGTGCTGTCTGCGTTCTAAGACGGCCTCGAGACCGGCACAGAGTGCCAGAGCGCTCTTTCCAGTGCCTGCCCTTCCGCCCAGGGAGACAATGCCAATTTCCTGATCGAGAAGGACGTCAATTGCGAGTCTCTGCTCGGCGGATCTGCCGTGTACTCCAAATACTTCGCGGTCACCGCGAACCAGCTTGACAGTCTTGCTCTCGGTCACTCGTCCTAGCGCACTGCCTCGCTCCGAGTGGATGATGAGACCAGTGTTGATCGGCATTTCCTTGGCATCGGGGTGGCTAATTTCCTCAGAGTCGTAGAGATTAGCCATCTCGGTCGCCGAGAGGTGCAGGTCGGATATGCCGCTCCACTCATCGGTTGCCAGCTCGTGCAGGTACTCCTCGGCCCTGAGGCCAATTGACGATGCCTTGACGCGCATCGGAAGGTCCTTTGAGACAACTGTTACCGCAAAGCCCTCGTTACTGAGGTTGGCTGCCACGGCCAGGATCCTTGAGTCGTTGTCTCCCAGCTGGAAGCCGGTGGGGAGAATCGACTGGTCGATGTGGTTTAGCTCAACCCTGAGAGTGCCGCCCTGACCAACCTCGACTGGAAAGTCGAGACGCTCATGACGCTGACGGAGTTCGTCAAGGTTTCTCAGCACCTTGCGGGCGAAGTAGCCAATCTCGAGGTCGTTGCGCTTTTTCTCAAGCTCGTTAATGACCACTATCGGAATGACCACCTCGTGCTCTTCAAATCTAAAGAGGGCCTTTGGGTCCGAAAGTAGGACAGAGGTATCTAGCACGAAGGTGCGGACCTGTGTCTCAGACTTGGACTTGGTAGCGGGCTTACTCACCACCTCAGGACTCGTTTTGCTTTTCGTTGCTGCTTTGGACCTGGGGTTAGAGGTAGTTGCCACCTGCGCTCCTTTGGGGTGCGATTGCCATCAATCTACGCCTGAGGTTTAACGTTGCTTGCGATAAACACGCCCAAAAGAAAATCGTTTACCTAAGTGATATCTAGGCTCCGAAACGACGGTGTCTGCGCTGGAAATCCCTGATGGCTCTGAGGAAGTCAACCCTGCGAAAATCTGGCCAAAGAGCCTCAGCAAAGTAGAACTCACTGTTAGCACTTTGCCAAAGCAGGAAGCCGCTAAGGCGCTGCTCGCCAGAGGTTCTTATGAGCAAGTCGGGATCTGGCTGGCCTCCGGTATAGAGATTCTCGGCAATGAGTTCCGGTGTCATAAGTTCTGCAAGCTGCTCAATCGAACTGCCACTGGAGGCGTGCTTTCTCAGGATTGAACGCATTGCATCTGCAATTTCTTTTCTGCCACCATAGGCAATCGCGAGATTGACGTGGGTGCCAACTTTGTCCTTTGTCAGCTCCTCGACTCTGCGGAGCCTCGCGGCCGCATCTTGGCCGAGGGCGGCTAGGTCACCGACGACCTGAAGCTTCCAACGTCCGAGCTCTGCAAGGTGTTCGGCAAGAGTGATGATGATGTCGATCAGGTCATGGAGTTCTTCGCTATTGCGACCTGACAGGTTGTCAGTAGACAGCAGGTAAAGAGTGACGTGCTCAATGCCGAGGTCGGTGCACCAACCAACAAAGTCAATTATTCGTTTGGCTCCTGCGGTGTGGCCCAGTGACCTATCAAAGCCCTGCTCTTGCGCCCAGCGCCGGTTGCCATCAACCATGACACCGATATGCCTAGGCATGTCGCTGGGCCTGAGTCCCGACTCGAGCTGCTTTTCATAAAAGCGGTAGAGGACATTTCGCACCCCAAAAGGTTAGTCGAAACCCCCTGTTCACATTTTTGCCATAGCCTTTGTTGATGCAGCAGCCCGATCCGCTACACGTCCCGCTCTCGGAGCTCAAGGGTTCCCTCCACCAGGATGAGCCAAGGCCTTCGTGGCGCGGGTGGATCCACACCGGCGTGCTTCCCTTTGTCGTTGCCGCGGGAATTCTGCTGATCGTATTCTCCGAGGGAGTGGTGGCCAAAAGCGCGGCTGCCATTTACTTCGCAAGTTCCATACTGCTCTTTGGCAACTCCGCTCTTTACCACCGCTTCCGCTGGCGTCCTTTTATGAAAATGCTGCTCAAGCGAATCGACCATGCCAACATCTTCTTACTCATTGCCGGCACCTACACCCCAATGGCAGTGAGTGCACTGGAGAGCGACAAGGGTGTGGTGCTACTGATTGCAGTCTGGGCGATTGCGGCACTTGGCATTGGTTTTAGGGTGTTTTGGATAAATGCTCCAAGGTGGCTATATGTCCCGATCTATCTAGCCATGGGTTGGATAGCAATCTTCTATGTTGTAGACCTGTGGAATGCCAGCTGGGTGATGATGCTGCTTGTTGCCATTGGAGGACTGCTCTACACATTGGGAGCAATCTTCTACGGAGCTAAGTGGCCGGGCAAGAACGCTCGCCACTTTGGCTTTCACGAGATTTTCCACGCTCTCACGGTGGCAGCATTCTTCTGCCACTGGACAGCTGCACTAATTATTGGTCTGAGCCCGGTTCCGGGTTCTCTCGCTGGGGTTTAGCGGGCGGCGCAGGTCTATCGGGCTTCTTTAGCTCGATGTTGCCAAGCTCCTCTTCGGCCAATTTTTGCCTAATCTCTTGGCGGTAGCGGGTCTTGCGAATTCTCCGGTTCATGTCGAAGAACAACAGCACCGCGATGGCTGCCACCACAAAAGTGACGATGAAGCCGATTGTGCCGGGAGAGTTGTAGTTGTCATCAACAATCATCGGGGTCGAATCGACCAACGCGACTAGTGCGACAAGAAAGCTCATGCGACAAGTATTCCACCTAGGACGTAGCCTTGTTACATGCAGGACAAACAAGCCGAAATTCTCAGCGAGCGCTACGGGGTCAAGAGAGCCTCAAAAACGCACTCCGCCAAGGTCCTGGGCTGGATCGCCGTGGTAGTTGCAACCGTCGTCGCCGGTCTCTTCGGCTATCTCAATTGGAGCCCGATTGGCACAACCGACATCGGTTTCAGAGTTATTAGCCCGTGGCAGACCGAGGTCGACTTTGAAATTCAGATGCCGGTTGGGTCTGTTGCGACCTGCGGAGTGGAGGCTCTAAACAACTCATTCACCCAGGTCGGTTACGTGGAATTAGAGCTCGGGCCATTTGAGCAGTCCACGACTCGTCACACAGTAAGCGTCAACACCTACCAAGAGGCGGTAACGGGCTTGGTTGATGAGTGCACTCTGAGGTAACATTTTTCTAGCTCGCTATGCGAGCTTTTTCAATTCCCGGAAGTGACAAATGACCGACAACATTCTGCTAACCCAGGCAGCCTACGATCGACTCAGAGACGAGCTCGAGCAGCTGATTTTGGTTGAGCGTGGTGAGATTGCCAAGAAGATTCAAGAGGCACGTGAAGAAGGCGACCTCAAGGAAAACGGCGGCTATCACGCCGCCAAAGAGGAGCAGGGCAAGCTTGAGGCTCGAATCAACCGCCTTGAGGAGATGCTGTCAAACGCGGAGATTGGTTCCGCCGACAGCTCTGACGGCATTGTCAAACAGGGACTAATGGTCACCTGTCTCCTAAACGGCAGTGAGACAGAGTTCTTCCTGGGGAGCCACGAGATCTTTGAGGGAACCAAGTTTGAAAAGCAACTAGAGGACGGTGACCTCGACGTCTACAGCCCTGACTCTCCAATTGGCAGGGCCATTTTGGGAAAGAAAGTCAACGAAGAAGTCGGATACACAGCCCCAAACGGCAAAACCATCTCGGTGAAGGTTATAAAGCTTTCAAACTTTGAGTTTTAGTTCTCAAAGAGTCTTGGCTTGAGTCCGGCCTTCTTTAGGGATTCGATGACCTCATCCCGGTGAGCCTTACCCCTGGTCTCAACGCTCAGGTCTAGCTCTACCTCTGAGATCTCAAGGCCGTTTCCATGACGGGTGTGAAGCACCTCAACTACGTTCGCGTGTGCCGAAGCAACCGCCTGAGCGGTTCTAACGAGCTGACCGGGGCGATCTGGAAGCATCACTGCAATGTTGGTGTAGCGGTCCGAGGCGGCGAGCCCGTGACGAATCACCCTCTGAAGCAAAAGCGGATCGATGTTGCCACCGGAGAGAATCACAGCAGTCTTACCTTTGAGCTTTAGCTTCTTCGCGGCCAGTGCAGCTGCACCAACAGCACCGCCGGCTTCAATAACCAACTTGGAACGCTCCATGACACCCAGCATCGCCTTCGCGATCTCGTCCTCGGTAACAGTCACAACCCGGTCAACATGACTCTTGATGATTTCGAATGGAACCTTGCCTGGCTTAGCCACTGCGATGCCGTCAGCGATTGTCGGGTTGATTTTGACCTCTACAGGCCTGCCCGCCTTCAGCGATGCAGGGTAGGCCGCGGCCTCTGATGCCTGGACCGCATAGACCTTGATCTTTCTGCCCATTTCTTTGGCCTTGAGCTTTGCCGCCAGTGCAACACCAGCTGCAAGCCCACCTCCACCGAGGCATACAACGATGTTGTCGACATCGGGCATTTCCTCCATGATTTCAAGTCCGACCGTGCCCTGACCACGGACGATGTCGATGTGGTCGAAGGGTGGAATGAAAACCGCACCGGTTTGCTCCGTGAAGTCCTGAGCCGCAGCCGACGTCTCGTCAAAGATTGCTCCCGTGAGAACCACGTTCGCTCCGTAGTCAACAGTTGCTTGATACTTCGGTAGCGAGGCTCCAACCGGCATAAAGATTGTTGCCTTGATGCCAAGCAGCTTGGCGGCAAGAGCAACACCCTGGGCATGGTTGCCAGCTGAGGCAGCGACTACTCCACGCTTTTTTTCCTCGCTGCTTAGCTGGCTCATGAGGTTATAAGCACCGCGGACCTTATAGGAGCCGGTGCGCTGCAGGTTCTCGCACTTGAAGAAGACTGGACTTCCGGTTAGCTCGGTAAGCCAGTGGCTTTCGAGCATGGGGGTCTTAGTTATCTGACCGCCGACTCTCTCAGCAGCCGCATAGAACTCGTCCAGAGTTGGCAGTTTGCTAGGAGCCATTTGAAACCTTCAATCAGAGAATGAGAGAAAGTCTAGCGATTAGAAGCCGCGACCGATTTGGGAAAGTCGCTCAACTCGCTTGGGAATCGGAGGGTGAGTCGAGAAAATCCGCTCAACTAGCCCTGGTTTAAGGGGGTCGTTGATGTACATGTGAGCCATCGCGGTGTTGGCCCGCTTCATGGGCTTGCCATACTCCCCCAGCTTTTGAAGGGCTGAGGCAAGGCCATCCGGATAGCGGGTCATCTCCACGCCGGACGCATCGGCTAGGTACTCACGCTGCCTCGAAACCGCAGCAGAGACCAGCGGCCCAATAAGCCAGGCGATAATCCACCCCACAACACCTATGACAACCAAGAAGGCCATCATCTGACCGTTGTTTCGGTTTCTATTGAAGGAGGAGTACCACGCCATTCGAATTGCGATGTCTGCAAGGATGCCGATCGCCGAGACAAGTCCGAAAACTAGGGTTGAGACCCTGATGTCGTAGTTCTTCACGTGCCCAAGTTCGTGGGCCATCACACCCTCAAGCTCATTGTTGTCCATGATGTCCAACAAACCGGTGGTTGCGGCAACCACAGCATTTTCGGGGTTGCGACCTGTGGCGAAGGCATTAGGTGCAGGGTCCTCAATGATGTAGACCTTGGGCATCGGCATGCCTTGGGAGATCGCCAGATTCTCAACAGTGTTCCAAAGCCTTGGATTGTCCCGCTTCTGAATTTGCTTCGCACCGCTCATGGCTATGGCAAGTCGTGATGCGGCAAAGTACTGGAAGATCGTGTAGCCAAGGACGAAGAGCACAATCAGAATCGCGCTAGATCCGTTTCCTGAGTAATACCCCCACCAAACAGCGAGAGCGGTAAGCAGCCCCACAAAGAGGCCAATTATTAGAACAGTGTTGCGCTTATTGGCAGCAATTGCCCGATACAAGCCCTACCCCTAGAAGTTGACTGTTGGTGGCTCCTGGATGCTGGCTGCATCCTCGACCTCAAAGAACTCGCGCTCAGTGAAGCCCAAACCACCTGCAAATACGTTGTTGGGGAACTGGACAATCTTGGTGTTCAGCTCGCGAACGCCGCCGTTGAAGAAACGGCGCGAGGCCATGATTTTGTCTTCGGTATCTGTGAGCTCACGCTGCAGCTCCAGGAAGTTCGTCGATGCCACCAGCTGGGGGTAGGCCTCCGACACAGCAAACAGGCTCTTCAGAGCTCCCTGCAACATTCCCTCGGCCTGTGCGGCCTTAGCTGGGTGCTCCAGCGACTCCGGCGAAACCGTTGCGGCTCTTGCCTTCGTGACGTTTTCAAAGACCTCACGCTCGTGTGAGGCATAGCCTCGAACAGTCTCAATAAGGTTTGGGATTAGATCTGCTCGGCGCTTGAGCTGAACAGTGATGTCGCTCCAAGCCTCGTCGACCCTGATCTTTAGGGCAACCAGTGCGTTGTAAGTAATCCAGAGGTAGATACCGACAACGGCAGCAATGCCTAGGACAATTAGCAGAATTTCCATTTCGCTCCTTTAGGGCCGTCTATCAGACTAGGCGAAAAAGCTAAACGTTTGCTGAGCATTTGGTGCCCCGAGTGGGACTCGAACCCACACTGTGGCGATTTTAAGTCGCCTGCCTCTGCCATTGGGCTATCGGGGCAAAACAAAAGGCCCGGGAGACCCGGGCCCATTGCTAGTAAAAACTACTTACCAGGCTTGGTGGCCCAGGTCTCAAAGAATAATCGTGGTGATCGAACTGCTTCGATGGTTACGAGGTCTCTTCCAAGCAGGGCATTCCAGACCCAGCCCGCTACTACCCTAATCTTGCGCTCCCAGGTCGGCATGGCTAGACCGTGATAGCCGCGGTGTGCAATCCAAGGCAAGAAACCGGTCATGCCAAAGTTTCCAACCTTGATGGCTCCGACTCCAATGCCCAGCCCAGCAACAGCACCGATTGTCTTCCAGCGGTACTCGCGAATCTGTTCGCCCCGGATGGTAGCGACGATGTTCTTGGCAAGTAGCTTGGCCTGGCGAACCGCGTGCTGAGCATTAGGAACGCAGTAGCCACCGACACCGCCACCGGTGAGGTCAGGAACGGCTGAGACATCACCAGCGGTCCAAGAACCCTCAATGGGCTCACCGTTCTCTAGAATCTGCAGCTTCGCATTGGCAATAATTCGGAAGCGCTCGTCAAGAGGGAAGCTCGAGTTCTTGGCAACCGGAGCCGCGGCCACACCAGCAGTCCAGATGATCAGGTTCGACTCCATGGTCTCACCCGTTGAAAGCTTGACAACACCCTTTTCGGCCGAGAGAACCTGGGTGTTGAGGTGAACGTATCCAGCCCGACTGTTTAGGTTGTTCACGACCCAATTGGCTGTTTTTTCATTCACCTCAGGCATGATTCGGCCCATGGCCTCGATTAGGTGGAATTGGACGTCGTCAAAGTCAATCTCTGGGTAGTAGCGAAGCAGGTGGGTAGCGGCACTTCGGAGCTCGGCAAACGCCTCAATGCCGGCAAAGCCACCACCAACAACAATCACGGTTAGAAGCCTTTGACGAAGCTTTGAGTTCTTAGGCAGCGCAGCTGCACGTTCGAAGTTTCCGATCAGGCGGTTTCTGACCTCAACAGCTTCCTCGATGGTCTTTAGACCAATTGCCTCTTCCGCGATGCCCTTGATTGGGAAGGTTCTGGTGACCGCACCAGCGGTCATCACGATCTGGTCGTACTCGATGACCTTGTCCTTGCCACCATCAACGCCGATGGTTGCCTTGCGAGTTTTGTGGTTTACCTTCTGCAGCTTGCCCGAGACCATGTTGGTTTTCTTGAGGTGCTGACGGTGAGATACAACCACGTGTCTTGGCTCGATAGATCCCGCTGCGACCTCTGGAAGAAATGGCTGGTAGGTCATGTATGGAAGTGGGTCAACCATGGTGACCTCTGCCTCATTGCGGCCGAGCAGCTTCTCAAGCTTCCATGCGGTGTAGAAGCCTGCGTAGCCACCCCCGATGATCAGAATTCGCTGCGGTTGCTTCGGGTTAGTAACCTCTTGCACGATTGCCGGTGGAGTCTTTGACTTTGTGGTCGCGACGGTCATGAGCCTTCTTTTGTAGTGCTTGCTTGCTTCTTCTTACCCCGTCTCAAACTGTTGAAAATGAGAGCTACTAGCAACAGCGCTATGGGTAACAAAAGATAGGTTAGCGGATTCAGCCCTGGGTCTGCCTCCCGAATCTCTGGCTCGGCAGCAGATTCATCCGCCGCCGCTTCCACTCCTGGCAAAGTCGGAACAATCAACTCTGCCTCATCGTCCGAGGCTTGAGCTGGTCGGTATAGCTCTACCCACTGCGCCAAGGAACCCAAAGGGTTTGAATCCGAAACTGCGCTCGAGTCGACTGCTGCAATGGGATCAATTAGGCCGTAGCCATAAATGCCGTCGAATCCGGGTTCACCAAGGTCTACCGCAGTCGAAACAACCCGCTGGATGATGTCGTTGGCGCTTGCAGCCGGGTCCGCTTGCCGCATCAGTGCCACAAGACCCGTCACGATTGGAGCGGCGGCAGAGGATCCCTCCCAGGTTTCTATTTCGCCCCCTGGAAAACTGCCCAGCATGTCGATGCCGGGGGCAGCAACTGCAACACCGATTCCACTAGCCCCTGCGCTCGAATTGACATTGCCGGCTTTGTCGACTGCTGTCACCGATAGCACACCGGGAATAGTTGCGGGGGCTGTGGCATAACTCTGGGCCTCGCGGTTGCCACTGGCCGCGACTATAACGACATCGCTTTCAAACGCGTATAGAAAGGCTTCGTCCCAGCTTGCCGGCCAGCGCTCAGAATTGCGTGAAAGGGAGAGGTTTATCACGCTCGCCCCATTGTCGACCGACCAGATGATTGCCTGAGCAACCTGCGCATCGGTGTCGGCTCCATCTACACCAAGGCCAACAGACACGGCCAATAATTCGACACCCGGGGCAACTCCAATTACTCCCCCGCTGATCATGCCCTGCCCGGCTATGAGGGAGCTGACCATGGTGCCGTGGAAACCTCCGGGGCCAACCGGTTGAGTCCCATCCGGGGTCCCGATTCCAGAGAAATCGGCTCCGCCGATCACCATGCCGGCAAGGTCCGGATGATCATCGTCGATACCGGTATCGATGACCGCAACCCGGACACCACTTCCGTCAAGATTGGTCTCGGAAAATCCCAGGTCCTGAAGCCACCAGTGCTCTTCAGGGGTCGCGCTCGAGGTCAGAAGTAGCGTGGTGAGGGCAAGTGCAATTAGACGCAAGTGCACTCCTTTGGCGACCATGTGAGCTCCGCGAGTGCTAAGTCCCCAACGGGGTTCACACCGGGTCCCTTTGCCAAGGAGTGGGCAACAAGTGAATGCAGGCACTTTATGCGCATGGGCATGCCACCGGCTGAGATTCCTTCAATCTCTTCAACCTTTGCGATTTCTGCCCTCTCCAAGAGGTAGCTTTCGTGGGCTTTTTGGTAATTGGAGCTGAGCTCATCGTCCACAGCTAGCTGTTCTTGAATTCTTGCCATGTAGCCGGATGCCTCAAGTGTCGACACGGCTGCGGTGGCGGAAGGCTGGGTCAGGTAGTAAAGAGTCGGAAAAGGAGTTCCGTCTTCTAAGCGAGGCTCGGTTTTTACAACTACAGGTCTGCCACAAACGCAGCGTGCAGAGACCTCAACTATGTTGCGGGCTGGTCTACCAAGTTGACGAGAGACTTCAGCAACATCCTCGGCTGAAAGACTCACTCTTCCTCCGGCTGTTCCAGTGCCGATCTCAAGAAGGTCTCTAAAAGCGAGTCCACCCAGTTGTCTTCAGCCGCGGACACCTCGGCGCTAATCTCGTCCGCACTTCTGCGCTCCGATAAAAGAGCACCAACAGTTCCGGAAGTGTCAGAGAAGTCCATGCCCTCGGAGTCCATTACGAGATAAGAGACCTCGCCTGGAAGCACGTAGTAGAGCCGATCTCGAGCTTGAGAGCGAATGTAAACAGGGTCCTGCCAACGGTCTCGCTCGGCTTGCATCTCCTCAACTGCCGCCTCGGCCTGAGCAATACTCTCTTCCATCTCAACAATTTCACGGCGCTGATCTAGGTAGGTCTGGACGTCCTGGGAGACGATAAAGGTGCCTAAAACAATCACGGCAATCAGGCTCACCCAGCTGCTATTGAGCCGGAGCATGCGCAGCATCAGTTTGCCCTGAGTCAGGGCAACGGGAACCTTAGGCTCTTTTTTTGTTGACTGCGCCATATCTCAAGAAGTTTAGGAGCAGCCGCCTAACTTGCGGCTATTTGCCTGCGGCGAATCTTGGGAATGCAGAGGTGCCGGCGTATCTAGCAGCATCCGCAAGCTCCTCTTCGATTCTGAGCAGCTGGTTGTACTTAGCAACCCGCTCACTGCGAGCCGGGGCTCCGGTCTTGATCTGACCTGCGTTGGTGGCAACCGCAAGGTCGGCAATGAAGGTGTCCTCGGTCTCGCCGCTGCGGTGAGAGATGATGGCCTTCATTCCGTTTTGCTGCGCCAGAGAAACTGCATCCATAGTCTCGGTGAGAGTTCCAATTTGGTTCACCTTCACCAAAATTGCATTGCCGGCAGCCTCGTCGATGCCCCTCTGGAGTCGCTCTGGGTTAGTGACGTAAAGGTCATCTCCAACAAGCTGAACCTTGCTACCAAGCTCCGCGGTGATCTTGGTCCAGCCGGCCCAGTCATCCTCAGCAAGCGGGTCCTCGATTGAGACCAGTGGGTAAGCGGCAAGGAGCTCAGCGTAGTAAGCAATCATGTCCTCGGCACTGCGCTTTGAGCCCTC
>ENA-OUOG01003614-OUOG01003614.1-marine-metagenome-genome-assembly--contig:-NODE-3614-length-14203-cov-5.868257_pt1 | contig 14203 bp, 7 predicted proteins | sample MGYA00248635_ERZ508505 | MGnify/ENA primary metagenome ERZ508505 (study PRJEB26176, sample SAMN06267871) | marine metagenome | isolation source: Saanich Inlet, British Columbia, Canada | place: Pacific...
GTGCAAGTCGGCGCGCGCCGAGCAACCGGCTGCGCCCGAGATCAAGCCCGAGATCAAACTCGAGCCCGAGATCAAGCCCGACCCCGAGATCAAGCAGGAGCCGTTCACCATCCGCGGCTACTTCGGCATCGGCGAGTAAAGAGACAGCGGTGTTGGTTGGTGATAGGCGTACAATTGTACCACGGTACCTTTTCCTCGCTTTCGAAGGTACCTCACCTCTACCTCTCGCTACGTCGCGAATCGCAGCGTCTGCTCGCTCGCGCCCGAGCGGCTCCGCGCCAGCCTTTCGTTCTCCTCGCGGACGAGCTCCAGCGAGGACTTCTCCCACCACGTGCCGTCCTCCTGCGCCTCGACGTCGCGCATGTACGAGGGCACGCGCGCGTTTTTTCCACAACGCGCGTCCAGCCAACTCTTGTAGATGCGCGCCGCGTACGATTTCTGATTCTTCGCCGCGATTTGCGACTCGCGCGCCTTCAGAGCCTTCACCTCGGCGGCGGGCGCGCCTCCCCTCTTCTCCGCCCACCTCTGCTCGCTCTCCGCGAACGCCGCGGCGTCGCGCTTCGACGCGGGCACGTACCACTTGCCGTACTGCTTCACGCGAGCCTCCTTCTCCAAACGCCGTCTCGCGTTCCGCTCCGCGAAACCCAAACGGCTCGCGTCGCCGCTCTTCTCCGAAACGGCGAGCGCGTCGAAACCCAAACGCGACGCGTCCGACGAAACGCCGAACCGCATGGGGGGCGGTTCCCGCGCGTCTATCCGGGTCCCGACCGACCGCGAGCCGCTTTCATACATCGCGCCGGCTTCCGTCCCGAGCGTCCCAGGTGTCGCGGTGTCTCCGTCTTCGCCGCGCGCGGAAAGGTCGTGCAGAGAGATCTTCCCGGAGACGGACGACGCGAACGCCCTCTTGGTCTCCGCCAGGTGCGCCGACGCCGAAGCCTTCGTCCGCCCGCCCGCCGGCGCGGCGCGCGCCGCGGCGAGGTTCGCATCGTACGCCGCCGAGAGCCGCGCCGCGCGGCGGCGGCGCTCCAGCGCCACCGCGCGCGCGGCTTCCTCGTCCATCGTGCTCGGCTGCTCCTTCCCTGACTTGTAGTGCGCCTTGACGGTGTTCGCGTCCGCGGCGGCGGAAGTCGGATTCTTCACCTTGAACGATTTGTCGAAGTCTTCGCCGTCGCCGAAGGCGTCGGCTCGGTCCGCGCCGCCGCCTGGGTTGGCGGCGGCGCGCATGCCCGTGGAGCGCACGTTGGCGTCGCGCAGGGTCTTCCCCGCCGCGAGCACGGCCTCGTCGTACTGCGCGTCGTCGTCCTGGAACAGCTCCAGGGGCAGAGAGTACGCCAGGCGCACGCGCGTCACGGGGCGCCAGTGGAACTCCCGCTGCGCCTTACCTATGCGCTCGAGCGCCTCGCGCTTCTCCTCCTCCTTGAGCGCAAACGACAGCTCGCGGTACTCCTTCTCGCCCATGTCCTTTGTCGCCTTCTTCGCCGCGAACATCGCCGCGTTGGGTTGGCCCAGCTTGGGCTGGAAGGCGACACCGTCGGCGTCGCCGTCGGCGTCGAAGGCCTCGGCGTCGCCGTCGAAGGCCGTAAGGCCGTCGAGCTTTTGAGATGCGTTTCCGAAACGCGACGCGAGCGCCTTTTTCGTCGCCGCCAGCGACGACGCCAGCCGCGCCTTCTCGGCGTCGCGAACGGAAATCGGATCATCCGTCGACATTCGGGAAACGTCCACGTCGTCGGCGCGTGGAGGCGTCTCACTCCACGTCTCGCCTCGCGCCTCCGCGGCTGCCCTCTCCGCGGCTTCGCGCTCGAGTCTCTGCCTGCGGACCGCCGCCGTCGCGTTTGCTTTTCTCGACAACGTCGTCAGGCGCTTGACGTACGACACAAAGTGCAGAGCGTCGCACGCTTTTTTCCAGCGCGCGCGCGGATCCGAGCGTTTGAAATCGGCGAGCTGCGCGCGAATTTTCTCCAGCCGCGCCAGGCGCGCGGCCTCGTTCTCCAAACGGACTCGCGCGGCGTACGCCTTGTCCGTCCGCGCCTTCTTCAGCGCAGCCAGCGCGACGTCCGCCACGGAGCGCAGGGTGCCGCGGTGCAGGTCCACCCAGCGCATGATGTACTTGCGCTGCACGGGGGTCACCAGGATGGGAGGCTCCTCCACCGCCTGCAGCCTGACCGCCAGACGCCGACGCGCCGCGTCGCTCATCAAGTCGTGGTGCATCTGCTTATGCGCGGCGAGGCTGGAGGAAAAGCGGGACGGCGTCGGCGCCGCCGAGGGCGTCCCCGACGCCGAGTTCGCCGGCGCGCGCGTCGAGAAGCCGGGCGTGGCGGAGATCGATCCCGTCGTCGTCGATCCCGCGGCGTCCTCCGCGGCGTCCTCCGCGGTGTCCTCCTCCCCGCGAAGCGCGCGTTCGACGCTTCGCTCGAGCGGTCGCGCGAGGCGCGCGGCGGCCGTCTCCCCCGTCTCGCGACCGACGGGTCCGCCGGCGGACGAGCGCCTGGACATGAGCAGCTCGCGCAGCGTGCCGCCCTCGCGCGTCGTCTCGAGGAGGTCTTCCTCCGACGCGTCGGAGGAGGAGGACGAGACCGGCGCGCCGGCCTTCCGCCGCAGCGACCGCGACATCGCGCTGAGCGTCGAGAGCGCCTCCGCCCTCCCCACCGTGCGAATCGCGGCGCGTCGGCCATCGCGGGCGCGCTCGGCGCGCGACTCGATTGTGCCCGCGCGATTGGGGAACAACGCGGGCGACGCCTCCATCACGAAACTCCAGGGCGAGTCCGACCCGCCGGCCGTCTTGCCGGAGGGACCGTCGCCCTGGCTCGACGTCCCGGGGGAGGACATGTCGCTCGCCTCTGACGCGCCCCCGGCCTGCCGCGCACCGCCCGAGCGCGGAATCGAAATGCTGCTGCATCCAAACAAAGGTTGTTGTTTTCAGCGAGCGGCGCGAGTCGGGGGATTTCTTGGTCTGTTGAACCAGCCGCGACGGGCCAATCACTGCTCTTCTTGGATCTTCACGACCGGCCGCGAGCGCGTTTCCGTGGCGGTTGCCGCCCGCGCGAGGCATTCTCGACGCGCGGCGCAGCCGGCGGTGGCACCCGTGCCGCCCGTTTCACACGCGGTCTCGAGACCCTCGAGTGTGCTCGGCGCGACCGCGAGCTTCGGATCCGCGCGCGGCCTCGGGGAGAGGTCCGGGCGAAGCCGACACGGCCTAGACTCGGCGCTTCACGCGTTCGCCGAGATTCGGATATCCGTGTCGGGATAACGACGGGGCGCGTCGCCATGTCGTCGTTCGCGGCCACGCGGGTCCACGCGCGCGTCGCGGGGGTCTCCCCGCGCGCCTCGAGCGCGCGGGGACTGCCCCGCGCCGGCTTCCGAGCGCCCGGCTCGTGCGGCAAACTCCGCGCGCGCGCGCGTCTTCCGCTTCACGCCACGCCTCGCCGAGACGCGACGGTTGTCGGGCGGGGCGGCCACGCCGTCCGCGCGGTGGCGGACGCCAAGCCCCCCTCGCCGGTGAAGCCGGTGGAGCACAAGCCCCACGAGCACGACCTGCCTGGCCTGTCTCCCACGAGCCGTGAGGACCGCGTGGATCTGCTCATCGTGGGGTGCGGCCCCGCGGGTCTGTCCGCGGCAGATCGCGCCAGCGAGAAGGGCCTCCGCGTGGCGCTGGTGGACCCGCGCCCGCTCGCGGCGTGGCGCAACAACTACGGCGTCTGGGTGGACGAGTTCCAGGAGCTGGGCCTGGACGACTGCTTCGCGAACGTCTGGCCCAAGGCGCGCGTGGTGATCGACGACGAGCGCCCGGAGGGCATCCAGCTCGACCGGCCGTACGCGCAAGTGGATCGCGTTAAACTCAAAGACAAACTGCTCGCGCGGTGCGTCGAGCGCGGCGTGCAGTTCGGGGCGTGCGCGGTGGAGGACGTTAGACACGAGCGCGATGGCTCGATCGTCACGCTCAAAGGCGGCGACCCGAACTCGCCGAACGCTTTGTCGGGCGTTGAAGTGCACGCGAAGATGGTGCTCGACGCCACCGGGCACGTGCGCAAGATTGTCGAGTTTGAAAGAGACTTCACCCCCGGGTACCAGGCGGCGTTCGGCATCGTGTGCGAGACGGTGGAGCCGCACGGGTTCCCGCTGGACGAGATGCTGTTCATGGACTGGCGGGACGCGCATCTGGACAGTAAGTTCAAGGCGATGAACGACGAGCACCCCACGTTCCTGTACGCCATGCCTTTCGGCCCGAACAAAATCTTCTTCGAGGAGACGTCGCTGGTGGAGCGGCCCGGACTGGAGTTTGACGACCTCAAGGTGAAGCTGCAGCAGCGCCTGGACCGGCTGGGCGTCGAGGTGAAGAGCGTGGAGGAGGAGGAGTACTGCCTGATCCCCATGGGGGGCGTGCTTCCCACGCTCCCGCAAAGAGCGCTGGGCGTCGGCGGGACGGCGGGGATGGTGCACCCCTCGACGGGGTTCATGGTGGCGAAGACTCTGCTCTCGGTGCGTTCGCTCGTCGACACGCTCGCGGACGAGATCGCCGCGGGTCAAAGCGACGAGTCCATCGACGCGGACGCGGTTTCCGCGAAGGTGTGGCGCTCGGTGTGGCCGGACGACGAGCTGCGCATGCGCACGTTCATGTGCTTCGGGATGGAGACGCTGATGCAGCTGAACATCAAGGGCACCAGGCAATTTTTCGAGACGTTTTTCCAGATGTCCGAGGAGATCTGGGGCGGGTTCCTCTCGTGGCGCGTGAAGCCCGCGGGGCTGGTCAAGCTCGGCGGCGTGCTGTTCCTCAAGTTCTCCAACTACATGCGGTTCAACTTCGTGTGGTCCGCGCTGCCGTTCATGCTGAGCTTCGTGAAGAACTTCGCGGACGCGGGCAACACGTTCGACTCGCAGAAGTGGGGGGGGATGGCGCTCCGCAAAAACGAAAAGCCCCCCGTCGTGCCCGGCCAGGGCCCCATCCCCAAGCCCAACGCCAAGGGCTCCTTGCGGGGCGCGGCGAACCCGTGCGACGAGCCCATCACGTCTTCGCCCCTGGATTTCACCGCGCTCGTGGGGGGAGACGTGGACACGCCCCGCGCGGCGTCGCAACTCAGGCCGGACAAGGAGTGGATCGAGTTTCAGCAACGCAAAGTGTTCCAGGATCAGGCGCCGCTGGCGGAGACGCTTTTGCCGTTAAACGGCGGCGACGAAGTGGACGTCGTAGTGGTGGGCGCCGGCCCCGCCGGTTTGGCGGTGGCGGCGGAGATGGCGCAGAGGGGCGTTTCCGTCGGGCTCGTCGCTCCTGACACGCCGTTCGTGAACAACTACGGCGTCTGGCTGGACGAGTTTGACGAGCTCGGCTTGCGTGATTGCCTTTTGCACGAGTACGACGACGCGCTGGTGTGGTTCAACGACGAAGACCCGGCGGAGGGGATCGGCTTGGGGCGGCCGTACGGCCAGGTGTGCCGCCGGAGGCTTCGCGAGGAGCTCCTGAAGCGCTGCGAGCGACACGGCGTGCGGTACATGCCCGGCTTGGTGGACCAGGTGACGCACTCGGAGAACGACGAGCCCTCCACTCTGCGCGGGTCGCTCGCGCGGTTCGACGACGCGGAGATGGACGCGTCGACGGCTTTGGACGCCGAGTTTGAATTAAAAGCGCGTCTCGTCGTGTGCAGCACCGGGCACAACCGCGACATGCTCCGGTACGGCGAGGGTCCCCCTCCCGGGTGGCAGACCGCGTACGGCGTGGAGGTGCGCATGCCCGACCACCCGTTCGAGGTGAACAAGGCTGTGTTCATGGACTTCAGGCAGTCCGATCCCGAGCTCGAGGGCGACGCGCCCGGCGCGGAGGGCGTCTGGCGCGTGCCGTCGTTTCTGTACGTGCTTCCGGTGGACAAGGACACGGTGTTCGTGGAGGAGACTTGTTTGGTGGCGCGCGTGCAGGTGCCGTTCGACGAGCTGAAGCGCCGTTTGTACCGCCGCCTGAAAAGAATGGGCCTCCCGGTGGAAAAAGAAAACATCATCGAGGAGGAGGCTTCGTGGATCCCGCTCGGAGGTACCCCGCCCGTCGCGCCGCAGCGAACGCTCGCGTACGGCGCCGCCGCCGGACTCGTGCACCCCGCGTCCGGGTACTCCATCGTCAACTCGTTGAGGCGCGCGCCGTCGTTCGCCGAGGCGGTGGTTAGGGGCTTAAACGCCGGCGGGTCCGTGGAGGCGTCCCGAGCGGGCTGGGAGGTTCTGTGGGGAGACGAACCCAGGCGCCAGGTTGGTTTCTACCAGTTCGGCATGGAACTGCTCATGTCGCTGCGCATCGAGCAGATGCGAAACTTCTTCTCGACGTTTTTCGGGCTTCCCAAGGACCTCTCCGCGGGGTTCCTGGGTAACGACCTGAGCTCGTCCAAACTCATCGTGTTCGCGCTGACGTGCTTCATCCAGGGCAACTGGGAGCTCCGCGCGCTGCTGCTGACGCACCTCGCCTCCGCGGGCGCGGGCGTGCGTCTCGGCCAGGCGTACCTCTATCCCGCGCTCCGAGCGATGGAGGCGGCGAAGCGTAAAGACGCGTCGCGCGTCCCCGCCGAGGCGCTGGCGCGCAAGGCGCCGCCGCAGGAGCCCAACTTCTCTTCGTTCGCCAAGGACCTCGGCGCCGCGGAGAAGCAGGGCATGATGCCCGGGTTCCAGGGCAAGGACTGGTGGGCGGTCGGGTCCATGGACTCGGGCGGGAACGGGAGCGCGGCCGCGGGTGACGACGAGCCGAGCTCCGGGAAGGCGCGGGACGACGACGACGACGCCGGCGGCGGCGGGGGGGGATCGGCGACGCCGGCGGCGGCGATCGGCGGACCCTCGGATGGTTCCGTTTCCGTCGCGCGCGAGCCCGAGACCTCCATGGCGTACTGGTCCGACGGCTCGGCGGCGCTGGTGGTGACCTCGGCGGTGCGCCGGACGGGCCTGACGAGCTCGAGCCTGTACGGCGAGTCGCGTCGCAAGTTCATGCCAAACGCGCTGTTGAACTTGGCGGGCCCGAAAGCCGTGCCCGCGTATTTGACCGGCGAGATGCCCGGCGACGCCGGCTGGGACCCCCTGCAGATGGGCGCGCAGAGGGACATCATGAAACTGCGCGAGCGCGAGCTCATCCACGGGCGCTGGGCGATGCTCGCGGCGGTGGGCGTGCTCACCCCAGAGTGCACGGCGAAGCTGTCTCTGTTTGGGACGCCAGGGCAGCACTGGTGGAACACGTCGCTGGTGTTCGACGGCGCGAACGGGATTTGGCCCTCGCTGACGTACCTCGGCGAGACGATCCCCAACGAGATCGTGTGGCTGCCTATTCTGCACCTGCCTCTGTTCGTGATCGCGGAGTCGCTGAGGACGGGGACGTACACGCTCGAGCGGTTCGCGCACCTCGACCGCATGTACCCGGGCGGGAAGTTGTTTGATCCGCTCGGCATCGGCGCAAACGTGTCGGACGAAGATCTGGCGGTTCTGAAGACCATCGAGATCCAGCACTGCCGCCTGGCCATGATCGCGTCGTTCGGGTTCATCGTGGAGGCGCTCGGGTGGGGGGCGGGGCCGCTCGACTTTCTGCCGTAGAGGAGAGAGCGGGGGAGGATCACTCCGAGGGGAGAGAGCGAGCGGACGATTCATTTTCGCGCAATAATAACAAGCAAGCAACGCAAGCAGCAAACGAACGCAGTCTCTTCTTCCGGACTTCCCTGCTTCCTCGGGTCAACAAAAGTCGTTTCGCGCTTCTTCCTTCGATCGCCCGACCGATCTGACGCAGTCTGAGTCGCGCGTCTCCCGGGACACCCACGTTTGTCGCGATGGAGCGGCTGGTGGGGGAGATGCTCGGCGGCGGGTCCGGGTCCGCCTCGCCGAGCGGGCTCGGATTCGGCGCGGAGGGCCGCGGCGCGTCCGCGGCCGAGGGCGAGGGCGAGCCCGCGTCCGCGGATGAGTTCTTCGCGTTCCTGCAGCAGTACACCGCCATGGGAGGGAGCCTGGACCCGGACCAGGCGCCTCCCGAGCTTGGCCCGGTCCTGAAGTCGCTCGCGGAGGGCGCGGGTGGCGTGGGTGCGCTGAAGCAGATGCTCGCGGGCGGCGGCGGCGAGGACCTCGGAGGCACGAGCGCGTTCGAGCGGATGGTGGGATCGATGGGCGACCCTTCGTCCGCGGGCGCGCCGGGCGCTCCCTCGGCGCCTTTGGACCGCGAGGAGATCGTCCCCGAGCCCGGCTTCGTGGTGAAGACCGTGGACGACACCGGCCGCAAGGTGTTCATCAACGTCTGCGGGCACTTCAAGATCCAGGCGCCCGGCTCGGAGTGGGCCAACGGCGTGGTCCCAACGGCGGTGGAAAACGCGCTCGCCAACCTCGACGACCCGGACGCCGTGCAGCACCTGCGGTTCCCGCTTTCCGTCTCCGACGCGCGTAACGAGCTGGACAAGAAAGGTTCGCCTTGTACTGTGTACGACGCGGTGTTCAACGCCGATGTCGTGAAGCAGGCTATCGTGTCGAGACGCTTAAAGGTGTTCCTCGTGGAGCTCGTGCTTCAGTGGATCGCGCAGAAGTACGAAACGCCGCTCGACCCGCAGTACAAGCTGCCGCACCGGCGCTACGTCGGCGACGCGGACAAACCGACGCCGCAATTTATTCGAGTCGACCGGAAGTCCATGATCGAGGAGCTGCAGGAGCCGGACGAGGAGCCCTCGTTCCCGCTGCGCCCGAGAAGAAGCGAGCGGCAGGTGCGGGAAGAGGCGGCGGCGAAAAAACAGACCGCTGAAGCGAAGGCGAAGAGCGCAAAGACGACGACGACGACGACGAAGTTCGCGGGGCGCGACGCGAAGAGCGGGAGTCTCGAAGCCGCGTCTGGAAGCCACGTTTCTTCGTCCTCCGTCGCTTCCGAGTCGGCGGCGTTCGCGTTCGACGGCTTGCCCGAAGTGAAGCACGAGGTGTCGTTTAAAGGGAGGCCGGTGACGTCCGTGGTGGTGACCATCGATGTGCCGTTTGGAATCGACCCGGAAAACGTCAAGGTATGCGCGGTCACAGAGGGCGTCACCGTGGACATGCCCGGCCGAAAACAGGCGCGCGTCGCCTTCCCGTTCGCCGTCGACGGCGACGCCGCGACGTGCGCGTTCGACGAGAACCCGGTGCGGCGGCAGGTGACGTTCGAGGCGCCGTACGTGCCTTACGACCAATTAGTCAGGAAACATGCCGCGCCCGTCGTGCGCGAAGGCGCGCTCGCCAAGCTCAGCGCCGGGTTCCTGGACGTGTGAGCGAGACGAGACGCGCGCGACGGACGAGACGAACTCCCGCGGACCGATACCGAGAGGTTTAGATAGACGACTGAGAGTAATCCTTTCACCTTCGAAGCTAGTCTACGATAAAGATAAATGTACGCCATCGATGAGTGGACCGCGTATCGTCAGAACGCCCAGCTCCAAACGTGTTCCCCCACGAGCGGCACGGGTTTGAGGTGCGCGGCGAGAGGATCGACGGGGTGTCCATCTCCCGCCGAAAAAAAACGCTCTTTTTCGTCACCCGCCTCGCCGTCCCAGTCGCTTCGCAGGCGAAAGTCGCGCACGCCCGCGAGCCGCCGCTCGCGCTCCGCCATCGCGCAGACCGCGCCCGCGGTCCACGACCCGCCCGAGGGCAGAAACGCGGAGACGCACCGAGGCAGCGCGCCCGGAAACGGCGCGGGAAGCGCGCACAGCAATCGCGCGCCTCTATTGACGTACGCGGGCATTTTTTTCCCCGGAACCAACAAACGGACGAGCGCGTCGCAAAAGTGATTACAGTTCTTCGTAAGCAGGTGGTACGAGTCTGAGGACCACTCTTTTCGCAAGTCGTCCAGCACTTGAACGATCTCCGCGTGCCGCAAAGACGTCTCCCCCAAGTAACACCTCGTCTGTCTGGTGAACGCGAGGTGCGGGTTGGCGCCCGCGCAGCACTGGTACACGCCCGTGCCTCGCCGCGCGCCGCCTTCGAAGCCAAACTCTACGACGTCCGCCGGGTCGGAAAGGCTCTGGACCTGCACGTTGCTGTGGCAGATGGGCACGCCCAGCCACTCCGCGGCGGCGCTGCCGAGCCACCCGAAAGGAACGCCGAGCGCTCTCTGCTTGTCGATCGTCAGCGAGCTGAAGAAATACGTCAACACGTAGACGCGCGCGGCGGCGGGCTTTGCGTCGTCGTCCGACGCAGACGTCGCCGACGTCGAAGGCGCTCGTGTTCGTCGCGCCGAGACGGACGCCGATGGATGATGATTCGAGCGGCGGTCGTTCCGAGCCACGTTCGGCGCCGTTCGGCTCCGCGCGGCGCTCGAGCGCGCGCGAGGCGCGCTTCCCTCGCGCGCGACCGGTTTTGCGCCTTTCTCGGGCGACGCGCGAGCGGTATCGGCGAGGGTCGCGATCGCGATCGTCGTGCCGAGGCGCGCTTTTTTGCCGATCGCCGATCGCAGCGGCGCTGCGGTCTCTGCCGCGGAGGCGGGCGCCTCAGCCCGCGCGCGCCCCGTCCGCGCGCGTCGCGCGGCCGCGGGCATCGTGAGCGGCGTGGCTGACCCGCGAGGAACCGCTTCTCGATCGAGGAACGATCGCGGCGCGGCGCGTTGTGCGGCGGGTCGAAGGACTGTTCGAAGTTTCCACCGCCACTTGGCGCTTGGTCGGCTGAAAACCGCCGACCGCCGACTCAGCGTCAGCAAGTCCCGATCGTCGATTTCTCACACGTGGTTTTTTTTTGTTTTTTTTTAACGCCTCCCTTCGATCCTCATCGAGCCATTCGTTCACACGCGCGTCCTCGCACCATGGATATCGACCAGTCCCTCGACGCGATGATCAAGGCCGCCCCCAAGAAGAAGGGGGGCGGCGGCGGCAAGAAGAAGGCCAAGCCCGGGCCCAAGGGCCAGACCACCCCCGGCAAGAAGGTCGGAGGCGTCAAGACCAAAGTGATCGCCAAGGCGAGGCGCGGCCCCAAGGCGAGCGCTATGGCGGTCGACACGTGGGCTCACGACAAGTTCAAGGGCCCCGGCCCCGCGGGCGGCACCGCGAAGCTGATCATCTCCAACCTGCACCCCAACGTCACCAACCAGGACATCAAGGTTCGTACCGCCTTCTTGACGTGCCACGGCTGAGTCACGCGCCCGCACGACAGATCTGGCGAATCCTTCCCGCCCAATAAATCGCGCGCGCAATAATTGCGCGTCAGATGCCGCGATCGGGGTCGGACGCGTCGCGGTGCCCGGCTCGATCGGGCCCGCGCGATCGACGCTCCGAGGGGCGGGTCCGGGTCAGCATCGCGAGGGCGGTTCAGCTTCGGACCGGCTCCAGTCGCGACGGCGCGCGACCCGCGCGCTCGTCTCGGTCGAGCGCGGTCGCGGATCGCCTCCGATCGCCTCGTAGGCGTCCGCCGCGGACGCGACGTTTTTTTTCGACACACGGAGACTGTGGACTGGCGGACTTTACGTTTTTTATTTCGCGGTATACTCTGGACGCGCGCCGCGTCGGAGACGCGCCGAACGATCGCTCGGGCGTCGAAAACGCCGAATGCGACGACGAACGATCATCTCACCCGTGTGTCTTATCGAAACGCGCTTTACGACTCTCGCGTTTCGCTCGCGTTCGAAACGACAGGAACTCTTCTCGCAAGTCGGCCAGGTGAAGAAGGCGGGTTTGAACTTTGACCAGAACGGCCGCAGCAAGGGCACCGCCGAGGTGATCCTCGCGCGCCGCCAGGACGCCATGCAGGCCATCAAGACGTACAACGGCGTGAAGCTCGACGGGCGCCCGCTGCGCATCGAGCTCGTCGGCGGCGCGCCGGGGGGGGTCACGCTCTCCAGCGGCGTCACGGTCACGGGCGTGCGCGGCGGCGGCGCGCGCGGCCCCGGCGGCGGCAAGAAGGTGGTCGTCAAGGTGGTGCCGCGCCCTGGGACGGCCAAGGCCAAGGCGCAGGGCGCGAAGGGCGCGGGCGCGCAGGGCGCGGGCGCGCAGGGCGCGAAGAAGAAGAAGAAGAGGGGACCCAAGAAGCCGGCGGCGAAGGCGGAGCCGCTCACGCAGGCGCAGCTCGACGCGCAGCTCGACTCGTACAAGGGCGCCGCGGCGATGGAGGCGTGATGAGCGACGTTGGACGACTTGCGGCGATGGAGAGGAGCGACGCGTCGTGTCGCGGAGCATCTTTTTTTTTGCGATCGGCGCGTGTCGACGCGCCGACCGCTCTGTACATGCGCGCGCGCGCGTCGAGCGTGCTTGGAGCGTAGACGACGATCGTGTGGAGGTTCTTCTAAGAGATTTCCCGCGCGCGGAGAGTCTCGCGCGCTCGCGACGTCGGCTCTTTTTTTACCTTGTCGGTAGTCTACTTTCTTTTTTAGTTCAATCCGATCCGAAGATTCTCTCGTCCGGCGACCGTCGCCGGTTCGTTCTCTAATCCGCCTTGGTCAGGTCCACCCTGTCCCCCACGCGCGCGGGCTTTTGCGTGGCGGTGAGGAACATCCACAGCACTAACGCGAGGAAGTGCAGTCCGGCGAGTAACAGGACCGTGACCTCCAAGGTCCCGAGCTCGTCGAAGGTTTTGTGCCCGAATTTCATCTTTTTCCGAGGGCGAAATTTCGTTGTTACGCGACGAGGGCGGTCGCGGTGAAGCCGGGAGTGGCGGCGGCGTCGGTCACGAACGAACGCGCACGGACGCGCGAGGCTCGACGCGGTGCGGGAGCGAGCGCGCGGGTGGGTCTGGCGGGCCAAAACTCGCGGGTCAGAGTTTCGTCGTCGTTCTTTCAGTTTCGGGAACGTCGTGTGATGAGATCTCATTTCGTCGTCCGGCAAAAGCAAGCCTTCGGGTGACTCGGATCCAGAGGATTCGATTCGGTCAGACCGAGAAGCGCGGCGCACGCGTGCGCGGGGCGCACCAGGTGCCGCTCGACCGGCGCGATGAAGTCCTTCGGGATGCGGGCGATGGCCGAGGCGGCGAAGGCGCGCGAGCGCGTCAAGGAGGCCGCGGAGAAGGGCGCGGCGTTCATCGAGACCAACATGGCGAACGTCTCGCAGTCGCTCGTCACGGACGACGACGACGACGGGTTCCCGTTCGGCGGCGCCATCGGCTCGGCGAAGAAGACCCCGCCGAGGACACCCTCGGGGAGCACCCGCGGTGGAATCCGACGCGACGATGCGAGCGGTTCCGCGTCCCAACCCAGCACACCGATCGGCCCCGCGGCGACGGACGAGCCCGGCATCTTCGTGCCCGCGTCCAGCGCGATGAAGCTCCGCTTCTTCGACGCCGCCGACATCGCCGGCGTGGTCAAGGCGCACCTCGAGGAGAAGATGGCGCTCGCGGAGGAGCACGAGCGCGTGTGGATGGCGCTGGAGAAGGTGGTGGAGGGGGGGAGGGAGGACGCGCGACGCCGCGTGGCCATGCTCCTGCCGGCCGACGTCGCCGCCGCCGCAAAAAGAGCGCGCGAGACCGAGGATGGCGCGAACCGAGTCGCGCTGTCATCCGCGCTCGCCGAGCTCGACCGTGTGCGAGACGCGCTGAGAGACGCGCAGGCGCTCGCGGAGAGGCACGCGGAGACGTTTCGTTTAAACGCTTCTTCTTTCGGTGACGGGAACGTGACGAACCAGAAGAAGCAAACGGAGAGTCTCGCGCGCGACGCCGACAAAACGGACGACGGGTGGAACGACGGCTGGAGCGACGACGGCGCGGGAGAAGGCGGGGTTTTCGGGTTCGGACGCGACGACGACGACGACGACGACGACGACGACCGCGAGAGGAAAAAGAACGCGAAAACGGACGCTACCGCCGCTCGGGAGGCGTCTGCCACGAGAGGTTCGATCGAATCGAACGATTCGAACAAGACCATCGACTCGCTTCGCGCGACGGTCGAGTCTCTGGAAGCGTCTTTGCGTTCGGAACGCGCCGCGTTCGAGAAGCGCGCCGCCGCGCTCGAGTCCGCCGCCGAGATCACCGAGTCCGCCGCCGCCGAGGCGGTGGAGGAGGCGGAGAAGATTCTGCGCGACGCGGAGGCGGAGAAGAAGGCGCTGGGTGAGCGGGTCAAGAGCCTGCAGGAGGCGCTGGAGGATGCCGAGAAGGGAGCGTCGGACCTGGCGTCGGCGCGGAAAAAGGTGGAGACGCTCGCCGCGGGGAACGCCGAGGCGGAGAAGCGCATCGGCGAGCTGGAGCGCGAGCGGCGGGAGGCGGAGGAGGCCACGGAGAAGGAGAAGCGAGACGCGGAGAAGACTCTGCGGACGCTCCGTGAAGAGAAGGACGCGGCGGAGCA
>ENA-OUOG01003615-OUOG01003615.1-marine-metagenome-genome-assembly--contig:-NODE-3615-length-14203-cov-3.096843_pt1 | contig 14203 bp, 10 predicted proteins | sample MGYA00248635_ERZ508505 | MGnify/ENA primary metagenome ERZ508505 (study PRJEB26176, sample SAMN06267871) | marine metagenome | isolation source: Saanich Inlet, British Columbia, Canada | place: Pacific...
TGTGACAGAGTTCGCTGACCTGATGCCGGAAACACTCATTACGCGTGACTTTGAGGCGATTGCGGAGTTCCGCAAGGAGATGGGCGATATCATTCTTAAGCCGCTTTACGGCAATGGTGGTGCCGGTGTTTTCCTGCTTCCCGAAGCCGACATGAATTTTACATCCCTGCTGGAAATGTTTGACCAGCAGTTTCGTGAGCCCCTGATTGCGCAACGTTATCTCAAGGAAGTGCGAGGCGGAGATAAGCGGATCATTCTTGTGGATGGTGAACCCGTGGGGGCAATCAACCGGGTGCCTGCAGAAACGGATGCCCGCTCCAACATGCATGTGGGCGGCCGCGCGGAACACACTGAACTCACACCGCGAGAACGTGAAATTTGCGAACGCATCGGGCCAACCCTTAAGGAGAATGATTTCATCTTTGTAGGGATTGATGTGATCGGCGACTACATGACTGAGATTAACGTCACTTCGCCGACTGGCATTCGGGAAGTGAAAAAATTCTCAGGAACCGATATCGCAAGCCTTGTGTGGGACGCGATCGAAAAGCGCCGGTAGGTTTATGAGCACTGGCGCCCTTCCCTTTCTGGATTTTCAGGCGCCCGGGTTTTCCACTCGCTCTCAAGAAGTAATTGATGCGCGCAATGCCAGTTGGTGCGCAAAAACGCCTTTCGGATATGCCGTGTTGCGCCATCGCGATGTCGGCACCCTGCTGCGGGACAAGCGCCTCCGTCAGGGCAGTTATGCTTGGCCGCAAACCAATTGTCTCACCGGCTCATTCGCGGAATTTTGGAGCCGCAGTATTATCAGCACTGAAGGTGAAACGCACAAGCAATTGCGAATGCTCGCCATGCCGGCCCTTGCTCCGGACTATATCGAAAGCCTGAAACCCAGGTTCGATCGTATTTCTGCAGACCTAATAGACAGATTAAAGACAAAAGACACCTGCGAGTTCATGGAAGATTTTTCTGTTCCGTTTGCAGGCAAAGCCATTTGTACATTGCTCAATCTTGATCCTGAGGATTGGCATCAACTCTCTCACGACGCCTCTGATCTTGGCCTGGCCATGGGGATTGATTGCAAGTCGCATCAACCAATCTTTAATGCAGCGTGCGACCGTTTGATGGTTCTGGCACGTCGACTTGTTGAACGCGCCAGGTCCGGCGAAGACAAGGACAGTTATGTGGCGCGTCTTGTGAGACAACACAAAGCGCTTGGCACGATTGGTGAGCAGGCTCTGCTGGACCTGGTCGTCATATCCATTTTTGGTGGTGTAGACACAACACGGTCGCAACTGGGTTTTGCAATGGGCCTGTTTATTCAACATCCTGAACAATGGCAAATGTTACGAAATGATGTGTCGCTCGTCCCGCAAGCGATTGAGGAGATAATTCGGGCATGGCCAACGACGACCTGGGCTACGCGTGAGGCAGTTGAAGACTTTGAGTATGGCGGAGTTCACATTGCTGCCGGGGACACGCTTCATATGCTGGTGCACTCTTCTGCCCGCGATCCTGCAATCTGTGACGACCCCTCATTCGACATCACTCAGAAACGCAAAATTCACTTTGGCTTTGGTGGCGGTGCACATCACTGTCTTGGCGCCCTGGTGGCGCGAACCGATATGGCATCGGCCCTTACCGCGCTGGCAAAAGCCCTGCGTCGCTTTGACTATGACGGGCAACCTGAGTGGCTTCCTGACAGCGGAAACACCAGCCCGGTACGCGTTCCCTTAAAACTTGAATTTGCATAAAGGGAACGGGGACAGGATCAGGCTTGTTTGATTGCCTGGCGAATTGCCTCTTTGGCTTCATCCGCATCGCCCCAGCGGTCAATCTTGACCCATTTGCCGTCTTCAAGATCCTTGTAACGTTCAAAGAAATGGGCGATCTGATCGATCAACAGTTTCGGCAAATCGTCGAGGGTATTCACATCCTTGTACATCGCGGAAATATGCGCTGAAGGAACAGCAACGAGTTTTTCGTCACCGCCGGCCTCATCTGTCATGTGAAGAATTCCAACAGGCTTGCAGTTAATGACAGACCCTGGAATAAGCGCACGCTTGTTTGCAATCAGAACGTCGATCGGATCACCATCATCGGACATGGTGTGCGGGACGAAACCATAGTTGCCCGGATAACGCATGGAAGTATAAAGGATCCGGTCAACGATCATCGTTCCGGCGTCTTTGTCCATTTCATATTTTACGGGCTCGCCACCATAGGGCACTTCAACAATAACATTTATGTCTTCCGGTGGATTTTCACCGATCTTAATCGCATCAATACGCATTTTGTTACTCTCAGTTGGGAGGAGGAGTTGGCGCTTGTTATAATGGTGTTACGACCATGTTCAAGCCGCCATCTGGTTGAGTGGTGAGTTTTTGAACCGGCCACGGCTCTTTCTCGCTGCTTTCCATATCGAACCGGAACTGCGATAGCATGACACCCAATATGATAATGGCTTCCTGAATCGCAAAGCTCTGACCAATGCATACCCTTGGCCCCGCGCCGAACGGCAAGTACTGATATCGATCAATCTTTTCCCGGTTCTCAGGCAGAAAACGTGATGGCATGAATGCATTGGGTTGATCCCAATAGACTTCGTGTCGATGCAGGGTCCATGGCATCACGAGGCATTGGGAGCCTTTCGTGATGACCGTATCTTCCCATTCAATGTCTTCAATCGCTTCCCGGCTGATTACTGGCGCTGGCGGATAAAGGCGCATCGCTTCTTCAAAAGCAGCACGTGTGTAAGGCATGTTGTTCACCCAATCGAGTGGGTTTGAATATTCTGCCGTGATCCGTCTGGCTTCTTCTTCGACCCTTGCCCGTTCGTGTGGGGCACGAGCAAGCAGATACAACGTCCATCCAAGTGCCCGGGCTGTTGTCTCATGCCCTGCACCGATAAAAGTGATGACATTGTCTTCAATTTCTTCACGCGTGAGACCATCTTCGCCCTCGGCCTCAAGCAACAGCGTCAGAAAATCGTCCGGAGGCGTTTCACCCTTTTCAATTTTTGCAGCACGCGCTTCAATGGTTTTCCGCACAAGTTTACGGAAGTATCTCAAAATTCCCCTGCCGGTGAAGTGTTTTGGACGCGGCACCCATTCGGGGATGTTCACAATGTCCAAGGGGTCTACCCGGCCAACTGTTTCAAAAAGCCGCTCGATCTTGTGCTCAAACTCTTTCGGGTCCCCTTCGATTTCGTTGCTGAAGAGGGTTTCAGCAAGCACGTTGAAGGTCAGTTCCGTCATGTCTTTTGCAATGTCGTGGCGATTATCAGCACTCTGATATTTTTTAGTATAATCCTGCGTCACTCTAAGCATCGCTTCTGCAAACCCGTGAATATGTCTGGGTGTAAACACGGGTGCCATTGCCTTGCGCGACCGCTTCCATACCGGGTTTTCAGCAGTCAGCAGCCCATCCTGAAGAATGGGGCGCAGAACGATTTGCCTTGTTTTGGCGAGTTTGAATGATTTGGACTTTTCAACCAGAATGTGCCGGATCAACTTTGGATCATTGGCGACCAGCAGCGGCCCGCCGATTCCCGATGGAATGTAGATGTAGGGCTCACGGTATGAATGCGCTCCCCACAGTTCAATCGGGTTGTTGTACACAATCCAGAACATTTTCAACAGCCCGGGAGGCGTGGTCCTTGGAATGGGCGCTGGCGGAATAAAGGGGGCGGGTGCGGTGTCCATGATGGTTAAGATATAGGTCTGACGCGACATAGTTTCCATGGTCAAACTGGCGCAGGCAGTTGCCGTATTTCAAAGCATCCACAGGGCGTGTTCAACCCCTGGGAAAAGTTGGAAAACGGGTCAAAAACGCATATATATATACAGATAGAAATTTTTCGATTCGCAAGCGGGGTTTGTCCCGCTTCTCAGTAAGGCGGCACATGACCGAAACTCCTGAAATTCCAGAAGAAATTAATAGCAATCCGGATGAGTATGGCGCAGATTCCATTAAGGTCTTGAAAGGCCTGGACGCGGTTCGCAAACGCCCTGGCATGTATATTGGCGATACGGATGATGGTTCCGGTCTTCATCACATGGTCTATGAGGTTGTTGACAACGGCATTGACGAAGTGCTGGCAGGACATGCCGACCGTGTAACCGTCACCCTTAATCCGGACGGGTCTGTTACAGTGACCGACAATGGGCGTGGTATCCCTGTCGAAATCCATAGCGAAGAAGGTATCTCTGCAGCTGAGGTTATCATGACCCAGCTTCACGCAGGCGGTAAATTCGACCAGAACTCATACAAGGTCTCCGGTGGTCTGCACGGAGTGGGCGTTTCTGTTGTGAATGCACTGTCCGTTTCACTTGATCTGCGCATTGCAAGAGATGGCAAATGGCATGAAGTTTCCTTCACACACGGTGTTTCAGATGGTCCCCTGAAGATGACGGGAGACGCGGGAGACTATTCCGGCACGGAAGTTACCTTCACACCATCTGCGGAAACCTTCACCATGGTGGAGTTCGATTTCAAAACACTGGAGAAACGACTGCGCGAGCTTGCGTTCCTGAATTCAGGTACTCGCATCATTTTGACAGACAAGCGCAGTGCTGAAGAGGTTACGGAGGAGCTTTTCTACGAAGGTGGCTTGATCGAGTTTGTGAAATACCTCGACCGAACCAAGAATGCCCTCATTGACACCCCGATATACCTGATGAGCGAGAAGGACGGTATAACGGTTGAAGTTGCGCTTTGGTGGAATGATTCCTACCACGAGAATGTGCTGTGTTTTACCAATAACATACCACAACGCGACGGCGGTACGCACCTTGCCGGGTTCCGCGGAGCGCTTACGCGTCAGGTAAACGGATATGCGGAGAGTTCCGGCATTTTGAAGAAGGAAAAAGTCTCCCTTTCAGGTGATGATTGCCGGGAAGGTTTGACCTGTGTTCTTTCTGTCAAAGTACCCGATCCGAAATTTTCATCTCAAACAAAGGACAAGCTTGTTTCATCCGAGGTACGTCCGGTAGTGGAAAGTCTCGTCAATGAAAGCCTCAATGGCTGGTTGGAAGAGAACCCGAACGAAGCCAAAATGGTGATCACCAAGGTGGTGGAAGCAGCTGCAGCCCGTGAAGCAGCACGCAAGGCGCGCGAACTAACCCGCCGCAAGGGTGCGTTAGATATTGCTTCACTGCCAGGCAAATTGTCCGATTGTCAGGAACGCGACCCGGCAAAATCAGAAGTCTTTCTGGTGGAGGGCGACTCTGCTGGCGGCTCCGCCAAACAAGGCCGTAATCGCGCCAATCAGGCAGTCCTGCCGCTTCGCGGAAAAATCCTGAACGTTGAACGCGCGCGGTTTGACAAGATGCTGTCCAGTCAGGAAATCGGCACGCTAATCACGGCGCTTGGCACCGGTATTGGCAAAGATGAGTTCAACATAGAGAAACTGCGTTACCATCGCATTATCATCATGACCGATGCGGATGTGGATGGCGCACATATTCGAACCCTACTGCTCACCTTCTTCTTCCGCCAAATGCCGGAACTGATTGAACAGGGCCATCTCTATATTGCGCAACCACCGTTGTACAAAGTAACACGGGGCAAGTCTTCTCAATACCTAAAAGATGAGCATGCGCTTGAAAACTTTCTGATTGAAGGCGGTTTGGATGATGCGCGTCTTGAACTTGCAAGTGGCGAAGTGCGCTTGGGTGCCGATTTGCGCAGTGTGATTGATACAGCGCTCAAGATCAAAACCCTGCTGGGTGGCTTGCACACACGCTACGACCGGGATGTGGTGGAACAGGCTGCAATTGCTGGCGCTCTCAACCCTGAAATTATCAGCAATGGTGATCAAGCAACGGAAGCAGCTGCATATGTTGCCGCACGGCTGGATGCGATTTCTGATGAAACCGAACGCGGTTGGCAAGGCAGCGTCAGTGAAGATGGCGGCTTGATGTTTGAGCGCGTGGTTCGTGGTGTGAAGGAAGTGGCGAGCATTGATGCTGCCCTTATCGGTTCTGCAGATGCGCTGCGTCTGGATGGCTTTGCTGCTGAACTGCAGGAAACCTTTGGCAAGCCTCCAATGTTCCACCGAAAAGATCAAAGCGTACAAATTGCTGGCCCGCGTGAATTGCTCAATCAGATATTTGAAGCAGGCCGCAAGGGCATTTCAATGCAACGCTACAAAGGTCTGGGCGAGATGAACCCAGATCAGCTTTGGGAAACCACATTGGACCCGGATGTGCGCTCCCTTTTGCAAGTCAAGGTGAATGAAGCAGCCGAAGCAGACGATCTGTTTACCCGCTTGATGGGCGAAGAGGTTGAGCCGCGGCGCGATTTCATTCAAACCAATGCGCTCAATGTTGCCAACCTGGATATTTAGGTGCGGATGAAGATTTGCACCCCAGGTGACTTATCAAGTTCAACTTGAACTCACTGCTGTGTGAATTGACGCATTTCGCATACGGCCTTTATGTTGGCGCTGTCACTTCTCAATAATGAGAGGCAGAAAGGGCCAACAGTGGGTGAGCGCACCAAGACACTACATGATCTTGATTTAACGACGCACGGGAAAAGGCCGCGCGCGTGGCAGAACTTTGCGTTCGTGATCGTGATTGCTGCACTTGTTGGTCTGGCTTTTTTTGCAAATTCGGACAATGGCACCCGCTGGCTTGATGCCTATCACTCCATCCCGCAGCAAATCGAAGGCATGGGCGTTTGGGGGCAACTTGGCATAATCGGCCTGATGATTGTGCATTGCTTTGTGCCTTTTCCGGCCGAGTTTGTGGCAATTACGGCAGGCAGTGTATATGGCACAGTTTACGGCACATTTCTTACATGGGTCGGGGCAATGCTTGGGGCGCTCCTGTCCTTTGCGCTTACACGTTTTTTTGGCCAACCCTTTGTGGAGTGGGCGTTGCCGGAAAAGCAAAAACAGTTCCTGGACAAATGGACCGAAGATCAAGGCGCTGTAACCCTTCTCGTTAGTCGCTTCATTCCTATTATTGCATTCAATCTGATCAATTACGCAGCAGGCTTAACCAAGATCAGCTGGTGGACCTTTACGTGGACGACGGCCATTGGCATTCTGCCTCTGACCGCACTCATGGTTTATATGGGCAGTCACATGCGCGATCTTTCCTGGAGTTGGCTTTTCGCTGTCTCTGCGATTTGTATCGCCATCATGGCCATCAGTCATTGGTGCCAGCGAAAAACACGCTAGCCTCCGGTTCATCTTGAGGCAGCCAGTCCAGATCCGGGATGAACCCAAACGCGCCGTCCAGGCGATCATAAACATTTTTCTTCTGAACAGCCCCGATGTTATACCCTGCATCGATTTTGATTGGTTTGCCAAACGGCAACTCCAACACAAGTTCAACTGATTTTTTCCTGATGTCGCGTGACTTGCCGGTGAAGTCCAAATCCGCAATGCTGTTTACCTGATCCCTTCTAACACGGGTAAAACTTGCGGTGGCCTGTTTTGAGGAAACACCGAGGCCATAACCCAATGCGCGATAGTCATCCGGGAAGTGAACATCATTGCAGATATCACCATCCATTCTAATGTCAAAGTCTCCCCACCTGCGAGTGAAACGTGATCCTTCAGCTTCGATCTCCTTTTCAGGATCAAAAGGATTTGCGGAAGGTACCGTTCCGGCACCACCAAAGTACCGAGCCTGCTCAGGGTTTGCGAACTGTGATGCATTGTTCACGTGGACCAGTTTTCCCAATTGAAATTTCGGGAATAACCCTTTCCCTTTTTCGAAAAACCAGGAGTTGTTGAAGAAATAAATCGGGCCTTCGTTCTTCTGTGGGCCTTTTGTTTTTGTAAGGGATGGATTGCGGCGACGCTTGCTCTTTTTGATCTTCAGATCTTCCCCCTGGAAGTCGCCTGACGGGCGGTTTAGAAATGCGCCCTTGTTCCCGTAGATATAGAACCAGCCCGCACGCTCAAATTCAAACGAGAAGGGGCGATAACAATCAAGCAGTGTGTTGTGACGGATGACCCAGTTCCAGGCATGGCTTTCCGGTTCAAATATGTTATCGCGCACCCGAACAAAGCTGTTGTTTTCAATAAGAACGTTGGCTGCTGATTCTCTGCCACCATTGAACTCCAACGTGTTTGCATCACGCCCCGGCGGCAGTCGGTCGTGACTGTTGAAGAAATGAATGCCGTTGAATGCATCTTCAATATGGTTGTGCCTGAATGTAAAGTTGCTATGGACATTCCAAGCACGGAAAAAGTCGCCATCCCAATAGCGGTAGTCATCTTCCGAAACACCTGAATCATTGCCATTATTGGAAGCACCATGAATACGGTCCCATGGCACACGGTTCCACATCAAATACCCGGATTTATCCTGCTTCCAGCTACAATGTTCCACCACAACATCATGGCATTTTCGCCCTTGTGCCACGATCGCAATGCTGCCCTTTTCAAAATGGCAATCACGCACGCCAACATACATGGAGTCATCTATAAAAATTCCGGTTGGCCAGCAGCCTTTAAATTTAAGTCCTTGAACAACAACGAACTGGCAATTGCGCAGGATAAGCAACGCCTGCTCTCCAAGATGCCCAACCGTTGGATAATACCCTGCCTGTTCTCTTTTGCCCGCAACACGGTTGCCAAGCATCCGGGCCTCATGTTCCCGAATGTCGCTTTTCAATACAACGTCACCGGTTCTCAGGCCATAATCAGGCCTTATGATGACCGGATGCTCTTTGGTCCCGGTGATACCTTCCAGAACCAAGGGTTTTTTGTAGGTGTCCCGAGACATCAATACTGTGTCACCCGCTGCTACCTTACGCAGCTTCCTGGCAAAATTTCTGGTATTGATTTTGATGTTGGCCATGGCGCACTCCACAATCGCCGTCAATCGCAACACACGCGCACGCTTGCTGCAATCTACCGTCAAAGCCCCTTTCTCAGGATGCTATGCGAAAATCGTGAGAATTGCCAGATACGGCGCTTGAACCATCCGGGCACAAGAAAGATCCCCCTTTCAAGACGTCTGGATGATACGTCATTGAAAGGGGGACCCAGGGAACTTCAGAGCACTGGTTCCCTAATTCAGATGCAATGGTGCTGTTGTTTGCGAAAGCAATTCATTGAATGCACTTTCAATTTCTGCCGGCGTGCTGGTCTGAAACACACTTCGCGGATTTTCAGTGCAATCCTCAAAACGCCTTTGCATGATTGGTTCCAGTTTCGAGTCTATAAACCCGTACATTCTTATTACGTGCGCGCGATGCTCAGGCACAATTGGGATGAGATAATTTGTGTGAACAATGAAAATCTCGATGTTTTTTTCCTTTAATGCTTCACATTTTTTAGGATCCAAAGCGTATAGGTACTGGGCCCAAGACTGTCTGAAATACGGCCAATTGGCTCTGGCAGATCTGTCAAGTGTATGTCCGTGGCGTCCACCACCATAAAACTGCGCCGAGTCCTGGACGCCGTCCGTCAAAACAACCAGGATTTGACGTCGATCGTCAGGGCTGCGTCCAGACCCACCTTCGGGCAGGTCGGCAGCCATTTTTGCCACTGCCTCATCAAGGTCAGTGCCGCCTTGTGATGTTCTCATAAACACATTGTCACGAATTGTATTGCCAACATGCCTCATGTCAGAAGCTCTGTTGTCCATCGCGTCCATTATTTTAATCACTTCATTGTCAAAAATATATGCACCTGCTGTGAACTGGTTGTTTTTTGTTGTATTTTTTGTGATGACATCCAGGGTGCTGAGCGCAGCTTCCCTAGCGACATCGATGCGCATAACAGTACCGTTGGCACGGGCCCTGTCATAAGTGGAGGGTGCAGAATCGGTTGTATTGATGTGGCATGCAAACGCACAGCCGCCTGCCATATCCGCAACTTGTTGCTGATCATCCAGCGTAGCACCAATGCCCATTGATGCGGACACATCAAACAGAAACGTGAAATTCATATATGCTTCAGCAGATGCTGAGGCTGACGCCTCACCGGTTACAGATACCGTGTCTTTTCCAGCAAACTTGCCAAAAACAGTCTGGTATGTGGCAGAATAATCCACGTCAACAGATAATGTATTTTTCTCCACTTTAGCATTTGCTGTGATATCGGACGCACTGATGTTCTTGATATTGGATGCCGTGGCCGCAAAACTCTGTTCCGCCACTTGCTTTATCATTTCCTCAAGATCTACCTGTTCAAGGTTTTTATAGGCGATGACCGCTTCATTAACCGCGGACAAGGCTGCTGTATTGGCAGCATTGTCCAGAGCCTGTTTCCTGTTCAATACAGTACCGTAATCCAGTGCTCCCATTGACATTGCAACCAGAATTGGAAATGTCAGACCGGCTGTCATCGCAATGTTACCGTCATCATTTTTAAAAAATTTTCTCAACACATTTATCATTGCCTCACCCTAAGTTCTTGGTGTTCTGTTCATTAATCGGTGCTTCGAAGCTTATTGGCGGCAACCCTTTGCCAAATACCAAACAACCACATTTACCAAATTTCGTATTTGATGCGCCCACTAGCATCGCGTTCTGCGCCAACTCGATCTCCTGGTGACATTCAATGGTCGGCCATCGCGTGTTTTCTTAAGCGAAGCATGTTTGATAACGAACGTTGGCAAATATGAATTTTGGAAAAGCGGAGCGTAGCCAATGCCCACTTGCGCTCGAACCAAGCCGCTGTTCCCAACCATACCTTCGGGAATTGTTGACCCGGTCAAAGGGGTTCCGTTTGGCACAATGCTTACATTGCAAGTGCTTCGCATTTCGCCAAGAGTGCTGCTCCATTGATCCATTACCCACAGAGGTCTGGGATCAAAATCACAATTTATGCCTTGGCACGTTGGATCACGTTTATCAAAATCAATGGACGAGTAACTCAGCGAGAAGTTTACACCTCGCTGAGAGCCTTGGATGCCTGCATTGTCGAAAGAACCGGTTGGATTGGTGATGTAATTCATTCCATCCACCATCGTGCGTTCTCTATATGTCATCCAGGAATCGTCATCACGGCTGAGAAACTCAGCTACCATGTGAACGGTCATTTCGGTTCTGCGATCAATCAATGAGTATTTGGAAAACTCAATCACTCCCAGCATGAGTGTGATCATGATTGGTGCTATTAATGCAAACTCCGTTGCTGCAACACCGTCTTGATTTCTACGGAAGGATGTAAGCATTTTCAGCATGATCCACCTCCGAACAGACTTCCTGAACCAGTCAGTACCGGTTCGCGCCTAGCCACGCCACGACTCCGCATATGCGGTGCGCCATTAAACGAAACGGCATCCACAATTCCGAAATTAAGCAGAATGTTGGGCATTGGATAAACGAATTCCATGATTATGTTTGAACTCCCGCATCCAGTTTCCCAGTCGTTAACGTAGGAGCGAAGCAAAAAGCCATTGCTGTAAGGATTGACGTTGTTGCCGACTGCTGTTGCACCAAATTGAATTTGCGCACAGTCCAACAACACAATGTTCTTGGCACAGACCACATTCTCTTTATAATCTGCTTTTGATACCTTTAGATCCTCTTCGATCGACAACTGCATGATCGTTTGGAACATTACGTTGTCCAGCTCTGACTGCATCATTGTTTTCAATGCAAGTTCCATCGTTGCGATGAGCATCATAAAGAAGACTGGAGCAACAAGCGCAAATTCAACCGCCGAAGCACCATCCTCGTTTTTTGCGAAATTTCTTATCATGATTCTTTCAAGCTTTTTGTTTTCAAACCGAGGCTCAGATTACCTGGGAAAGGTAAACACTATCAGAATCAAGCTTCTGTATTATTTGTGTTTTTCTGATTAAGGTATACTAGTTGTAAATGCTTCCGTTAAAATGCTTTCAGAGATGCTCAAACAAAAGAAAACCCCCCTTTCTAGACGGCTGGAAGGTACGTCTTTGAAAGGGAGGTTCAGGGAAAACTTTAGAGTTATTGAATTTTAAAACAGGTGTAGTGGCTTTGTTTTTTGGACCACAAGTTCTTCGAATGCAGCCTTGATTTCAGCCGGTGTATTTGCTTGGAAAACAAAACGCTTGTCGCCTGAACACGTTTCCATTCGATTTTGTGTGATAGGGATAAGGGTGCCGTTTATGTAACCTATTGCATTTCTTTCGATAGTACCAATTTCACCAACACTCGGGACAAGATACTCAGTGTAAATGAAGTACACTTCGATCCCCTTGGCCTTGAGTTGATTACAGGCATTTTGATCCAATGTGTAAAGATTTACGCCAGTTAAAAGGGGCCGCGATGGGTAGTTAATCGTTGCATCCACATCTTTACCCCATGGTGGGTCGAGCGTGCGATCCTGCCAACGTTGCGTTGAATTGTTAACACCGTCTGTAAAGACAACCAAAACCTGATTTCTATCTGAAGCGTCCCGACCCGTGCCACTGTTTGGCAGGATCGATGCCATGCGCGCCAAGGCACTTTCCATATCTGTGCCACCGCCGTAACTCTGCATGGTTACCTTGTTTCTCACATTATTGGAGACAAAGTTCATGTCATCTGCGCGACTGTCATTCGGGTCCGAGATTTCATAAGTATCATTGTCAAAGATGTAAGCGCCAACAGTATACAGGCATGCCTGGCTTGTATTGTTTTTAATTACGTCAAGCGCATTCAAAGCCGCTTCACGCGCCACATCAACACGCATCACGGCACCCTTTGCTCGCGCAGCATCATAGGTCGGCGGTTTGCCACCCTCAACAATATGGCAAGCAAAACCGCATGCTTTTCCCTGCACTTCTTGAGATGCGTCCACTACCTTCAGTTGCTCATCACGCGTTGCACCAATGCCCATTGAGGCAGATACGTCGAACAAAAACGTGAAGTTTGTAAAACCCACGGTGGTTGCTGATGCTCTGGAATCACCCGCAATCGCAATGGTGTCCTTACCTGCAAACTGGCCGAAAATCGTCTTGTAATTTACCGAGTAGTTTACCTCTACGGAGAGTTTGTTCTTTTCAACCTTGGCAACGGCAGAAAAGCTTGGAATATCTATGCTGCTGATCGCCCCTGCGCTTGCCATGAAACTTTTCTCAGCGGCAGCTGTTATTAGGTCGTTAAGGTCGATGTTTTCGGAATTTTTATATGCAAGCAAGGCTTCGTTAACAGCAGACAAAGCAGCAGTATTGGCCGCGTTTTCAAGACTCTGTTTTCTACTGAGCACGGAACTGTATTCCAAGGCGCCCAATGATATCATCGCCAATACCGGGAATACGATACCAGCGGTGATGGCAACGTTGCCGTCCACTTTCTTTGCAAAATTTTTCGCAAATTTTAACATTCAATTCTCCTGTGCCCTATATGACACTCGTTTCGATCCGCATTTAAAAACCCACCCTTTTCTGAAGGGCGTTCTCGCCCATCAACCGTCATTGGCTGCCGGTTCTCTTCACTGACCCTCCCCTCCAGACTATTCCGGATAAGAAACGCCATTAGATCGTCGCTATCGATGGATTTTTTGTTGCACCTTTGTTGCCCACCTATTGTCCAGATACCCAATGCGGTCTGCCGTTCCAGACGAATCTGGACCTCTACCAAGTATGGTATCGATTTTTATCTTGGCTGTAGAAAAACTGATAAAAGTTAATATTTATAAAAAGTATCTGTTTTTTTTGAATTATTTACATTTTTGCATACTAGAAATTGTATTTTGTCGTATCGTTGAAGTCTGGGGTTGTTTTGAGGGGAAATGCAGCCTTGTTTTTCTGCCGGAATATGAGGCGTCCCCGTAAACTGCCGATACTACATAATATCGCATTGCATTCCGCACGCTTCCTGCTACATGCATTTGCATGAACAAACATGTCACAGATACTACGCAAGCGCAGGGTTCTTACCCGGGCCGAAGCAATATCCGAAACTTTTCCATTGTCGCTCATATTGACCATGGAAAATCCACACTTGCTGATCGTCTGATTCAGGATACGGGCGGCCTTGCCGAGCGCGACATGGAAGAGCAAGTCCTGGATAATATGGAGATTGAACGCGAACGCGGCATCACCATCAAGGCACAAACAGTTCGTCTTCATTATAAGGCTAAAGATGGAGAGACCTACGTTCTCAACCTGATAGACACGCCGGGGCACGTCGACTTTGCTTATGAAGTATCCCGATCACTCTCTGCCTGTGAGGGCTCTTTGCTGGTGGTTGATGCCTCCCAAGGGGTAGAGGCTCAAACCCTCGCTAATGTGTATCAGGCAATCGACAACGATCATGAGAT
>ENA-OUOG01003620-OUOG01003620.1-marine-metagenome-genome-assembly--contig:-NODE-3620-length-14195-cov-6.023658_pt1 | contig 14195 bp, 12 predicted proteins | sample MGYA00248635_ERZ508505 | MGnify/ENA primary metagenome ERZ508505 (study PRJEB26176, sample SAMN06267871) | marine metagenome | isolation source: Saanich Inlet, British Columbia, Canada | place: Pacific...
AAGCTATTTTTGAGATTAGATGGGACCGTAACAGGTTCCGTCTGACTGAAACAATCTACATGAAACTTAAACATTATCACTTACGTGATAATGCATCTTCATATAATATATCACTTCTATCACGCATAATTAAATACGAAGTAAGTAGTTTGAGCGTTAGCGAAAACTTTATTCGCAAAGCGAATAACATAAATACACTTAACAATACATCTTTATTAAAGGATAACTCAGAAAATGCGTGTACATGATATAATTGCGGAAAACAAAGAATTAGATGAAGCACCTGTTGGATTACTAAAACAGGTAGGACGTAAAATAGGTGCAAAAGCAGCTGGTGCTATCGGAATGAAAGGCACAGCAGCAAAATTAAGTGGTGCTGCCGAAGCTGGTGACGAAGCAAGACAGCTTAGTGTTGCTCTTAAAGGATATGCTGGAAAAACTGGAATTAACTTAAAACAATTGCAAGGACCGCAACTTGCAGCATTTTTAAAGTCTAAAGGTTATCCAAATATGCATCTTAAAGATGTACAAGGTATAATGACACCTAAGCAACAAGATCAAGCAATTATGACAGCAGTACAAGATGCTGCAAAAGCAGACGGTGATACAACAGCAGGTACTAGCAGTGCTCCTGTACAACCTAGTGCGCCGACCGCTGGCGCGGCTAAAGGGCAAGGTACTAGTGTTGCTGGCAAACCAACTAGTCCGCAAGTAGACAAAAACAAAGATGGTAAAGACGATGCATCTGGTGAACCAATGGGTGCAGTTGATGCTAACAAAGATGGTAAAGACGATAATACTGGTAAAGTTATTCCGATGCCTGTAAAGGGTAAAGCTACAGCAGACGCAACAGCTATTCCTGCAGATTTACAAAAACAACTTGATGCACTAACTCCAACAGAGAAAAAAGTATTGGCAGGAGCTCTATAATGAAATTACAAGAAGTAACAGGTTACAATTCGCGCACAGCGCAAATATTAACTGAAGGTTATCAGGACTTAACTGAAAGCCAAATACTATATCTAGGCAAGTTCGAAAAAGAACTTTGGCCCTTATTAGAAGAATATACTAAACTTGCAGAAGCTGAACTTACTAAAGATCAAATTAATGATATTTTCCAAGGTGCTGAACAAGTTGCTATAGATAGCGGCGACAACAAAACACTAGCAGGCAAAGCTGGAGGCGCAGCAGCAGCGGCAGCAAAACTTCCAGTTGAAATAGCAAAGAAAGTTGATGCAAAGATTAACGAATTAGGCAAGCTGGCTAAAAATGCAGGTCCTGTTAAAAATGCTGACAAGAAATTTAAAGATTTAAAACTTCAAATTATGGACAACAATCCTGACAGTAAAGTTGTTCAAGGCATTGTTAAAATAAGCGATTGGGCTAAAGAAAATCCAGGCAAAGCTAGTTTAGCGGTTGGTATTTTAACAACTATGGCAGCGTTTGCAGGCGGTCCGGCAGGCGGCTTAGCAGCAGGCTTGATTCTACGTTCAACTAACGAATTACTTAAAGGTGCAGACTTATCAACAGCAATTGGCAAGTCAATTAAGACAGCTGCGTATGGTGCTCTTGCAGGTTGGGCACTAGAAGGTATTGGAGACTGGTTAGAAGGATTACGTGTTGATGCAATACCATATGACAAAGCACCAGGACTGACTACACTTGATGTAGGCTTTACAAAATCATTTGAAGTACCTGGGTTTTCATCTATTAAAGATTTAGGTTCAATGGTAGTTCCAGAAGATCAAGTTGGTGAATTTACTAATCTTCTTAACGCAATGAAAGATGCAACAGCAGCTACTGGTAGTACATCAGACCCGGCAGCACTTGATGCATTTAATCAACTATGGGATTTTGCAAAATCATTTGATACAAAAGAATTCCTAGCAGACATGAATTTACAAAATGAAGTTGCTAAAGCAATTGCAGTAACTAATGACCAGTTCCTACAAAACTTAACAATGGCAAACAGTGCTATTGCAGCCGTTGCACAAGGTAGCATACAAGGTGCAGGAGAAAAAGGTGCATTTAAAGTTGGCGGTGACGAAGTTCAACCTGGCGATGTAACAACAAGTGCAGCAGGCAATAAAAAAGTAGCAGGTGTAGACAGTAAAGCAACAGCAGTTGATCCTATGGACTTAAAAGGCAGAGTTAACATTGCAAGAAAAGCAGCTGGCGAATCTATGTCAATGGAAGAACGCTATGAGTTGTATCTTGCAGAAGCAGGTTTTGGCGACATGATCAAAGGTGCAGCAAAGAAAGCAGCTGGCGCAGTTGGTGGAACAATTAAACAAACTGCTAAGAACATTGGCAATAAAGTTACTGCTGACAAACTAATGAAAACTTGGAAATCTATGGGAGAACCAACTGATTCGGGTAGCATTGCTAATATTCTTCAAGATGCAGGATTATCCGATGAACAGATTAATCAAATTGGACAAACAAGTAAAGTAGCACTTGATCCTACACAAGAACCAGCAGCAGATGCATCAGGTACGGATACAGCACAAAAAGGTGCGGATTCGGAACAACCAGCAGTTGATACTGACGGCGACGGTAAACCAGATACACCAGCAGCTAAAAAAGCACCAGCAGTTAAAGATGCTCCTGTAGAAAAAGGTACAGTAATTAATAAAGGTGGTAAAGATTACACATGGGCAGGTGCTCTTTGGGTTGATTCTGAAACTAACAAGCCTTTAGGTGTACAAGCAAGTTTTGATGCAGGATTGCCTAATCCTAAGTTTACAGCAATTATTAATGCTGCTAAGAAAGATCCTAAACTTGCTGAACTTATTAAGCAACAACTTACATCAAAAGGTGTTAAAGCAGGTACTGCTGACGCTGCAAAAGCACAGCAAGCAGGCGTTAAAGGAACTGAAAAACTTAAAACTGCTTAGAAATAAGGCATTTGTGTTTTTTTAGTAATCTCGAAGTTTTCTTCTACCATTTTTCCTATTATTTCTCGTTCTTCGTGACCAAGATAATATGCTTCTTCGTAAGTAAGTCCACCACGCATGTGCCAACATAATTTAGTTAAATCTAATTTAAATTGTTTGCACTCTTGTTCGAGGACCTTTACTTCTGCTAGGATCTCTGGGACGGTCCACGTCAGGATCCTTATTCGAAAAAATTTGATTGATCAAATGTAATTGGTACTTCGTAAGTTTTAGGAACACCTTGTTCTATTTCTTCAGGTGTTGCTTCTGCAATTAACGGTTTAATTGCAAACTTTTCTCTTTCACCTTCAAGGTGTTTTTGTACGTGATTAAAGAATTGCTTGTCTGCATTTTTTATAAAGTCAAGAATGTGATTGTGATCGCTTACAATAATAGGTTCTTCATCATCATCTGTTTGACTTAATTGAATTGATACAATACCCTTTGTCATCATATCAACTGTTAAGTCAGTTAGTTTTGCAAAACTATTAGTAAATGCTTGTAGTTTATCTTCTTCTGTAATTTTATCATCGTTAACAATGTTTAAAATTCTTTGTTCTTCAAAAGTTTTTAATGCACCAGTAGTAAATTCTTTATATGACAAAGGTCTAAGACTAATTTGCATTTCAGGCATCATTACTGAGTTAGAATAATCTATATTAGAAAATGTGTCTAATAAGTCTCGCAAGTTTACTTGCATTTCTTTTTCTTCACCAGTAACTGGAGTCTTAATATTTAATGTCATATGTTCGCCGTATGTAGCAAGCCTAATTGCAATCAAACATACATCTAGATCTATACTAGGCATATTCCAAGCATCTTTGATTGCCGGAATACAGCTTTGGATTACGTCAACAGTTGCCTGACCGTTAAGCAAAGCGTCTGGAGTTTTAAAAAGTAGTTCGTCTTTAGCAGTCATTGAAAAAATTGCAACTTCACCGTTTTCTGGGTAGTCAATTGCACCTGCTGGGTAGTATTTCCCTCCACTAGGAAGAGGAACGTATAGTTTTGGTTGGCGAAAGTACTTACTAAGTGGATTCGCCTGTTGGTTATTTTGTGACATCATTTTCTCCGTATAAATACATTATATGAATATGTATCTCTTTTATTTATATACGTATATAACTAGGATTCTAAAGAATGGCTGAAGAAGTAAAAATTGTTGATGTAGCAGGCGGACCAGCCGCAGAAGCAACTCTACAAGAAATATTAAAGTTGATGAGAGGGCAAGGCGGCTCTGGCGGAAGCGGCAAATCGGCAGCAAAAGCACAAGAACTTTATACTACAGCAGTCACTCGTGGCACAACAGTAAGACAAAAAAACACTAAAGAAGTTAAAAAGAGCACAGAAGCACTAGGAAATTTCAGCGGTGCTCTTACAAAAGGCATTGGCGGAGCATTTAGTGCTTTAGGCAGTGTATTAATGGGTGCTACTGGATTAGTAACAAATTTTGGAAATTCCTTAGCAAGTGCTAACACTATAGGCGAACTAGTTGAAGCTGTGCCTATCTTTGGAAGCATGTTAGGTAAAGTTACAGGATATTTTGATCAAAGTCTATCAACATTTCAGCAACTAAGTCAAGTTGGTGCAGGGTTTGGCAATGATATGCTTGCAATGCGTTCAGCAGCAGCTCAGTCAGGACTGTCGTTAGAACAGTTTGCTGAAATGGTCGGTAATAATTCAGCTAATATGGGTCTATTAGGCGGAACAACTTCTGAAGGTGCTAAAAGATTTGGACGTTTAACTAGAACATTAAGACAGCAAGAAGCTGGCTTAACACGTTTGGGCATGACGCAACAAGATGTTAATGAAGGCTTTAACGAATATATCGAAATGATGGCGTCATCAGGACAACTTAGAGGACGCTCAGATGCAGAACTTACCGCAGGTGCAGCAAACTATCTAACAGAAATTGATAAACTTGCAAGGGTTACAGGTAAAAGTCGTAAAGAACTACAAGAAGAAATGAATAGCCGAATGGCAGCTGCAAACTATAATATCATGGCGTCAAAATTATCAGGAGAAGCATTAACAAACTTTACAAACAATACTCAATTTACATCTGATATGATGGGATCAGAATTTGCAGATGCTATAACAGACATGGCAGACGGAGTGTCACAATCTCCATTTGCACAAATACTAGAATCAAACGTTCCAGGACTAAAAGCATTAGCAGAAGCAAATGCAACAGGAAAAATTAGTCAAGAAGAATATCAAAGTAGACTACAAGCATTAATGCCTCAAATTACAAAATTTGCTGACGGTATGGGAGAAGCCGGTGCTACACAATTAGCAGGAGTTGAAGGCTTTGATTCTTTAATGGGCGTAGTTGGTAAAGCTAGAACATTCCAACAACGTCTAACTGACGCAAATGAAGCAGCAGCGGCACAAGCAAGAAGAGCACCGTTAACTGAATCATATGCTGGGTTTGCACAAAAAATTGCAGAAATAAGAACAACAATTGAAGAAGCATTACTAAAAAGCGGCGTCCTCGAAATGCTAGGAAATGTCCTTGCAGGCACTTCGGATGTTTTATTAGAAAGTGGTAAAGCTATTGCTGCTGCATTTAAACAAGTACTTGGCGATGGCGATGTTCAAACAGGGATTGCAAGTTTTTCAGAAAAAATTAAGAGTGCTACTGCTACTATTGTTAGATGGATTGGCGAATTTGCAGACGGAACAATGAAGCAAAAACTTACCGAGTTTACAGATGGTATTAAAAATGCTTGGACCTCAGTATCAGACTTTATTACACAAGTAAAGGAAACAAGTTTTAGTGAAGCAGTTGCAAGTTTATTCGGCGGCAAAGAAGGACAAACTATCGGTGACGTAATAACAGAAAAACTTACTAACGGTATAAAAAGTATTTGGGAAAACAATTCAGCTCTTATTGTCGGCGCAATAACTGCATTGTTTGTAGGACCTAAAATTATTGGAGCATTAACAGGCGGCATTGGAAAAATGTTTGGCGGATTGTTCGGCGGCGGCGCAGGCAAAGCCCCGGGCGGAGTTAAAGGACCATCAGGCGCTGGCAAGGCAGGTAAAGGCGTTGGAGACTTTGTTGGCAATGTAGGCGGCGGTGTTCTCAAAGGTGTAGCTAGGGGATTAGCAGCATTTGGCAATCCACAAGTGGCAATAGGCGGTGCAGTACTAGCAGGTGTTATTCTTGTTATTGGTGCAGCAGTTGCAGGTGCTACATGGTTAGTAGGAAAATCACTACCGACGTTTGCCGAAGGCATGAAAGAATTTGAAACGCTTGACGGTACAGCACTTCAAGCAGCAGGTAAAGGCATGCTTGCAGTTGCAGGCGGCATGGCAGCATTTGGTGCAGGATCGGCAGTAGCAGGAATTGGTAATGCAGTAGGTGCAATTGGAGATGCAGTAGCAGGATTATTCGGCGGCGAAGATCCTATGGAAAAAATCAAACGTTTTCAAACATATGATTTTGACGAAGCAAAAATTCAAGGTAACGCAAATGCAGTTGTTGCATTTAGTAAAGCAATGGCAGCACAAGGTGCAGGAGCAGCCGCTAGCGGTGCTGGAGGAGCAGTAGGAGCAATCGGTGACGCTATTGCAGGTTTCTTTGGCGGCGACACAGGCATACCATACGATGACATACTAGACTTCCAAAAATATTCGTTTGATGTAGAAAAAGTAAAAGCAAATGCCACAGCAATGGCAGTGTTTAACAAAGCACTAACAGAAAGTGGCGCAGCTAGTGCAGCAAGCGGTGCAGGCGGAGCAGTTGGTGCTATTGGCGATGCAATATCTAGCTTCTTTGGCGGAGAAACACCATTTGAAAAAGTTCAAAACTTTGGTAATATGGATATTAATGCTGAAGGTGTTAAAGTAAATGCACAAGCAATGGCAGACATGGCATCGGCACTAGGTGCATTTTCAGGAGGCGAAGCAGGCGAAATTGAAATATCTGCTAGAACAGTTACATCACTTCAAAGACTGTCAGAACTAGGCGCATCAGCTGGACTAGGAACTCTTGCAACAGATTTAAACAACATAGCAACAGTACAAGGATTGTCAGCAAATATTACTTCGCTCAATTCACTTGACGCAGACGGCGTAAGAAGTTATAATGTAGCTATGGAAAAATTAGTCGAGACTCTTGAGGACTTAAACAAAGTCCTAGCTGAAGATAACAAAGGTATGATGGGCGGCGGAACTGGTGTTTCTGTAGCAAGTATGATGGAAGACGGCAATTTACTTGGTGGCGGAGGTTCCGGTACTGGTAGCACAGAACAGCTAGATCGGTTAAATATGCTAGTAAGCCAATTGATTTCTTTACAAACTGAAGGAAATAGGAATACAAGACAAACTGTTGCAGCAATATCTAATAATTTACAAGCAGGAATAGGATAGACATGAGTTGGAAAAAACATTTTACACCAGTACAAACTGGTAATAACCCGGAAGGTAGTTATAGTCCGTTTACTCGTGCTGGTAACGGCGGAGGACAAGCCGGACCTGCTAAATCAAACTATTCATCATACTTACCTGATGTTTACGTAGGTTCGCCTAATAGAGTTGAACGTTACGGGCAGTATAACACTATGGATTTAGACAGTGAAGTAAACGCTGCTCTTGATATCCTTGCTGAATTTACTACACAACAAAACAAACAAAATAAAACTCCGTTCTTGATTGACTTTAAAACAAAAGCAACCAACTCAGAAATTACTATTATTCAACAATACTTACAACAATGGAGTAAGCTACAAAATTTTGAAACACGTATGTTCCGTTTGATGCGTAATGTGTTTAAGTATGGCGATCAATTCTTTATTAGAGATCCAGAAACAAAGAAATTATTTCATATTGATCCTGCAAAAGTTACAAAAATTATTGTAAACGAAAGCGAAGGTAAAACACCCGAACAGTATGTTGTAAAAGATTTTAATTTAAACTTTGCCGAAATGGTAGCAACTACGCCTTACCAAACAAATGGTAATGTAACAGGAGGCGGTGACGGTTATATTCAAGGCGGCGTTCGCGGCATGGTTGGTAACACACAAACTAGCACAGGCGGCAGTCGTTTCCAAACAGGCGAAAATGAAATTTCAGTTGATGCAGAACATGTATTGCATCTAAGTTTATCAGAAGGATTAGATTTAAATTATCCATTTGGTAACAGTTTATTAGAAACAGTATTCAAAGTATTCAAACAAAAAGAATTGCTCGAAGATGCGATTATTATCTATCGTGTACAAAGAGCTCCAGAAAGAAGAGTATTCTACGTTGATGTGGGCAACATGCCATCACACCTTGCTATGCAATTTGTGGAACGTGTTAAGACGGAAATACATCAAAGACGTATCCCATCGCAAACGGGGGGTGGCCAAAATGTTATAGACTCAGCTTATAATCCCCTATCAATCAACGAAGATTACTTCTTCCCACAAACAGCTGAAGGGCGTGGATCTAAAGTTGAAACATTGCCTGGAGGTACTAACCTAGGAGAAATTGATGATCTTAGATATTTTACTAATAAGCTCGTACGCGGTTTACGAATCCCTTCCAGTTATCTTCCGACTGGGCCCGATGATGGAAACTCTCAATACAGCGATGGTAGAGTCGGAACAGCATACATACAAGAATTACGGTTTAATACATACTGCGAACGACTACAGAACTTGGTTGTAGAAGAATTTAATCAAGAATTTAAGCGTTATCTACTAGAAAAAGGTGTTAACATTGATACAGCAATGTTTGATGTTAGGTTCCAGCCACCACAAAACTTTGCAAGTTACAGACAAAGTGAAATTGATAATGCTCGTGTACCAACATATACACAAATGAGTGCTATACCTTATGTTTCAAATCGTTTTGCAATGAAACGTTTCTTAGGAATGACAGACGAAGAGATTGCAGAAAACGAACGTTTGTGGCGTGAAGAAAATGACGAAACACTTCAAACAACTGAAACAGATGCAGCGGGCGAAATGCGCGGCGCAGGTATTAGTTCAGCAGGCATTAGTTCGGACCTTGGCGGCATTGAAGATACTACCGGAGAAGAGCCTGACCCGACTATGGGCGGAGATGAGATGGCAGGTGCAACACCTGAAGCTGGAGCAGCAGAGCCTGCGGCGGCACCAACAACTGATCAAACGATATAAATACTACTATGATACTACGTGAATTATTTTACTACGACAAAGAAACTTTTGAGCCTATTGAAGATGATCGCTACGAAGAGCGTGACGATGACTCTCCGGTAGAATACGACGACACACGTAAAACTCGTTTAACATTACGCCAAATTAACAAAGTTCGCAAAGCGGCAGAGCTACATACAAAAGAACAAGATAAAGAATTAGATTTTGTTCGTCAAATGTATGGTGTAGCAGCCAATGCTGAAGCGGGCGTTTAATGGCAAAAATAGATAAGTCTAAATATACAAAAGCACAATGGGAAAGAATAAGAAATGAGCGTAGATCTGAAAAAGATAATAAACGCCGAGCTAAACTCATTGAAGAATCTATAAATTTTCGTCCTAAAAATAATTCAGTATCGTCAGATACAGGTTTTATTGTAGGAAATGGCACCAGTAGAAAACCTATTGATATCAGTAGTTTGCAGTCATACGGAAAAGTTTATGGTTGCAATGCATTATATCGATCTTTTAGTCCTGATTACTTAATAGCAGTTGATGTAAAGATGATCTTAGAAATTAGTAAAACTGGTTATCAAAATAAACATCAAGTTTGGACTAATCCAAATAAGTCTTTTAACATGATAAAAGGTTTAAACTTTTTTCATCCTAGCAAAGGATGGAGTAGTGGTCCAACAGCACTTTGGTTAGCAGCACAACACGATTATAAAACAATTTATATTTTAGGTTTTGACTACAAAGGTGTTAACAACGGAAAAAATTTTAATAATATGTATGCTGATACAAACAATTATAAAAAGTCAACAGACGGCGCAACTTTCTTTGGAAATTGGATGCGTCAAACTAGATCTGTAATACAAAGTCATCCGCAAATACAGTTTATTAGAGTTATACAGCCAGATAATTATATTCCTGATGAGCTAAATAAATTTAACAATTTAGAGCATATATTTGTTGAAGATTTTAAAAGATTATTCAATATTTCTTAGGTCCACGCCAAAATGGACCGTTTTTAGCCTATATCTAGGTGCTTTTTCTTATAAATAGTAAATACAAATGACAGCCTTACCATAGGTAATACTTTTATAGGAGAAAAAAATGGCAGATCGCAATAAATTTGAAGAAATGCTTGAGCGTCTTATCAACGAAGATAAGGCAGGCGCTGAAGAGCTATTTCACGAGATTGTCGTAGAAAAGTCAAGAGACATCTACGAAGGTCTATTAGAAAATGATTTAGAAGAAGTAACAGACGAAGAAGTTGATGAAGCTACTGATGAAGAAGTAGATGAAGCAACTGATGAGGAAGTTGACGAAGCTGAAGAAAAAGACGAAGACGACGAAGACGAAGAAGTTGACGAAGGATTCGACTTAGACGAATTTGAAGTTGAAGCTGACCCAATGGATGACATGGGTGGCGATCCTGCAGATGACATGATGGGTGACATCGAAGCAGGCGACGATGAAGAAGATGAAGGTGAAGAAGACGGCGATGTAGAAGACCGTGTTGAAGACCTAGAAGATGCACTAGACGATCTAAAAGCAGAATTTGAAAAAATGATGGCTGGCGATGAAGGCGGAGATGACGAAGCCGGAGACGATATGGACGCTGGTGATGAAGATGATGACGATTCAGAAGAAGAGTCATTTGACTTTGGCGAAGCTGAAGAAGACACAGACGAAGCAGTAGAAGAAGCAACTGATGATGAAGAAGTTGAAGAATCTAAGCAACCAAAAACAGCTGGCGAAGAAATGCGCGAGTATGTTGAAAAAGTAAACGCTAAAATGGGCGACAATGGTGCAAACACCAAGTCAACTGTAGCTGGTGCTAACGATATGGGCGGAGACGCTGGTAACCTAGTACAAGGTGGCGAAGAAAACGGTGGCAAAGCTGACTCTGCAAAAGATGAAACTGCTGGTAACGTAAATGTACCAGGTGGCAAAGCATCTAAGTCAATGAAAGCCCAACCAAAAGGCCATGGCGCTGAGAAAAAAGGCGCAGGCGAAGCTGCTGACAATAAAAAATCGACTGTCGGCAAATAATAAGGAAGTTTGAATGAAAAACTTACGAGAGCATTTGACATTTGACCAAGCTAATATGGTCGTTGAGTCTACTGAAAATCCCAATGGAGGCAAAGACCTTTATATGAAAGGTATCTGCATACAAGGCGGAGTGCGTAATGCAAACCAACGTGTATATCCTGTAAGTGAGATTGGAAGGGCTGTCAAAACTCTCAATGATCAAATAAGTGGAGGATACAGTGTTCTCGGAGAAGTTGATCATCCGGAAGGCCTTAATATTAACTTAGACCGCGTAAGCCATATGATAACAGATTGTTGGATGGATGGACCAAACGGTTACGGAAAGTTAAAGATTTTACCTACCCCTATGGGGCAGTTAGTCCAAACTATGCTTGAGTCTGGCGTCAAACTTGGCGTCAGCTCAAGAGGTTCGGGCAATGTGTCAGAAGACGGCGGCAACGAAGTTTCTGACTTTGAAATAATTACAGTGGACGTGGTAGCACAACCAAGTGCGCCCGGCGCTTACCCAACACCAATATACGAACATTTAATGAATGCACGTGGCGGGATGCAGGCATACGAATTAGCACAGGCAACAAAACATGATAACAAGGCACAAAAGTATCTAAAGGAATCACTGATTAATATAATCAGTAAACTCCAATAACGAGGAGAAAATAATATGTTGGATGCACTAAAAACACTTTTTGAAAACGATGTAGTTTCTGAAGATGTGCGCAACGAAATTCAAGAAGCTTGGGACACGAAGATCAAAGAAAATCGTCAACAAGTTACTGCTGAACTACGCGAAGAGTTTGCTCAAAAATATGAGCATGACAAGTCAACAATGGTTGAAGCTATTGACACACTTGTATCTGAGCGTTTAGCAGAAGAAATTGCTGAATTTGCTGAAGATCGTAAGCAATTAGCAGAAGCCCGTGCAAAGTATGCAGTAGCTCAGCGTGAAAATGCTGAAACACTAAAAGGTTTTGTTATGGAGCAACTAACTAAAGAAGTTGGTGAGCTACATGAAGATCAAAAAGCAATGGCCGAAAATTTCGGAAAACTTGAAGAATTTGTTGTTGAAGCACTAGCAAAAGAAATTGCAGAATTCAATGAAGACAAAAAAGACTTAGCTGAAACAAAAGTACGTTTAGTACGTGAAGCTAAGACACACTTTGCTAAAGTTAAAACTAACTTTATCGAAAGAAGTGCAAAAGCAGTATCTGAGACTGTTGATAAAGCTCTTAAGAGTGAAATCGGCGGACTTAAAGAAGATATTGAAGAAGCACGTAGAAACGACTTTGGTCGTAAACTATTCGAAGCATTTGCTTCTGAATATGCTGGCAGTTACTTAAATGAGAAGTCAGAAACAGCCAAACTAATGAATGTTCTTAAAGCTAAGGACGCACAATTAGCAGAAGCAAAAGCATTTGCATCTAAAGCCAAAACACTAGCAGAAGCTCAGGCAACTGAGAAGAAGCGTTTAGTTGAAGCAGCAGAACGCAAAGATGTAATCAATGAACTAACTGGTCCTTTAAGTAATGATCAGAAAGAAATCATGATGGATTTACTGGAATCTGTCCAAACAGCTAACTTACGTAAGTCGTTTGACAAGTACCTACCGGCAGTTATCGACGGTAACACTCCAGCCAAAAAGGCAAAAATCACAGAAGGCAAAGAAATCACAGGCAATCGTGAAACGAATTCACAAACTAACGTTAGTAGACAAGCAGGCGGAAAAGACAATTTAGTCGAATTTAAACGTCTAGCTGGATTAAATTAAGGAGATAATTATGTCAGAACTACTAGAAAGTCGCTGGCAGGAGACTAAAGGTGCTCTACTAGAAGGCTTAGCAGGTAATAAAAAATCTGTGATGGAAAGTACACTTGAAAATACTCGCAAGTATTTGTCAGAGAGTGCTACAGCTGGAGCCACTTCTGCAGGAAATGTTGCAACTCTTAACAGAGTTATTTTACCGGTCATCAGACGTGTGATGCCAACCGTTATTGCTAACGAATTGGTAGGTGTACAACCGATGACAGGACCAGTGGGTCAAATCCACACACTACGTGTTCGCTATGCAGATGCAAACACAAACACAGCTGACGCTACACAAACAACTGTAGCAGGCGAAGAGGCATTAAGCCCATTCAAGATTGCTGAACAGTATTCAGGTTCAGGAGCTGGTAAAGCTGCTGGTACTGCTTCACTAGAAGGCGCTGCTGGTAACAAACTAAGCATCCAAATCTTGAAGCAAACTGTTGAAGCTAAATCACGTAAGCTATCAGCTCGTTGGACATTTGAGGCTGCGCAAGACGCACAGTCACAGCATGGCATCGATGTTGAAGCTGAAATTATGGCTGCTTTAGCACAAGAAATTACTGCTGAAATTGATCAAGAGGTCCTAGGATCGCTTAACTCATTAGCAGGAACTTCAAACCAAGAAGCATACAACCAAGCAGGCGTAAGTGGTACTGCTACATTCGTTGGTGACGAACATGCTGCACTAGCTGTTCAAATCAACCGTGTTGCAAACACTATTGCACAACGCACACGTCGTGGCGCTGGTAACTGGGCTGTTGTGTCTCCACAGGCACTAACTGTTCTACAATCAGCAACTACTTCAGCGTTTGCACGTACAACTGAAGGTTCGTTTGAAGCACCTACAAACACTAAGTTTGTTGGTACATTGAACAATGCTATGAAAATCTATGTAAACACATACGCAGCTGATGACAGCAACGTACTAGTTGGTTACAAAGGTTCTTCAGAGTCTGATGCTGCTGCATTCTACTGCCCATACATTCCATTGATGAGCAGCGGTGTAGTACTAGACCCAGATACATTTGAGCCAGTCGTATCATTCATGACACGTTATGGTTATGTTGAGCTAAACAACACTGCATCGTCACTAGGCAATGCAGCAGATTATCTAGGTACAGTAACAATGAGCAACGTAAGTTTCTCATAATATTACCTAGGTAATAACAGCATTAAAGGGCGGCTTAGGTCGCCCTTTTTTATGACTAAAATTTAATGATTTTACGTATGACTTTTGCTTCTAAATATGTTTAAATAGTATTGCAGTACAATTTTATTAACTTAATTT
>ENA-OUOG01003631-OUOG01003631.1-marine-metagenome-genome-assembly--contig:-NODE-3631-length-14175-cov-4.699745_pt1 | contig 14175 bp, 14 predicted proteins | sample MGYA00248635_ERZ508505 | MGnify/ENA primary metagenome ERZ508505 (study PRJEB26176, sample SAMN06267871) | marine metagenome | isolation source: Saanich Inlet, British Columbia, Canada | place: Pacific...
CAGCCCATCTGTGCCATCTGTGCCATCTGTGCCATCCTTGCCATCATTACCATCATTACCATCCAGGCCGTCCGTGCCGTCCCGGCCATCTGTGCCATCTGTGCCATCCCGGCCATCTGTGCCAGAGGCCAGGGCAAGAGGGGTTACCTGTGCGGCCGCACCAAAGCTGGAGAGCTTGCCAGTCTGGCGTTGATAACGCAGGGCAATAGAATAGAGCCGCGGTGACAGACCGGACAGGCTGGCTGGCGCGGCCGGGCTGGTGGCCAGCCGATAGAGGGGCTGGTTCCGGCTATCCATTTCCCAAATTTCATAAAAGGCAATCGCGCCAATATCCGGGGCGTGCCAGCTGGCCACTGCCCCGCCCGGAATAGCCCGCAACACAGGGGCATCCGGCAGGGGTAATTCTGCGCTATCGGCCAGGACGGTAAATTCATGGCGGGTGGGCATACCCTTTCGCCCCAGCCAGTCTATCGCCCGCAATACCAGCTGCCATGTCCCGGTGTGCATCTGGCTGAGGATAATATGCGGCTGCTGGCTATAGCGGGTCTGGGGCGGCTGGCCAGCCTGGCGATATTCCACTTGCCAGAATTGTGTTTCAGACCGCCCCTCTACCTCCCAGCTTATCGCGATTTCATGGACGAGATACCCCTGTGCATAGCTCTCAAACTGGCGGGTTTTTACAAGAATGGCTCTGGCTGGGGCAAGCCGCCTGTCGGGCAGAAACTGGCTGGCCGCTATACTGATTTGCGAGCTGATTTGCGGGCTGGCCGATGCGCCCTCTTCGGTCTGTTTGCCTTCATCGCCAGGACAGGCAAGGGCGGTGACCTCTACCTCGCCTGCCCCTTTTTGGCGAATATCGGTAATGCGCCATAAAAAAGGCGGCTCTGGCGCGGCATCTGTATTGCTGCTCTCTGCGGGGTAGAGGCAAATCGGGCTGCCTTCGGCCGGAATATAGCCATCTGCCAGCGCGGCAAACCACAAAATAAAAATATTCTGCTCTGGGGTGGAATGTGTCTGATCATAATAAAATTTTGCCCGTGTAATTTCAGGCAGGCTATCTGGCTGGCCAGGGGGGCGCCCCATATAGCGGCCAGCCAGCTGCATCTGGTCAGGCTCAAGGCGGATAATATAGGCCGTCATGGCCGCGCGTCTGTTACCGGCTTTATTATAGGCCGCCCTTTTGATGGCACGCGGTACCGTTAGGCTGTCCAGAAAGCCGGTAAAGGCAGCCCGCTCCAGACGCGCCTGTATCGCCCCTGGCCGGGGGCTGCGCTGGCTATCCTCAATTAAAATCACATCACCCGGCCGGACAGGATTATCGGCAAAATGATCCAGACTGGCCTGATAGCTGACCGCCTGGCGGGCGGCTTTCTGGCTGGCCAATAGCCAGTTGGCGTGGCGTTGTGCCTGATGGGGATCGCTGCAGCCGGTTAAAAACACCTCCAGCGCACGATAGCCGCATTTGGCCAGGCAATCTGTATCTATCGCGCTCGCCAGTGCAGGTTTGCCATCCCTGTCCAGATAGGTTGCCAGCGCATGGCTATATTGCTGGTTGCTGGCCGCCCCGTGATAGACAAATTGGCCGCCCAGAACCGAGCTGTTCGCCACCAGCAAACGCGGCGCGCGCACCCTGTCCTGAACAAAGCGCAGCCTGTCGCCTGACCAGAAATAAATTACCCGAATGGCGGCACAAATATCGGCTATCATCCGGGCGGCCCCGACCCGCCTGTTCAGCACGGCATTAAAGGTAAAGCGTGGTTTTTTCAGGCCGGTATTATCCTCTACCCCTTCATCGCAATAACGGGCAATTTCATATAAATCATATCTATCTATCTGGCCGGGCGGCAGGCCAAGTCCCCATAGATTATCGGTCAATATATCCAGCAACACCCAGGCCGGATTATCTGTCCAGCCGGGGATAAATCTGCCGGACCATAGCCCATTATAGGCGCGGGTTCCGGCATTGTAATTTTCCGGGATTTTAACAATCCTGCCTTTGACATCCAGGCTCAAGGCCGGCAAGCGCCCATCAAAGGGTTCAGCCCCGACCGAGAGCGCCAGCGTGGCCAGACCGCCATAGGTTAGATGATCCCAGAATATCCAGCTGACAGACGATAATACCAGCAGATCAGATATCGCGCTATCTTCGGCTTCGGGGGACAGGCGAGTGATACGCAAGCGCCGCGGTGCGGGGCTGTTTTTGGCGGCTGGCAGATGGGCTAATATCTGCATCTCAAAGGCGCGGGTTTGTTTTTCGGTGATGGCTTTATTGTAAACCTCATCCCATTGCCGGCGATGAATATCCTCTAGCTCAATTTTCAGGCGCACCGTTTCAGGGCCGATGACATGGGCGGTGCGATGCACCAGACCAGCAGGAAAACGCAAACTAAGCCGGGCGGCATCTGCAGAAGGGTGCGATAATTCTATCGGCAAATTGGGAACCAGGCGGCGGCCAATGGCCACCTCGCTGGCGGTATGATTAAAGCCCGGGAAATTTGCGCTATCGCTATCCGGTGTGCCATTGGAAAAATGCCAGCTGACATCTTCAAAGGCAGGGACATCCTCTGCCTTTACCGGAATATCATCCAGAAAAATAGAAGCCCCGCCCTCTACCAGCCCTTCAATAGGCCCTGCCGATAACAGGCATAATAGCCGCACACTGCCCGAAGAGCGCACCGTATCGGGCGCAATATGGGTGGTGGGATAGCTGGCAGACTTACCGCCCGAACGGCCGGAAATTTGTGCAGCAGGCAAGGATGAAGAAGAAAAACGGCTCATAGGGCTTCGGTCTCTACAATCAGGCTGGAGGAAATAATCGGCGGGGCAGTGAGGCGCACGCGGCCATAAATCAGTGGGACAGGCTGGCCTTCTGCACTGCTGGCCGGGGTGGATATAAGGGCAGAAGGCAGCTGGCCTGCCGGGTTTCTGTGCTGCGATCCAGCCTGTTCAGACAGGCCGGCCTGCATCAAAAACGCACCCGCACTGCCCAATAGCTGGCTGCCCAGAAAATGGCCGAGCTGGCCAAATTCTGCCCCGCCAAACTGGCTGCCTGCCTGGGCAAAACGTGCCGCGATACTGCCCGAAACTCCCGGCACAAAGGACAAGCCTACCAGGGTCAGGCCAAGGGCTATCTTGCCATTATCGCGCCCACGACCCGCTATCACCGGCACAACATGCAAATGGCGATGGCCGAGCGGGGCAAAACAAGCCGCCCCGTTCAGGATTTTCCCGCCCTTGCGCGAGCCCGATATCAGCCTGAGCTGCATCTGGCTGACCGCCTCTTCAAAGCCGGACAACTGGCAGGACAAGCCATGCAGAGCCTGATGGGCAGAGCCTGCCTCCAGCTTGGCACGCGGCAAAAAGGCGCGCAATTTTCCATGCAGGAATATGGTGATAGATTTCATCAAACTAGGCTGCCTGTCTTATGATAAAAGGGTGTGATGGCGAAGCCAGCCTTCGATAAAGGGGGCAAAGCGTTCAGCTGGATCATATTGGGGCTGGCGATGCGGGTCATATCCATGCCCGCTGGCCAGATGGTGAAACAACAACCCCTCGCCGCACCAGATAGCGGCATGGTTGACGCAATGGGCGCGTAGCCGCATCAGCGCGATATCCCCTTTTTGCAAGGGATCACCTTCACCAAGCTGAAAAAAACCGGCGGATTGAAACTGATCACGATAGAGATTCTGCCCCTCTGACCACCATTGCCAGCCCCGGGCATATTCCGGCAAATCAAGCTTGAAAACCTGATGATAATAATCGCGTATCAGGCTGTAACAATCGGTGACCCCATGGCGAAAAGGGCGGCGGTGCAAATCTGTATTGCGATGATGGCCGAGGGTAAAAAATTGTGCCGGCTGAACAGAGATATCCGCTATCAGCCAGTCCATATTGCCCGCCATAAAGCCGTGCATATCGGCAAGCGATGGATAGCCGGGGCCAAAGGGATGGCTGTGAAAGAACATTGCCTCTCGCCCGTCTTGCAGGCGTTCTATCTCTGCACTATCTACCGCAAAGCTGGTTTCCGGATTAGCCGCAAGATTTGCCAGTTTTTCAAGCTGCCAGCGGTTGTTTTTCTTTATCAACAGGGCGCAGGCCTCTTGCGGGGCAGCCTGTCTTGCATAGGCTTCCAGCCGGGTATAAACAGAAGGGGATATCATCGGCGCACCCCTGGAAAACCCAAAAATGGTAAAGCAGCTGAGAAACGTTTTTTACAGCCGCTTTCAAGGCGCAAGGAACAGCTATCCTCTGCCGGATTTTTTGTCTGCACACCTTCTGCGGTAAAATAGCGGCTATCGGTATAGGGACAGGTAGCGTTGTGATAATCAAATCCTTTTGTGCGGACATCATACTGGCGATAGCGATGCTGGCAAAAATCAGAAAACATCACCCGGCCGGGCAGAAATTTTCCCTCAAATCCGGCTATCGATCCCAGCTCTATTTGTAACCGGCTATCTTGCAGGCGCGTATAGCGATTTACCGGCCAGTCTTCTGGCATAAAACAGGATTGCCCGCCGGTTCCATGCGGGGCATCCAGTTCCGAGGCAAAGGTCGCAATCCGTTGCATCACCGCCCCTTCCAGCTGGCCATTATGCGCGGCCGCCAGCAAGGGCTTTGCAGGGCGCTGAATATCCAGGCTGGGACGCACCGCTGCCCCCGGCATTTGCCAGCGAAATCCGCTTGCGACTATCTGACTGGCGGCAAACGCCTTTCCAGCAAAGCTAACGATGCCGGTAAAATCTGTATCGCTGACCATGCGAAAAACCTGACCATCGCCAAGCGATAGAATATAAAGCTCAATCAGGGCTTCCTGGCTGGCACGATAGCTGCGATCATATCCAAGCCTGTCTGAACGTGCCATAATGACCCTCCCCTGATGGCAAAGGAAAAATTTTAAAAAAAGCCCTCAAGCCCCTTTTTTAGCTGGCCAGAACAAGGCGAGCATATAAATGGGTATGGGCATCTGATTGCGGGATCACCTGCCAGGAAGAGCAATTATACAAGCCGCTGGCCGGCAGATGAGGCGGGGCCCAGTAAAAAGGAATATTTCCCTGATGGGCGGTAAAAAATTCATCCAGCTCTTTTAATTCTGCTGTTTCCAGATACAGCCATTTTACCTGCCAAACCCGTTGCCAGGGCTGGAGGGAAGCAGGTGCATGTGTGCTATAATTTGGTGAAAAATGCCGGTCATTCAGACGGATATCATTTTGCAGCACGCTGGATTGTGCCGGCAAAATATCAGGCAGCGTTTGATACATTATCGTCTCTTTATCTTTTTAAAAGCTGGCACGAAGATAGGCTTGGATATCTGCACTGGAAGCCGAGCCGCCAATGGCGGATAATCGTTCTTCAATGCGGGCATCCACCGCCTGGGCAAGGGCAGCCGATAGATGCGTGGACAGCCCGTCTAGCAGGCGGCCATCTGCCAGCGTGTCTGCCCCAATATCGGTGTCTGCCTTGTCAAGCGTGATTTGTATATTTATCGCTGGCGTGCCTGCCTCTTCTGCTGGCCTCTGCGCGGACACCAGACTAACGCCCAATTGGCCATCTGCCCCCCGCCTCAGGGGTAAAACCGCTTCCGGGCCAGCCTCGCCTGCCAGTGCTACTAATCCAGGCCCCTCTACAATGCCGCCATCGGCAAAGCGCGGGACTAATAGCTGGCTGACCAGACCGCTGATAGCTTCCCCGCCCTCTGGCAAGGCACGGGTCAGCATTTCCGAGAGCAGATTTTCCAGCTGGCGGGTAAGCTGCTGTTCAAACTGGCGCAATTGGCGCTCCAGCAAGCGAGAGCGGTTATTTTGCTGGTCAAGAGAGGTGTGAAGGCGGCGCAATTCTGCCCCCAGCCCTTCCAGCTGTTGTTCGACTGTCATGGGATGCTCCTAAATGGGAAAAAAGAGGCGCGTTCAGGAATAGGTTTGAGACAGGCGCAAGGGCGGGATATTGCTATCGCTGGCATCTATCTCGAAATCCAGCTCTGCCAGCATCAATGCCTCTGCCGGTTGCGGGGCAAGGCGCATATCGCTTACCCGTGCCTTTGTAATTTCCATGCCTATCTGATGGCTGGCATCATAGGACAGAACAAGGCGGATACTAACAGGCTGGCCAACAGCTGGCAGTTTTGCCAGAACAGCGTCTGTTACCAGAAAAGACAGCTTGCCAGAGATAGCCAGCTTGCCATCTATCAACTGGCTGGGCGCGCGTCGGCTCAGAACATATACCGCCCGTAAATCCGGTTTTAAAAATTGCACCATACAGGATTGCGGCAGTAATAGCGCACTTTCATTTACCTTTATGTGCAAGGCAGATATCTGCGGCAGGGGCGGCACATTTTGCACCCTATCCAGACTATCCATAAGGGCAGCCAGCTCCCCCTCATCTTCCAGCTGGTCTGTTTTAATGCCTAAAAAACGTGCCTCTATTACCGGGGCATTGCTGTGATGCAGAGCAAGGCTCAGACGCTGGGCTTTCATTGCGTAAAACAGGCTGGCCGCCCCTGTATTATATGCGGTACGGGCAAAAACAAGGCTATGCGGCTTATCGCTGGCGCGTATCTCTTCTACCTTCTGTTTTTTTGGCGGCGAGAGCAATTTGTCAGACAGGGTTTCCTGCCAGCTTGCCTGCAAGATGGATTGCATTATTTGCCCGAAAAACGCCCCCGGTACAGGATGAAATGATAAGTTCGCGCTAATATTTTCACGTAAAATAACACTCGAAGGTTTCAGGGCAGAGACCTGTAACGCGCGATAGCTGCGGCGAAAATGCTGATGGTGAAAATCATGGGCGATCAAATATTCTGCTGCCTGCCAGTTGCCAATAATTGCCCGCGCATCAGACAGGGCATCTGGTGAGGCAAGGCCGGCAGCGATGGCGGTTTCATATCCAAATTTAATCTTCTCATCAGACATTATCAGCCCTTTATCTATTTATTGCTGGCGGTGAATAGGTAAACGGAATGGAAAAATGCAGCTTGTGATAGGGCGGTATTTCTATTGGCAATTCTGCGTCCAGCCGCCGGGTTGCCACACTATCAAAATGTTGCTGGCCAAGCCCGCTATCGAGCAAATCTATCAGCTGATCCAGCCTGTCCATGCCACTGCCAACCGGCACAGCCAGCCAGCCTTGCAATGCCCCGGATATCAGCCTTTCCGGATGCCCCAATATCTGGACTGCCTCATTATCTGTATGAAAGACCAGCCCCAAATATAGCCAGGCGGTTTTATTTGTCTGGCTGATAGCGGCAGTATTTTCCCAGATAATCTGCACCTCAGCTGGCAGCAACTGCGCGGTTTTCAGGCCAAAAGCCTGGCGGATAGCAGCCCGTCTCATGATATCGTTGGTCGGCGGATGATGGTCAGCTGATAAATGGCCTGACGGCCTGTTCGGGCCAGCAACAAATAGCTGATAATCTGCCAATCCACCGCATGAGAGGCGATGTCGGATGAGCTGTCCAAAACCGCCTGTTCGGGCAACAGGATTAGAGCTTGCGCTTGTGTAACCTGTCCCAGATTCTGGCCATTGGCAAGCTGGCTATTTGGGCGCACGGCGTAGTCGCTTATCAAAATTTTGGCTGGCCAGCTTTGCCGGCTGGTATGGCCAGCCTTCCATGCCGGAAGTCTTGCATCTGCTGGCAGCGCGGTTGAGGCTTTTGCATCTGCCCCAAAGCGGGTAATGGCATCTCTCAGCCGTCCGGCAGAGACAGGACTATATGCGCCTGCCTGCTGATGTGGATGCCCTGATTTTTGATCCGGGGCGTTTGGATGCCCTGATTTTTGATCCGGGGCGTTTTGATCCGGGGGTCTAGTGTCTGTCATGTTCGGATAATCCTTGTATGACTGGCGGGCTGTAATAGAGGGTGCAATAGCTGATACAGACGTGCCCGGCGCGAGGCAGGCGAGTTTTGATAGGAAACAGAAATATCGCCTATCTTCTCTGTCTGAATATGACCACGCTGACCAAGCAGGATTTCTGCATCCGCTTCCGAGCTGAGATAGGCCAATGCCAGTTCAACCACCGCCTGATAGATAACAGGCGGGATATCGCCAATTTCCTGGCCGCCCAAATCGCGTACCCCGGTTCGTGGCCAGCCCCGCTTTTGGGTGGCAGAGGCTGGACTGCCGGAAAAAATAAAGCTGGCATCTATCTGTTCAGACGCACGCAATAACGCGCCCCTGATATCTGTTTCAGCCTGTCCCTGAAACCCTTTCAGGGCGCGTTCTTCGGCATATATCACCGCTTCATCCACGCCAAGATATGGCTGTTCTGTCATGGCTTTGCCTTTATCGATTTGGGGAGAATAAATTGTGACAGACAAAGAGGCGGGCAAAGAAATTCTACCGGCCCGCAAAGATGCCAGTTTCGATATTTGCGATGTCGTTGGGCAAGGTAAGCTGACAACCACACCACCAGCTCCTGATCGGTTTGGCGATAGCTTATCCGTACCCGCTCATCCGGCTGGGCCAATTTGGCCAGATATACGCCCCTAGCCAATGAGAGATATCGCCCATTCAGGGCGCACCATATCCACCCCCCAGAGAATATCAAATTCCCAGACGGTTTGTTTATATTGGCGACTAACCTCCGGGCGCAGGGACAGACCGGTTTCCGGGTCGGTGACCGACATCATATGCGCCCCTGCCCCTGTTTCCAGACCCGTATGTGCCAAAGGCCGCATCGCCAGGGCTACGGCATCGCGGTGCATCACCAGATTGACAGGAATATCCTTATGCAGAGCCAACCTTGTATTGGCCGTAACCGCATCTGTCAGTGGCCGTGTGATAGAAAGCTGAAACCTGTTTGCACTCAGCTCAACAACATCCTTAATCAGGAAACCAAAATCCCCCAAATCTTCAATAGAGAACACCATACCTGGCCGGGGCGGCCCCTGATTAGCCTGAATTTCTGCTGTTACCGTAATTTGTCTACTACCAGCCGCCGCCGCCTCGGACAGCTTGGCAACGCTGAGGGCATCGGGTGCCTGGCCGACCTTATCCACTGAAAACCAGTCAATGCCAAAGCGCCTGCCAATCTCGCCTTCCATTACGATAGCATTGCTGCCAGAACGGCTGGTATCCATAAACTCCGGCAAGGCAATCGCCTGGGCTTCTGCATCAAAATCCATGACCCCAAATCGACCAATTTTCGGCGCATGGCTATGATTAAGGATACGCCGCGCTTCTATGGCAACATCTACCCCCTTTATTGGAACAGATCTTTTATTAGGTGCAGAAAAAGGCGTCACGCCCGGCGTGCCAATTGCATGTGCTGTTTTGGGATAAAGATCGAAAATGGAACTGTTTACCGCTGTGGCCAGAGCCTGTATCGCCTCTGCCATTTGCAGGGGCAGGAACTGCTCTTGTGCCTCGATTTGCATCATTTCCTTGTCGGTCAGATAAAAGCTGGCACGCTTCCACTTATCCAGCTTGATAGTATGATGATGCACCGACACCCCTTCGGGTTTGGGCGGGGTATTGGATGGATGAACATCCTGCACTTCAATCGGGACAGAAATCGGCACGGTAATATGTTCGCCATGCTGGGCAGCCTCCTGGGAAAAACTGCTATTGACAAGGCGCGGCAAAATCGCTTTTTCACGCAGGCTCAGCAGCCCGCGACTAACGATTTTTGGCATCAGGGATTCAATTTGATTAGTCATAAAATTAGCTCCTTACTGGATAGTTTGTAAAAAAAAGAGGTGGGGGGAGAGAAAAACAAAAGGTTAGCGCAAAACAGCCCTGCCGGTGGCCAGAGCTTCCAGCGAGCGATTAATCTGGTCGCTATCGTGACAGGCAATTTCAGATTGCGGCAATTCGGTATGGCTATCGGGCTGGCTGCCTGTTCCGCGATGCGAGGGCTGGGGCGGGGCAGCTGGCGGCGTTTTTGTTTTTACCGCGTCCAAATCGGTCTGCACAGCCGGTGTGTCCGTTTCCGGTTTCCCGGTTTCCAAAGGGTCTGTTTGGGCTGGCACAGGCGGGTCTTCTGCCTCTATTTCGATGGGGGTATCCGGATTATCCGACATGGGAATTATCTCCTTATTCAAGGTGGGTGAAGGGCATAAAAAAACCGCCATTTTGCCAGCTGGGCAAAAGGCGGTCAGACGATAATTTTGTTGCACTCTAGCCAGAGGGCAGGCTGAGATCGAGCAAGCCGCGATGGGCGGCCTGTTGTAAAAATTCTTCCTGGGATATCTCGCCTGTCTGGCGGGCATCCAACAGCCATCTGGCCAGCTCGGCTGAACCATTTTGCTGTAGCCACCCCCGGCTTATTTTTATCTGGCCGGCCGCCGGCGGGGATAACCCCAAACAGGAAGCGGCCTGTGCAAACATCTGCCGCAAGCCATTTTCCAGCTGACTAACCACCCCAAAGAGGGCGGCGTGATTTTGTGCCATATCCAGTTGGCGCGCGGTCGCGGTAACCGGCCCTGTGTTCTGGCTCAACATATCCAGACCCAGCATGGCCATTTTTTCTTCCAGATCTTTTAAATCCTGTCTTCCGGCTTCAATAGCCGCCCCGCTATGTTCAACAAATTTCAAATCTGCTGCCGGGTCATCGGCTAAAATCAGGCGATTTGGCCCTATTTCAATTTCATTCTGGCCAAGCTGTAATGCCCGGCCAAACAGGATAGGCACACGCGCAACATGCAGGATATGGCGCTGGTCGCTCGAAGATTGCCAATGCGCCAGATTAAGCCAGGCCAGGTCAATCAGAGGCGGGCGTCCCATCATAAAGCCGGTAGGCTGAACACATAAGGTGATCAGCGGAACGCGGTTAAAATCATGGCGACCGCTGGCCATTTTCTGCCAGCCGGAACGCCCTGTATCCTTTGGTACCCACAGGCTCCATTGCCTGTCCGTGATATGGCGAACCGCTTCGACCAGCTCGTCGCCAAAGCGGCCTTTTTTGCGGGAAAAACTCTCGGCAATCCGTACCTCTTCCAGCTGGCCATCGGGGTTTCGATGCGCGCCTATCACCTGCGAGGCCGGGCGTAGCACAAAATATACCTCCCCGCCCTTTGCCGGCCTGTCTATCTGAACATGCACCATCCCGTCCAGCAATAGATGGGTCAGCAATAGCCGGGCAAATTCATCCAGGCCTGTGCCGCAGCTATCCATATTGCGGCTTAATTTTTGCAGCTCGGGATGGGCATCCAGAAATTGCACAGGTTCAGAAAATGGCTTGCCGCTCAAGGCCTGAACTGTGCGCCCGAACCCGTTAAATAAAATGGTTCTGTTCAGACGCGTACGCCAGGCCGTCCAGCTTTCAGCTGCTTCTCGTGGAAGCCAGCGCAAACCGGCCTGCCGCATTTTGTGCGTACCGCCGCGCAAATCGGCTACCAGCTCCAGTTCCGGTGCCATCACCTGCCAGGCACGGCTTCTTATGGCAATTTCTTCCATTTATATTCCTGTTAAAAAAGGGTGGGTCATTTATTAATGCCTGATATGTATCCAGGCCAAGAGCGCTACAGGCGCAACTCTTCACTGCTGGTCTCTGCGCCGCGCATCAAATAGCTTAACGCCCAAACCAGCGCATCCAGCCTATCAGGTGACGGGTTCTGGGTAATACCCGGAACACTCATCGCCATCTGGTCACATAAATTGTGAAAGCTCTTAGCGTGACGCACTTCGTCTCTGGCATAGGCAGCCGCAATAGGCAGCGCTCTATCTGTTTTGCCGCGCAAGGCACGTGCCGAACGTATAGGCGGTATGACCGAACGGGCAAGCCGATTATTATGCAAAAGATGGCGGACAAGCTCGCCGCCCTGATTAACCTCTGCAATTATCGCTTCTGCACGCCATTTCTCGGCCATGCGGCATACTTTTTGTGCCCAGATATCTGCCGGGGCATGCAGCGAGGCATCTTCGAGCACCCAATACAGGCCATCCTTGTCCTTGCCCGCGACAATAATGCCGGTTTCATCCTTGCCGCCTATGGCCGGGTCAACGCCCACCACAATTCGGGGCAAGTCTCCGCGACGGGGCATATCGCGTACCAGCGCGTTCAGCTGATCGCGTGTCCATAATGCTCCGGCATAGGCACTTAATAATGCCCCTTCCAATTCCTGACGAATAAGGTCTTCACTTTGCAGTTGAGCGCGCAATATCTCGGCAAAGCCAGGTGCCAGATTAGCCGCATTTTCGGCACTACTGCCGCTGACCGTTCGCGTATGACTATCTTCTGCCAGTTGTTTTAGCCACATTTTCGGGCGCGGGGTGGTGGTGGCCAGTATTTTTGGCGCCATCCCCCTTCGCATACATAAACGCAAATTTATCCAGGCTTCTTCATATCGCCATTTTGCGATTTCATCTGCCCAGACAAATTCAAATTCAGGGCCACGAAGCTGATCTGGCCTATCGGCAGAAAAGACGGTTGCTCGCGCGCCGTTTGGCCAGATTAAGCTGCGCCGGCTGACAAACCATTGCGGGCGCGTATCCTTTGGCGATATAGATAATATACCAGAAGGGCCTTCGACCATCACATGGCGCACATCATCAAAGGTTGCCCCTACCAGCCCCAGAGCAGGCTTTTTTCCGCTTTCAGCTTGCCGGCGTATCCATTCCGCCCCGGCACGGGTTTTGCCAAAGCCGCGCCCGGCCATCAACAGCCAGACTTGCCAGTTCCCTTGGGGCGGTAATTGTTTATCGCGAGCCCATAAACGCCACAGATAGCCGAGCGCTTGCAGATGCTGGCCGCTAAATCCTTGCAAAAGAAGGCGGCGTTGTTCAGCGCTTGTCTGTACCAATAAGGGCAGCAAGCTTGGCTTCAAATTCGGCATATAGGCTATCCTGATCCGGCATCTTCACAGCGTCAGCCTGTTTTTTGTTCTGCCGGGCATAAGAAAGCAGATAGACCAGCAATCTGTCCGAGAAAATCTGCCGGCTACCAATTTGCTCGCCCTGGTAAAAAACAGGCATTTCCACTCCCTTTACCGCCCGTTGCCAGGCAATATTGCCCAGCCTGTCAGCTGCTTCCAGCAAGGCTTCATTCCATTGCGCGCGAAAAACATTATCTTGTGTGCGCCAATTATACAGGGTCGCCCGCGAAGAGCCGGCAAATTCTGCCGCGATGGTGACATTGCCTGAATGGGCCAGACAGAGCAGAAAAGCTGCCCGCGCCGCTACTTTACCTGCAAGCGGCATCCTGTCGGGCATATCATGGCTCATGTAAGGAAAAAACTGGCAGACTTCTCCTGGAGGAAGAGAGAAATGCACATTGTAACTTAGGATTTATCCTATTTTGTGCTATTTGTCAAGCAGAAAATTAATGCTTTCGATGAATTTGCAAAAATTCGGCCAGCGCTTTTTTATATCGCATATTAAGATGGGTTCGGCTGGCATGATAGCGCAATTGCAAAGCTGCCCAGGGCACACCGCAGGCTCGCGCCCAGACAAGCCGTCTTCTATCCGGGGATAATTTGTTTAAACTATCCAGTATTTCAGATGCTTTATCAATTTCATCCGGGTGCGGTACGATGGATATCTTCCGCCCTTTTTGCTGCATAAACGGATGTGTCTTCTGGATGAATTCCGGCCAAGCAGAACGCATTTTTAACGGCCTGTCCTGGCTGGATACTGGCAAGGCAGATATGGTTATCGCTGCCTGACGCAGCAATTCTTTTACATCTTCAGACATTTTTTTGCCGATTTTTTCAGAGGGATATTATTTTTAAGATAGTTATAGGATTTTTCCTATTTTTACTATAGCCAATTCGGATCATCCACTGGTATAATTGATTTCAAATATGAACAGCCGCTTACTTTTTCAAAGTCTTTTAAAAAGAAGGCTATCGTTCAACTTCAAACTGCTGGATGGAAAAAAGATGATGAAACGTAATACAGACACACAAAGACAACGGGTTTTGGCCGCTTTAAGCGCCCATGCCCCACGCTTGCTGCGCACCTTATCACGAGAGCTTGGCAAAAATGATGCCTATCTCCATCAATATCTGAATCGCGGCACACCGCGCCGCCTGCCAGAAGAATTGCGACATAAGCTGGCCGAGCTGTTACATATAGATGAAGCAAGTTTGCGAGATGATGATATGCCTGCGACCACAACCACGCTTTATGCCACCATTCCCTTTATCAATATAGAGGATCCGGCTGATCTCTATCGCACCCCTGCGGAAATAGAAAAAGCGCGCGATAAATGGGTTTTCCATCACTCCATGCTTAACCAGAT
>ENA-OUOG01003633-OUOG01003633.1-marine-metagenome-genome-assembly--contig:-NODE-3633-length-14168-cov-15.524945_pt1 | contig 14168 bp, 6 predicted proteins | sample MGYA00248635_ERZ508505 | MGnify/ENA primary metagenome ERZ508505 (study PRJEB26176, sample SAMN06267871) | marine metagenome | isolation source: Saanich Inlet, British Columbia, Canada | place: Pacific...
ATACATATTGGCATTAATCGCTGCTTCTTTAAGATGATATCCTGTTATTTTTCCATCTTTTAAAGAGGCTTTAATTCGATATTTAATAGCTGGTCTATAAGTTCCTGCAGCCATATCATCTTCTCTAGAGAAAACTACTTTCACTGGTTTCTTGGCTGCATCTGAAATTTCTGCAGCTTCTAATGCGAAGTCACTGTATAGTCTTCTTCCAAAACCACCACCCATGCGAGTCATCTCTACATGAACTTCTTCTGGTTTTCTTTCAAACATTCCAGATACTAACGAAGATAACCAAGCTGGAGTTTGAACCGGTCCAACCAAGTGAATTTTTTCAGCAGTTACATTCGCATAAAAGTTCATTGGTTCCATACAATTGTGAGGTAAGAATGGAGATTCATAGGTTTTTTCAATCACCTTGTCTGCTTGCGCAAATGCTTTTGTTATATTTCCATCTTCTCTTCTAGTGTCAAATTTATTTCCATCAAGAATTTTAAACAATTCTTTATCATGATCTTCAGTGCTCTCTAATTTGGCTTCATCTGCCCATTCTGCCAGTAAAGCCTTTTTACCTTTCATTGCTGCCCAAGTACTGTTTCCTATAACAGCAATTTTGTCAGTAACTCTGGTAAAGTCAATTTTTCCGTCTAACAATTTAATTTTATCCCCAAATCGGATAACATCAATTACGCCATTGACAGCTCTAGCTTTAGAATCGTCAAAACTAACTAGTTTTTTTCCAAAAGCGGGAGGTCTTAAAACCGAGGCATAAACCATTCCTTCGGATTTATAATCTAAACCAAACAAAGGTTTTCCAGTTCTAATTTTGTCAATGTCTACATTCTTAATATCCTGTCCAATAATTTTATAATCTTTGGATTCTTTCAATTTTACGTTCTCTGGAACTTCTAAACCAGCAGCTTCTTTTACAACTTCGCCATATCCTAATGTATCACCATTTGAATTTGTTATAATTCCTTCTGAAGCAGTACATGTTGATGCATCAACTCCCCATTTAGCTGCAGCTGCATTAACTAACATTTGTTTCGCGGTTGCCCCTGTTTGTCTTAAAGCTTCCCAACCAAAACGAATTGATTGACTTCCACCAGCAACTTGTCTTTGATAGTTTTTAGTATCTAACGCTCCTTGAGCAACATTTACTTTGTCCCAGGCAACATCTAACTCTTCTGCAATAATCATAGGCATAGAGGTTTTTACTCCTTGACCAATTTCTGGATTAGGTGAAAAAATTGTAACATAGCCTTCTTCTGAGATTTTGATAAATGCATTAAAATCAGTAAAATTTAACTTAGATATATCTACAGGTGGCACTGCATTTGGTTTACAAGCGTTTAGTAAATTAAACCCAATCAACATACCCCCTCCTGCAAGTACTGAGGTTTTTAAAAAATTTCTTCTACTAAAATTAAGTGAATTATTTTGAGATTCCATGTTTTTGATTTTGGTTGATTATGAGTTTTTAGCAGCTACCTCCACTGCTTTTTCTATTCTATTATATGATGCACATCTACAAATATTACCATGCATGGCTTCTCTTATTTCTTCTTTAGTAGGATTTGGATTTTCCTTTAAGAAAGCAGAAGCAGTCATCATTTGGCCAGCCTGACAATAACCACATTGAGGTACATCTATTTCTTTCCAAGCTTCTTGAACAGGATGAGTTCCGTTTTCAGAAAGTCCTTCAATAGTTGTGATTGATTCTCCTGAAATAGTGGCAATTGGCAATGAACAGCTTCTAACAGCTATATTATCTATGTGCACGGTGCAAGCTCCACATTGAGCAATACCGCAACCAAATTTGGTTCCTACCATATCAAGTTCATCTCTGAGAACCCATAAAAGCGGTGTGTCTGCGTCTGCGGTTACCGTTGTTGTTTTACCATTAATTTTTAGTGTATAATCTGGCATAATTTATTGTTTAAGATATCGATTGATAAGTTACAAAAACTTATAATTATTCATGATGTTTTTTTTTAACGAATTAGTTTTTATGATTGATTTAACCTCTTTTAACCCTATACATAGTACTACAATAATTAAAATAACGACAACACTAACCATACAATGAAGTTAAAATAGCATTGTTTTAAAAGATTTAAACTACTTTAGTAACCAAACAAAAAAAATACTTTGCTTTTTAAAGTGAATTAATCAATTTTCTTTGTTATTGATATTTATGACTAATAGGCGATGAAACTAAATCATTTAATCACTTTTTTTATACTTTTTCAACTTAGTGTTTTTTCTCAAGAGCTTCCTCCTATTGAAGTTTTTAAACCAAAAGACTATGGAGCAGAAGATCAAAACTGGGGAATATCTCAAGACACTGATAAGTCAATTTATTTTGCAAATAATAAAGGTTTACTCGCTTATAATGGCGCCCGATGGAAACTTTATAAATCTCCAAATTCATCAATCATAAGATCTGTTAAGGTCATTGATGGGAAAATATATACTGGGTGTTATATGGATTTTGGTTATTGGGAGAAGAATGAATTTGGTGTATTAAACTATACTTCTCTGGTTAAGAAAAGCATCTCTCTCGCCGAAGACGAAGAGTTTTGGAACATCTTAGCGCTTGATCAATGGATGGTTTTTCAATCCTTAGACCGAATATATATTTACAATACAGCTGATAAATCTTTTAAAATAATAAAATCAAAAACTACAATTACTAAAATTTATAAGGTTAAAAAAAGTATTTATTTTCAAAAAATAAATGATGGTATATTCAAGTTTGAAGACGGTAAAGAGGTTTTAGTAACCAATGATCTCTTATTAAAAGACAGAATTGTTGTTAATGTATTTGACATTAATGATGAATTACTATTTCAAACTAAAGAAAACGGTCTTTTTACTATGGGTAGTGATAAATCGATCAAAGAATGGGACATAAAGCTAAACTATAAACTTGACAAGTATAGTATTTATAATAGCTTACAACTAAGCAATGGAGGTCTAATTTTGGGTACGGTTTCTAACGGAATTCTTCATGTAAACACAAATAAAGAGATTGTATATGAGATTAATCAAAGTAAAGGTTTAGGAAATAATACAATACTTTCATTGTTTGAAGACGCCAATCAAAATGTATGGCTAGGCATGGATAATGGGATTAGTAATATAAACTTTAATGCTCCTTTTAGGATTTATAAAGATCAATTAGGAATTCTGGGCTCTGTTTATACTACCATATTAGATGATAACATTTTATATTTAGGAACCAATCAGGGGTTGTTTTATAAAGATCAAAACAAAAAAGGTTCATTTAACTTTGTAAAGGGAACTGAGGGGCAAGTTTGGTCGCTTCAAAAAATTAAAAACACCTTGTTTTGTAGTCATGATAACGGCACCTTTATAATTTCTAGCGGTAAGGCAGAAAAAATTAAGAATACCTCTGGGACTTGGCTTATTAAAGAAGTTTTAGACAACCCAAATTTATTGATTCAAGGAAATTATAACGGATTATATACTCTAAAAAAAGAAAATAACAAATGGACATTCAAAAACAAAATTAAAGGATTTGACATCTCTTCAAGACATATAGAGTTTATTAGTAAAGATGAGCTACTAATTAGTCATGAACATAAAGGTGTATATCGGTTAAAAATAGATGGTAATTTTAATGAAATATTATCTTATACTAAAACAGGAGTAAATAAAAGTATAAAATCGAGTCTTAGTTACTACAATAATAGTGTGCTTTATGGTTCAAATAAAGGTGTTTACAATTACATAAATGCATCTTCAAGTTTCAAAAAAGACAGTATCCTTAGTAAGCTATTAGACTCCGCTGGATTCATCTCAGGGAAATTAATTACCGCTAACAACAAACTATTTGCATTTACCAATCAAAACATATCTTATGTGCAAAGAGGAAAACTGAGCTCTAAATATGAGCTGAATTCAGTTCCAATTCCAAACAATATCAGAGAAACAAAAGATGGTTACGAAAACATTCTTTTTATAGGTGATAATAAATATTTAATAGGAACGATTAACGGTTATATAGTTGCTGATTTAAGTTCTAGAGAAAAAATAAATACCGAAATAAAACTAGATGCTGTTAGTGCTCATGCTCTTGGAGGTAATGAGTTTTGGTTAAATCTTAATACAAATGACATATTAGAAAACTCTGAAAACCATATTAAAATTTCATATAGTGTCCCTGATTATAGCAAATATTTAAATTCTGTTTATCAATATAAATTAGTTGGATTTAATAATAGCTGGAGTGAATGGTCTTCTAAATCTGAAATCTATTTCGAAAACTTACCCTATGGTGGTTATACTTTTGAAGCACGGGCAAAGATTGGTGATCAAATAAGCTCAAATTCAATTATTTATAATTTCTCTATTGAAAAACCATGGCACTTGCAATCGATTGCTTTAATAATCTATTTATTTTCTACCATAATTATTATATTAATAATTCACTTTTTCTATAGAAATTATTATAAAAATCAACGTAAAAAACTCTTAAAATCAAAAGAAAAAGAATTAGAGATTAAACAATTAGAGAATGAGCAGCAACTAATGCACTACAAAAATCTAGATCTACAAAAAGACATTGATTCTAAAAATAGAGAGTTAGGCTTATCTACTATGAACTTAATAAAACGAAATGAATTATTAAGTACCATTAAAAAAGAGTTAAGTAATACAAATAACCTCGATGAAATAACTAAAGTAATTAAACTAATCAATAAAAATCTAAACACTTCAGATGATTGGAAGTTGTTTGAAGAAGCTTTTAAAAACACTGACAAGGGCTTTATCAAAAAAATCAAATCCAGACACGATAACCTTACTTCTAATGACTTAAGATTGTGTACTTATTTAAGATTAAATCTATCTTCAAAAGAGATTGCGCCTCTGCTAAATATTAGTATTAGAAGTGTTGAAGTGAAAAGGTATCGACTAAGAAAGAAGATGAATTTACCACATGAAGCAAGTTTAAGTAGCTATATACTACAGATATAATAATAGAAAACAACCTTTATTTTCTTTCAAAACAAAGAAAACTACATAAAGGATAGGTATACAATCAAATATTCTTGACTATACCAAAAGTGTTAATTATCGCCTTATACTAACAAAAACAACACTCTAAGTCTTGTTAAAACCTTAACACATTTACAAAATACCCATACATGCCCACAACATGCGGCTTTTGTTATGATTTCCGCTCTTTAAATAAAACCCTGCTAATATCATATAAACAAAGAGCATTTCTTGCCATATTTCTAAATTTTACTAGTTTTTTTTATAATGTATGTTTTTTATTAAGGTCTTTTTATATAAAACTTTAATTTTAGTATTAAATTTACCTTAATTCAGTTTTTAGTTAACAAATCAAAAAAAACAAATTTAAATTCCATAACATGAAAAACAAACTTTTAATAATAGTACTACTATTAAGTACTTCATTGATGCTTGGGCAAACAGATAAAATATCTGTAAAAAATGATGCAAGCGGAATGAGACTTCAAGTAAATGGCAAAGATTTTATGATTAATGGTATGAATTGGGATTACGTTCCGATTGGCACCAATGTAGTCGATGCTAACTTTTACAAAAAATCAGATGAAGTTATTAGAGCTGGACTAGATGCTGAAATGGCACTTTTACAAAACATGAATGTAAACGTAATCCGTCAGTATACTGGTGTGCCAGCTAAATGGGTTAAATATATATACGAAGAGTATGGCATATATACCATGCTAAACGATTCTTTTGGTAGATATGGGCTAACCATAGATGGTGTTTGGACACCAGTCACTAATTATTCTGACAAGAAAACACAAGACCTATTAATGACTACAATTAAGGATATGGTTACGGAATACAAAGACGTGCCAGGAATCTTATTGTATTTACTTGGAAACGAAAATAATTATGGTCTTTTTTGGCAAGGAGCTGAAACGGAAGATTTCCCAGAAGGTGAAGAAAAAATAAATGCTGTTGGTGAGTTAAGAGGTAGGCCAATGTATAAACTAATGAATGACGCAGCTAAAGTAATGAAATCAATAGATTCTAATCGACCAATTGCAATTTGTAATGGAGACGTTTTGTTTATCGATATAATAGCTGAAGAATGTAAAGACATTGATATTTATGGAACAAATGCATACCGAGGTAAATCCTTCGGAGACATGTTCCAAGTTGTAAAAGACAAACTTAACCTTCCAATAATGTTTACAGAGTTTGGTTCTGATTCTTTCAACGCTATAAAAAATGCTGAAGATCAAAAAATGCAGGCGTTTTATAATGTAGAAAACTGGAAAGAAATTTATCAAAATGCTGCTGGCTTAGGAAAAGTTGGTAACTCAATTGGAGGTTTTACTTTTCAATTTTCTGATGGATGGTGGAAAGCAGGATTTGATGACAGAAAAGATGCAGATACACAACAGACAGAATCTACATGGAATGCTGGAGGTTATACTATTGACCAAGCTTTTCCAGGGGCAAACAATATGAATGAAGAATGGTTCGGAATTTGTGCAAAAGGACCTACAGACCAAAGGGGTTTATATACATTATACCCTAGAGCTTCTTATTACGCTCTAAAAGATGTCCATAGTCTTGATGTTTATGGAGAAGGAGTAACTGCAGATTTCGTTAGTAATTTCTTCAAAGGAATTAATCTAATGGATGCTGTTCTTAGAGCCAGAGGTGATAAAGCAGCTTTAGGTGGTGGAGATACAGAAAAATTAAGATTAAGTCAGTTTTCTGCTAGATTTACAACTTTTAATACTGGAGGTTCTCTATTAACGACTCCTGAACAAGCTGACCCTAATGAACCAAATAGTTTTCCAAGCAGAACTGGTTTTGATCATATGCAATCTTATTTCATAGGAGTTGAGGCTAAGCCTGCTCCAAATATGAAAGCGAATGTAACTTTCAATATTGCTGGAAATATTGCAGCAAATCCAATTGATGAAATTTTCTATGAAAATGTATCTAGACCTGTTTCAGTAGAAGGATCTAACGGAGAAGAAATTATCTTAGCTGATAACAATAGAGTTCGTGTCTACAATGCAGAATTTGAATGGAATACAAAAAAATTAGACTTTAGAGGCTTTTATAGAACCGGACATTACCACTGGGCATACGAAGGAGATTTCTTTAATTTTTACCCTGAAGCAAATTATGGCCCAAATTTAGACATCTATAATGGTGAAATCATGGGACTAGAAATTGATGGTAAAGGTTCTCTAGATGGTTTCAAAGCTGCTTTAGGGCCACAACTTTGGTGGGGAGCTAACCCAGCAATGCTTTTAAAGTATAGAAAAAAATTAGGTCACTGGAATGTAACAGGGATTTATCATAAAGATATAGATAACGACTCCTTTTTATTCTTTGGTGGAGGAAAAGAAATTGGTCTTGATGCTAACGGAAGACGTATTTTAAATGCAGATCAAGTTCGATCTGGTGTAATTCCACCATGGCCAACAGAAAGAGCTGCGCTTGTTTTAGAAAGAGAGTTTGGTAAAATTGAAATTTCTCTAGGAGGAATGTGGGGAGGAAGACCTTTAAATGGAATTTCTTACCAAGACATAGACGACAATGGAAATGTAGTCGTTGATAATATTAAATCTACTGATAACTGGGGAGGTAAAGGAAAAATTACCTACGCTGGAGGAAAATTTAACTGGTATGCACAAGGTTCTGTAATGGGATTGGTAGCTAATGGAGGATTTGATCAAACTCAAACATTTACGGGTTGGAAATTAAAAGATAGCGGTAGTGGAAACATGGCGAACTTTTTAACAGGGTTTACTTTCGCTGTTGGTGATTTGCAAATTGCTCCAAACTTTATGTATCAAAAACCATTAATTGCTGCAATGCCAAACGGAGTAGATGCTCCTGGTAGATTAAGAAATGTAATTGACGACCCGTTTGCTGTTAGAAACGGAAACAGAGAAACTACGGCTGGTGAAATCTTATTCACTTATGATCCTACTCCAGCAACTTGGATGTATGCATGGGATAATGATAGAGCTGAAGATGCAAAATTTGCAATGAGTACTGGATTTGTATTCCGTAATCAACCAACAACCATGGATGCTCATATTGGATTCTTAGCAAATCGTCAATTCTTTGCATTTCCAAACTCTGTACCCGCACAAAATTTATGGGAAGCACACACAAGAATGGTTTCTAAAATAAATAGAGATTTTGGAATCATTGGTAATTTCTACTATGGAAATGGACAGGCAAATGGAGATTCTGAAAGAACAATTACAAGATTTGGTGGAGATGTAAGAATGATTTACAAAAAAACCAAAACAACTTTTCAAATAAAAGCGAATGATTGGGGACCTTTTGACTATCACAGAGATTTCAACCTTACATTCCCATTACAATTAATGCTAGACTTCTCAACTACTTTAGGAAAACCTGATTGGTTTGTGTTGCCAAGTACAACAATCGGAGTTCGTGGAACATGGCGTTCTTTAAATGAAAACTCACCTCGTTTTTCACCGAACAATGCTCTTGAGTTTGCTACAGCGCCAATTTTAAGTCCTGTTGGTTTTCCAAACGGAACAGAATGGGAAATTAGAACATACATACATATTAATTTAGGAAAATAAAAAGAAGAGATATGAAAACAATAAAATTTATTAATAAAAAAAACTCACTTGTTTTAGGGTTAATACTCCTATTAACTGTGGGTTGTGAAAGAGAGCTTTCTGATGATGTTGTGTCTGCAACATTTTCAAATACTGCTGAGATATTTACAGACAATTTTGTAGGGTTGGGTAGTAATTTTTATTTCCCGTACTCAGATGGGTTTGCAAAGCTAGATATTTTTGAAGTAGATAGTGAAGTAAGCTATGTAGGATCTTCATCTTTACGTATAGATGTTCCTAATGAAATTGGTGATCCGGGAGGTAGTTATGCGGGTGCTTTCTTTAGAATTGATGGTGCTGGTAGAGATTTAACGGAATATAATGCACTTACCTTTTGGGTAAAATCTACAGGTGCTCCTTTTATTCAAAGTTTTGGGTTTGGACAAAGTGAAGTTCAAGATTTTCAAACTTCTATTTCAAACTTTCAGTTATCTACAACATGGACTAAGGTAGTTATTCCAATTCCAGATGCTTCTCGTTTAACTGAAGAAAAAGGAATGTTTTGGTTAGTAGCATTACCTGATAATGGTGCTGGCTATTCTTTTTGGATAGACGAACTTAAATTTGAATACTTAGGTGGCTTAGGGCAACTTAGACCTTTTATTAGTAACGGACAAGATGTTACTGGTATTGGTTTTGAAGGCGAGACTCTTTCTATTGCTGGGGTTGGTGTTACTGCTAATCTTGCAAATGGGCAAGATGTTAGTGTTGTATCCTCTCCTAATTTTTTCACATTTACCTCTTCAAACCCTAGTGTAGCCGCAACAAATGTCAGCGAAGTTTCATTAGTGGGTGGCGGAACAGCTACAATTACAGCGCAATTAGGAAATACAGATGCGGCTGGGTCATTAACTGTTAGCTCTTCTGCTCTTGCTCCAACACCTCCAGCTAGAGATGCTGCAGATGTAATATCTATTTTCAGTGATGCCTATACAAATGTTCCTGTAAATCATTTTAATGGATATTGGGGCGGCTCTACTACACAAGGGCAAGATGATATTAATATTAATGGAAACAATATCATAAAATTTACTGCGATAAATTATGTAGGAACTGAATTTCTAGGAGCTAACACTATTGATGCTTCACAAATGACCCATTTTCATATGGATATTTTAATAGAAACCCCCCTACAACCAGGAGATTTTCTTAGAATTGGATTACAAGATTTAGGAGCAGATAACGCATTTGGTGGGGCTCCAGACAGATTTGGCGCTATTACATTAAGAAGTAATACTACTCCAGCATTAATAAATGGTGGCTGGGTAAGTTTAGACGTTCCTTTCTCTAGTTTCCCTGGATTATCAACTCGTGCGAATTTAGCTCAAATTGTATATGTAACAGATGGTACCGTTGGGTTTTTGCCAGGTAGTATTACAAGTGTTTTTATAGATAATATCTACTTCTACAGGTAGGCAAAATATAAATTAAAAAGTAAAAGAAAATGAATTATAAAAATAAAATATCAGTAGTTTCAAAATACGCTTTCTTATTAGCATTATCGTTAACTGTCGTTAGTTGTAACCCTGATGAAGAACAAACTGTTGTGACCTTCACAAACCTTGTATGGCAAGATAATTTTAGTACTGATGGAGCTCCAAGTGCAAGCTCTTGGACTTATGATATTGGTGATGGAACTGCCCAAGGAATTCCTGGTTGGGGAAATAACGAATTACAATACTACACTGACAGGCCAGAAAATGTAGTGGTAGAAGATGGCATGTTAAAAATAACAGCGATTCAAGAACCTTATATGGGTGCTGGGTATACTTCTGCTAAAATATTAACAAAAGGTTTGTTTGAGCAAACCTATGGCCGTTTTGAAGCAAGAATCAAATTGCCTTGGGGACAAGGTCTTTGGCCTGCATTTTGGATGTTAGGTGATGATTCTGGAGACTCTGTAGTTTGGCCTCAAATTGGTGAAATTGACATCATGGAAAATAGAGGTGATCAACCTACCGTAACTCATGGTAGCGTTCATGGACCCGGATATTCTGGAGGTTCAGCAATAACAAAAAGTTATGAATTAACTGACGGTCGCTTCGATACAGAATTTCACGTATTTGGTATAGAATGGGGTCCTAACTATATTAACTATTATGTAGACGATGTATTATACAATCAAATTACGCCAGCAGATGTTACAGGAGAGTGGGTATTTAATGACAATCCTTTCTACATGATTTTAAATGTAGCTGTAGGTGGTTCTTTCTCAGGAAATCCAAATGCAAATACTGTGTTTCCTCAGACAATGTATGTAGACTACGTGAGAGTTTATTCTCGTGACTAAAAAAAACCGAAACTAAAATGCTTGAAAGCCGTTTTTAAATAAACATTTCAAGCATTTACTATTTATATTCTATTATTATAGAATCAACTAAAAAAAGTACATAAAGTACAGTAAATAATGATTAGCGAAACTACCACATCAACAAAAGGCACTAATATTCAGGATAAAGATGTCGATTTGAAATCTATAACTATAGATAATGAAATGTATTATCAGATATCAAACAGCGATGCAATACGCCCATTTTTTATGAGCATAGTGAGTGATTCTAACCATTGGATGTTTATTTCAAGTAATGGTGGATTAACAGCTGGAAGAAAAAATTCTGAATTTGCTTTATTTCCATATTATACAGACGATAAGATTACAGAATCGGCAGATATTACTGGAAATAAATCTGTGTTTAAGGTTCATAAAGACAATCAAGAGTACATGTGGGAACCTCTAGCCGTAAGGTCTTTGGGTAAATATACCACTACGCAAAACTTGTATAAAAACCGATATGGTAACAAAATAATCTTTGAAGAAATTAATCACGATTTAGGGTTAACTTTTAGATACCAGTGGAGTTCAAGTAACAAATACGGATTTGTAAAAAAATCTAAACTGATAAACACTAGTAATCAATCAGTGAAAGTTTCTCTTTTAGATGGTATTCAAAATATTATGCCTGCTAGTATTGGTAGTGACATTCAGAATCAATCAAGTAATTTAGTGGATGCTTACAAACGTAATGAGCTTGAAGAAGCTACGGGTCTTGGAATCTACGCTTTAAGCGCAATTTTAGTTGACAAAGCAGAAGCTAGTGAGGCTTTAAAAGCCAATGTAGTTTGGTCTCTAGGATTAGAAAACCCAAAATATTTGCTTTCTTCTCTTCAAGTAAATGACTTTAGATCTAAAAAAAGTGTACAACAAGAAGTAGATGTGAAAGCAGAAAAAGGAGCTTATTTTGTTTCAACTGAAATAGAATTAGCTGCAGATTCTTCTAAAGAATGGATGCTGGTTTCCAACGTTAATCAAAATCATTCTGACATTGCAAAATTATCTAAACTCATTAGAGAAGATAAATCATTATCAGAAAAAGTAAATGAAAACATAAACTTAGGAACAAAAAAATTAGTTGAATTAAGCGCAGCTTCTGATGCAATACAAGTAACAGGTGATAGCTTAAGAGACACACGTCATTTTTCAAACACCTTGTTTAACATCATGCGTGGTGGTATTTTTGATAATAGTTATCAAATTGAAAAATGGGATTTTAAAAATTACCTAGTTAACGCGAATAAAAAAGTTGCAAGAACTTCAGAAAATGTTGTTGATGCACTTTCTGATATTTTTTCTGTTTCAGAGCTACAAGAAGTTGCTTATAATAGCGATGATAAAAACTTTAGACGTCTTTGTTTAGAGTACATGCCTTTAAAATTTAGTCGTAGACATGGAGATCCAAGTAGACCTTGGAATAAATTCTCTATTAATACCAGAAGTGAAATCGATGGATCTAAAATTTTAGACTACGAAGGAAACTGGAGAGATATTTTTCAAAACTGGGAAGCCCTAGCGCATTCTTATCCTGAGTTTATTGAAAGCATGATTCATAAATTCTTAAATGCAACAACTTTTGATGGGTACAATCCTTACAGAGTAACCAAAGAAGGTTTTGATTGGGAAACCATAGAACCAGATGATCCTTGGTCATATATCGGATATTGGGGGGATCATCAAATTATCTATCTATTAAAGTTCTTAGAGTTTATTAATAAACATAAACCTGGTCAATTAGAGAGTTTCTTTACAAAGAACTTATTTGTCTATGCAAATGTTCCTTATAAAATAAAACCATATCAAGATTTATTAAAAACACCTAAGGACACCATTATTTTTGACGAAGAATTAGATCATAAAATACGTGAAGACAGAAAGCAATTAGGTGCCGATGGTGGTTTACTTCGTGATGAAAACAGGTTCATCGTGAAAGCAAATTTTGTAGAAAAAATACTAGCTACTGCACTAGCTAAACTATCTAACTTTATTCCAGAAGGTGGAATTTGGATGAATACTCAAAGACCAGAATGGAATGATGCTAACAATGCTTTAGTTGGTAATGGCGTTTCTATGGTAACTTTATATTATCTACGAAGGTTTTTTAACTTCTTCGAGGAATTACTGGCTACAACTAGTGTTAATGAAGTTGAAATTTCAAAAGAAATTTCAGAATTCTTCGATAAAGTTTTACAAACCTTAGAGAACAATAAAAACTTATTATCAGCATCGATTAATGATACTGATAAAAAATTAATTTTAGACGCCCTAGGTCAAGCAGGTAGTGACTTTAGAACACAGATATACGAGCATGCTTTCTCTGGAAGAAAGACTACACTAGCGATAGATAAGTTAAGAGATTTTGTGAGCCTTAGCAAGTCCTTTTTAGAACATTCTATAGAGGCTAATAAGCGTTCAGACAACTTGTATCATTCCTATAACTTAATGACCGTGAACTCAGACAACACTGTTTCTATCTCTTATTTAAGTGAAATGCTAGAAGGTCAGGTTGCAGTTTTAAGCTCAGGATATTTAAACGCAACTCAAACATTAGACGTTTTAAACGCTTTAAAGCAAAGCAAACTTTTTAGAGAAGATCAATACAGTTATTTACTCTATCCAAATAAAGAATTAAAAGGGTTCTTAGATAGAAATACGATTCCAAAAAAAGCAATATTATCATCAGAGCTATTAAAAGAATTAGAGAATGATGGCAACGTTAAAATCATAGAAAAAGATGTGAATGGTGAATATCACTTTAATGGAAATTTCAAAAACGCAAGTGATGTTTCTGAAGCCTTAGCATTGCTTTCTGATACAAAATACAAGCACTTATTAGACTCTGATACTCCAAAAGTTCTTAAAGCCTTTGAAGATGTATTTAATCATAAAGCTTTTACGGGTAGATCAGGAACTTTTTATGGATATGAAGGTTTAGGTTCTATTTATTGGCATATGGTTTCAAAACTATTATTAGCCGTTCAAGAATGCTGTTTAAAAGCTGTAAATGAAGGTGAAAATGATATTGTGATTGGGTATTTATTAGAACACTTTTATGAAATAAACGAAGGTATTGGGGTTCATAAATCACCAAAATTATACGGTGCTTTTCCAACAGATCCTTATTCACATACACCAGGAGGAAAAGGAGCTCAACAACCAGGAATGACAGGTCAAGTAAAAGA
>ENA-OUOG01003634-OUOG01003634.1-marine-metagenome-genome-assembly--contig:-NODE-3634-length-14168-cov-2.617486_pt1 | contig 14168 bp, 12 predicted proteins | sample MGYA00248635_ERZ508505 | MGnify/ENA primary metagenome ERZ508505 (study PRJEB26176, sample SAMN06267871) | marine metagenome | isolation source: Saanich Inlet, British Columbia, Canada | place: Pacific...
TAAGAGGTTTAGAAATAGCTGAACTTAAAGAAGAAGATATGCCTATGGTTTAGGAGTGTTATGGTGTACAGTTTGTGAAGTTAGTTGGAACTATTTCAAAAAGTTAATAGATACTACAATCAACCGTGTCTACAATTTGCTGAAATTGATTTAATTCAGAGGCTGAAAATCCTTCTCCACATTGAATAAAAAGCTCTAAAGAACTTATATATGCTGGCTTACATTATTAAAATGACACAAGAGCAGATGAACCAAGGCAGGCTACAAACCTTGATATTTACCACTTTCCCTGCCATTACTTATACAAAATGTTGTATGCTGGTTAATCCACAGCATTCCATTCTTGAATTTTTCTTTCAGAAGGGCCGCAGTCTACAGCTAAGATTTCAAGAGCATTTTCTGAAACAGTGCTGATACAAACGTATCCGTTCTCAGCAACTGATAAAAACAAAAATAACTTAGTACCATTAAAGTTCACAGTCTTTTTTTTCAGCAGTGTTTGATTAATCGTTTTACATCTATCTCTCATAAAATCTGTTGCTTCGTTGAATGTTATTATTTTGTCTTTTGCCTGAATATTGGATTTTTTGATATTACTACCTTCTGTAATTTTAATTTTATTTGGGCCTCTAATTTCAACTCTTTTAGATGACTCATTAGAAACTAATAAACCATATGCTGATGGATTATCCTTTCTATATTCTTGTACTGAAGAAGCGCAATCATCTATTGAGCTAAATGGGCCGATGAATACTGAAAAATATTCTGCCCCACTCAAAGATTTATAATCAGGTATCCAAAGATAATCTGAATCATAGCCAGCGGATTTTAATTTATTTACTTTTTCAGAAGCTTCATTTTCACTTGAGGCGATACCTGTAGCAATTATGTAAAAATCCTTATTAACTGTATCAGCTTCGAGTGCAGTGGTTATCTCTGCTTGTTCTATAAATCTTAATTCTCCTTCAATTATCTGGACTTGCTCGGTGCCCTCATCTGTTTCAATGTACATCGTATTATTCATTACTTCAAGTGAAGGATCTGTTAAACCATCAGCTTTTATATTTTTTACAGTTCCAACTATAGTCCCAGAAGAGTTGTCAATCTCTAAAAGCAGAACAAATGTAATTTTTGGACTACCCAAAACTTCACTCTTAACAATTACTGATACATCAATAATTGGCCAAGTATTTCCTTGCGAAGTGAATTCATCATTAGACGTTTTAATTTCGTATGTTAAACTAGAGTCCATTGAAGAGAAACCAACTGCAAGGCTGGTTCCAACTCCTTCAGCTATTTCTGTCCCAATACTGTAAATCTCATTATTCTTTTGTTCTTCACAACCGATTAAAACAAACGCAAAAAATATTAACAGGCTTGAAAGGATAAATTTATTTTTCATTATTTTATATTTTTAACTAATAAACATAAAATTACAAAATTAAACAAGAAAATATAGCCCATAATTAGTCCAAAGATAAAGTTGTTTGTTTTGTGAGTGTATGTAGTCAGCAAAAAGTGGACTGATTTTAGTCAAAACTAAGAGAGTGTTTTAATAAGAGCGGTTGATGGGGCTCCAATTAATACTTTGTTTGCAGGAACATTAAATTGGCAAGAAAAAGTATATGGGAGTTTAAATGTTGATTTAAATTCAACAATAGGCGGATTTGCAGGATTTAGAATTAATGAAAGATACCTTTTGGGATACTCTTATGATGCTTCCATAAATAACTTTTCAAATAGTAATGGAGGTATTCATAGTTTCTTTCTTAATATTCGATTAGAAGATTATTGGCAAAGGGAACGTTGTGGTTGTTATTCGTTTTAATATAAACTAGAAATCGTTACGTATTGATTTATAATTATTTGCATTTAAACTTATTGAAAACCATTGATATACAGTTATATCCATTGACTTATTTTGATTTTTTACCCAACAAGGATTAATTGTTCTTGGGTGTTTTGTTTAAGCGCTTTTTATTTTCTTTACGCTGCTTTGCATTATATAAAATTATAGTCAAAACAGCTGCACTAACACCCACTAACAATAATGGTTTCCAATTGTTTTTTAAATAGTTGATGATGTAAAACTGTGCCGGTTTTTGGTATATTAATGGTGTTAAATTATCCACTGCTTCTGGAAATTCAACAGGCATATTTTCATAACCACTTTGAACGTTTACTTTTGTAATAGTTTTATTTACAAAATGTTCAGCTTGTTTTTTCATTAAATCTTGTTGGTATGCAAGAGGAAATAATTCTGCAGTTGTTGATTCTCTATACTGTATCTGTTTCATTATTTTATGTTTTCTAAAATGACAATTTCATATAATTTTTTATTTGTATCCACTAATATCAAGCCATATTCATAACACACTAATATTTCTCTATTTATTTTTTTGTCTATTACCTTCTTATGATAGATAGGAAATTCATAGCCTTCATAAATCAAAAGGTTTTTACTTACTCTTTTTTCATTTTTATAAAAAGCACTTTCATTAATTTTTTTTAAAACAAATCTGTTTTGCTTTGCCTTTATCTTAAATTCACTTTCAAATTTATCGACAATTTTTCGTTTGTCGTTATTACTATCAATGCGGTGTTGCGAACAGCAATACACTTGCCGACCGTCTGTAGGAATGAATTCTGAATAACACCCCTCCTTTTTACATAATTTTGAGGGATAAGTTCTATTAGAAATTCTCTTTTGTACTTTTATTTTTTTTATCATGATTATTTTTTTCAAATATAAAAAATAATTCATAAATTTACCAAATGGTAAACTTAAAAAATAATAATTTTCCAGATTATGAAAAATATTGAAAAGGAACTTATGAAATTTGGAGCATTAATTTCCGAAAAATACTTACTGCCAGAAAAGCATCTTGACATAACATCCAGACAGGTTAACTATTGGAAAAGTAGAAATATTTTACCCTTTTTTGAAAAAGAAAAAAAAGGTTTTATGGATATGCAGGAGGCGCTTTGGATTTTAATCATTAATGAATTGTCAAACATTGGTATCGATACAACAAAACTTAAAAGCTTATCTGAAGCTATTTGGATAAAACCATTTAAAGAAAAATATGCGGATGCTGTTTTTAGAAAATTAATTTCTGAAAATAAAGTAAGCGAAAAGACAAAGGAAATTTTAGAGCAAAATTTAAATTATGAAATAATAATGGAAACTGTCTTCAGAAGAGAGTTTAATCCATTTACTGATGCTTTTAAATCATACTTTACATCAAATAAATGTATTGTTTCATTTGTTTACTGTCCAAGAACTGGTGAACATACCTTCAACTATAACACGATTGGAGTGACCTCAGATTTGAATAACCTCTACTATGGCGAAACATTAATTGTTATTCCTTTTTTACCTTTACTTTCCAAGTTGTTGGGAATTGAAATTGAAAGAAGCAATTCAGATTTAGAATATTTATCTACAGTAGAGAACCAAATTCGTAGGGTGTTGTTTTTTGATAAACCAAAGCTGTTAGAGATTGAATTACAACAAAACGGTTTACCTAAGATTATTAAAATAACGGAAAAACACAAAAAAGCAGAGGAGTTAGCAAAATTTTTCTTGACCAATAATCTCCCTGCAGGTTCAAAATTAACCATAGAAAAAAGAAGTCAAGGAAATTATAAAGTAACAATAAAAGCATAATGTATGAATAATGTAGAACTTATTCGGTTCCTGAAAATTCAGCCCGTTTTATCCTTAACAAGATATGGGCCAAGAATACATTCAAGATGGCTGCAATGAACAATTGCTTAAAACCGAAATTTTAAAAAAGTATATAAAAAATGTTGACGAAGAAAAACTGTATGAACTTTCTATACAACTTTATGAATTTACTAAATTAATACTAGAAAAAACAAAAGATGAAAACTAAAAACCTTCAACTAAAAGATTTTTTTGGAGCTACTGTTTGGTCTTACACCAGAGTTTCTACCAAAGAACAATTCATGAATAATGGGAGTATAGAAACCCAAGTCAACAGAATAAAAAACTTTGCTAAAGAAAATGCGCTTCATATTGCAGAAGAATTTGATGCAGAATATGAAAGTTCAAAAAAAATCAACACCCAAAGTACGCTTAAGGAACTCATAAACAAACTGAAAAAAACGCATTTTTCAAAAAGACCCAAGATAATTTTAATTTGGTCCCCCAGTAGATTTGGAAGAGCTGGAGCAGAACACATTCAATTATTTGTCAGTTTAAGAAAGGAGTTTAATGTATACTTATACTCGGTTAGTTCAGGGCATAATACTTTTAATGAACGTGCAGAAAACGAATTTTCTACACAACTACTCTATGCACAAAAAGAAAATTTTAACCGACAAGACACCATAATTCCGGGACTAATAAATGCATTAAATAATGGTAAACAATTTGGTAGAACACCCAAAGGATATGACCATTATGGACCAAGAGTCAAAAAGCCAGAATTTGTACAAGCCAAACAAGAAATTAAGGTAAATAAGGAGGGACTTATCTATAAAGAAGCTTTTAGAAGAAAATTATATGAATCCTACACTGATAAACAAATTATTGATTGGTTAGCATCAAAAGGGATAAGAATGCCTTATCAATCATTAGCAAACATGTGGAGAAATGAATTTTATGCAGGGCGGGTATGCAATTCCCTTTTAGACGACACCTATATCAAAGGAGAATGGGAGCCATTAATCTCAAAAGCAGAATTTCAAAAGCTGCAAAATATAATTAATGGCACAACAAAAATTGGGATTCAAAAGTTAAGCGGAAAAATAGAAACACCACTAGTTCCAAAATATCTAATATGCGGTGATTGCAATAATACAATGACCGCTTATAAAAACAAGAAGAAAAATTTATTCTATTATAAATGCAATTGTTGTAACAAAACAGCAAATGCAGAAACAAAATCAAGTTCCATTCACGATGGTGTTAATCCAGCTTTTTTAAAAATAGTTGACACCCTAAAATTGGATGACACACTGAAAGAATTATTCGTTGAACAGTTAAAATTGATATTAGAACACGAAAAAGACAACTCGGTAGATAAAAAAAGAATATTGACTTCAGAAATAAATGATTTGAAAGAAAAAATGGATTTGATGGAATATCGATTTGCAGTCAACGAAATTTCAAAAGATATTTTTGAAAGACAAAATCAAAAATTAAAAGAGCAATACAATCAAAAAATAGCAGAAATTGAAAATTTGCCAACAAAAAAATCTAACCACGATAAAGCCATAAAATATTTTATAAAAATCGCTGTGAATCCCAGTAAATTCTATGAAAGTTTGGAATATAATCAGAAGAGAGTGTTTCAAAAATTGCTGTTTCCAGAAGGGTTACGTTATTCGGTAAAAAATAGAGAATATCTAACCTCAAAAAAAGGGTCTTTATTTGAGTTAACTGATTCTTTTTCAGTAAATTATAAAACAAAAAAGAATGGGACTTACCAAAAAAAACTTGATAAGTCCCATACAGTACCTTGGGTGGGAATCGAACCCACACTCCGAAGAACACGAGTTTGAGTCGTGCGCGTCTACCAATTCCGCCACCAAGGCTTAAAAGGATTATAATCCATTAATTAAGACTGCAAAAATAGTCAAATATTTAATATCTCATAAAAAATAGACGAAAAAAACCTTCGTTTGTTCAGATTTATTTCTAAATTTGCACCTCCTTAACAGGACACAACACTAACTAACTACCAAACAAGCATTTAAAAATGTCTAATCAAGAGCCAGAAGCTAAAATATTTTCGTGCACAAATAGCGAATATTTAGCCGAAAAAATAGCGAAAGAATACGGAGCTACATTGGGTAAAATTACAATGTCCACATATAGTGACGGAGAATTTCAGCCCTCTTTTGAAGAATCAATTCGTGGTTTAAGAGTGTTTTTAGTTTGTTCAACATTTCCAAGTTCTGACAACTTAATGGAATTGTTATTAATGATAGATGCTGCAAAAAGAGCTTCTGCCAGACACATTACTGCCGTAATACCTTATTTTGGTTGGGCAAGACAAGATAGAAAAGACAAGCCTCGTGTGCCAATAGGTGCTAAATTAGTGGCTAAATTATTAGAAGCAGCAGGAGCTACACGTATAATGACCATGGATTTACATGCAGATCAAATACAAGGTTTCTTTGAAAAACCAGTGGACCACCTTTTTGCTTCAACCATATTTTTACCTTATGTTAAAATCTTAGGTTTAGAAAATTTAACCATAGCATCTCCAGACATGGGAGGTTCTAAAAGAGCTTATGCTTATTCTAAGTTTTTAGAATCGGACGTGGTAGTATGTTACAAACAGCGTAAAAAAGCCAATGTTATAGACACAATGGAGCTTATAGGTGATGTAAGAAACCGACATGTAATATTAGTTGATGACATGATAGATACTGGAGGTACATTAGCTAAAGCAGCCGATGTAATGATGGAAAAAGGTGCATTGAGCGTAAGAGCTATTTGTACACATCCTATTTTATCTGGTGGAGCATACGAGAAAATTGAGAATTCTCAGTTATTAGAATTAATTGTAACCGATTCCATTCCTTTAAAGAAAGAGTCGAAAAAAATAAAAGTAGTGAGCTGTGCGCCACTATTTGCCGAAGTAATGCACATGGTGCAGAACAACAATTCCATTAGTGGAAAATTTTTAATGTAAACATTTATTAACTTTAATTAATTTCATATGAAATCAATTACGATCAAAGGATCAGAAAGAGAAAGCGTGGGCAAAGTAGCAACTAAAGCCTTACGTAATGCTGGAATGGTACCATGCGTAGTATACGGAGGGGAACAACCAGTACATTTTAGTGCAGACGAAAGAGCATTTAAAAACTTAGTGTACACTCCAAACGTACACACAGTTGTAATTGACTTAGGGTCTAAAAAAATCAATGCGATTTTACAAGACATTCAAGTTCACCCTGTAAGCGACAAAATCTTACACATCGATTTTTTCCAATTACACGATGACAAAGAAATCACAATGGAAGTACCAGTAAAAGTAACTGGTAAATCTCCAGGTGTAATGACAGGTGGTGTTTTGCGTTTAAACAACCGTAAACTTAAAGTAAAAGCGTTACCTGCTAACTTACCAGATTATATCATTGCTGATATTTCTGAATTAAACATGGGTAACAAATTATATGTTACTCAAGTTCCAGTAGAAAACTTTAAAATACTTCACCCAGACAACACTGTTGTTTGTCAAGTAAGAGTTTCTCGTGCAGCAATGAAAGCAGCGCAAGATGCAGCAAAAGCAGCAAAAGAAGCAGAGAAGAAAAAATAATTTTCTTTCAAAATAGAAAAAGCACCATTTATTGGTGCTTTTTTTGTGTCTAAAAAACACTAAATTTGCATTATGCTAACTACTATCTTATCGTTTTTTAAATACAAAGAAAGCAAATTAAATATGAATAAATTCCTTATTGTAGGACTAGGTAACATTGGTTCCGAATACGCAAATACACGACATAATATTGGCTTTAGAATACTAAACCACTTTGCAGAACAAAAGCCAGTAAATTTTAAAAATGCAAAATTTGGCGATATAGCAGAACTAAAAATAAAAGGAAGAACCACTTTTTTGCTTAAACCAAACACCTACATGAATCTTAGTGGGAAAGCAGTTAAATATTGGATGGAAAAAGAAAATATTTTAGCAGAAAATATTTTAATTATTACTGATGATTTAAACCTAAGCTTTGGTACTATTCGTATTAAAGCAAAAGGTAGCGACGGTGGGCATAATGGTTTAAAAAATATTCAGCAAGTTTTAAATACAAATGTTTATCCTCGTTTTAGGTTTGGTATAAGCGACGAGTTTAAAAAAGGACAACAAGTAGATTATGTACTTGGAGAATGGACAACAGAAGAAAAGTTAGCCCTAAAAACACGTTTGCCTCTTTGCAACGACATTATTAATTCATTTGTTTTTGGTGGTTTAAACAACACAATGAATGCATATAACGGAAAATAAAAGACCCCTGAAAACAGAGGTCAATTGAATTGATTTTAGATAAAGTTTAATCGATAATAATTTTCTTTGTTTGACTATTCCCATTTTGAGAAACTTTAACAAAGTAAATCCCTTTTGCAGTGTTACTCAAATTAATTTGATGCTCTAATTGGGAGCCTAAAATAGAATTATACACCAATCTTCCATGTACATCAAAAACAGACACTTTAGCATCTTTATCTATATTAGAAAACTTCACAGTAAAACTACCATTAGAAGGATTTGGATAAATTTTAAAACCTTCTAAAACAAATATTGGCTCTTCTAAAACTGTTAAAGTTTTACTGCATAAATTAAGTTTCCAACTGTTTAATATACCTGTATCTCCGTTATAAAAATCAGAAACTTGTAATTGCCAAGTGCCTGATGCCACTTCACCTAAAAAAGCACTAAAAGGGTTAGACGGGGAAAAAACACCCGTCATATTATCGGTACAAGTTAAAACAGCACCTCCATCTTCAAGGGTTAAATTAAAATTATCTTGAGAACCGCATTCTCTGTCCCAAACAACTACTTCTGTACCTGAAGGACTTTTTAAAACAATATTTAAATCGTCAATATACGTATGTGTCATATTTAAATATAACGATACAGAATCTACATTTCCAGATTGAACAACTGTAATTTCGTCAGTTTCAATTGCCCCTTGTGTGTTTGGTGCAGTACCGTCTGGAACACTTATATTAGAAGTACCTACATATTCTTCACAGTCTATTTCTACAGAATAGCCTAAACTAAATACTTTAGCATTAACATTAAAAAAGATGTTATTGGTTGCCTTTACCATTACTCTACAGTTTTCAGCTAAAAGAGAAGGCGCCATAACAATTGCCGAACCGTTGTTAGGAATAGCTGACGCTAAAACAATATCAAAATTATCACCTCCATCTACAGACAATAAAATATCTACCAAATCACCTCCAATTATTGTATTGGTATTATTAACCGACCAAGTAATAGTTTGCGAAGTATTTTGTACCCACGATTCGCCATTTGTATTTTGAGAAGTAACATTTAATGGACCTTTAGAAGAGTCAACTGTAATAAGAACATCGTCAAAATTTGTAAGTCCTGCACCCAAGACATTATTTCGAGCAGTAAGTCTAAAGTTTAATGCTCTATTTACAGCACTTAAAGCTTCGGCGGTAACTTCTAGTCCGGCAGAAGTTAATTCATTTGTAAGAACAGTTTCTTTTTTTGGAAAATACCTTACTGGTTCTGATGAAACATTGTAATTTACCCAATTAGGACCCGTTGCTTTATTAGCAGAAGCCGCACTATTATTACCTGTAGTTGCATTTGAGCCATTATCTATTTGTTCCCATACGTAACTTAAATCTGGCGCAGTACCAGTTGTTGCACTGCCTTCTAATTTAAAAGGAGTTAATTTTGGAATCACATAAGATTGACCAGCAGAAACAACAGGAGCTACATTTGAGAGTGGTGATGTGATTTGACACGTTTTTGATGCTACATTTGTTTGAACTTGTTGTATACTAGCCGAATGAAAAATATCAATCGAATGTGCATGAGTATCTTGACTCGTTATACCAGCATAACCCATAATAGTTACACCAGAACCAACTTCCATATTTACACCTGTTCCTTCTATATTATTAGAAAAAGTATGATTTGCCCCAAATTGATGCCCTAACTCATGTGCTACATAATCAATATCAAAATTATCTCCTACTGGTGAAGTTGAAGCTGTATAACCCGAACCTTTATTAGAATTATTACAAACACAACCAATACAACCAGCATTTCCGCCACCACCATTGGCAGAAAACAAATGACCTACATCATAATTTGACGCACCAATTTGTGAATTTAATGTAGTCTGAAGCTGATTATTTAAACCTCCTTGACTATACGGATCTGTAGCACCGTCATAATAAAAAACAGAGGTCGTGTCATCAATTAATTGCAGATGCACTGCGAAATCTTTTTCGAAAACACCATTAACTCTTGACAAAGAAGTATTCATTGCAGCTAATACAGAAGCCTCTGTTCCTCCATGATAAGTCGCATACTCTGCATCGCAAGATATAACCAACCTGAATGTAGATAAGTAAGACTGATTAGACTGAATACCTAAAGCTATATTACCTTTAGATAAAGGTGAAAACATAATAGCATCTGCAGGAGTTGAGCACTCGAAATTTTGACCCACGTTGCTTTGTGAATTATATAAACAATACGTCAGTCCATCTGTTGTTATAGGCTCTAAAAATTCGCTTTTAAATCCTATTCCATATTTGTAAACATTAATACCTCTAGAATCTAAAGAAATTCGTGCTATTGTACCAGGATTTTGTTTACTCACACCAATATACGAACGAATGTCTGGATTTTTACTTTGTAAAAGTGCGTCAAAATTAGAAACTTCATAAATCACAAATTGCTCTCTACAATTATTTTTTCCTGGCAAAGTAATTACTATTGAACTATTTATACCACTTTCACGAGTTGGAGCGGCTTTTAACTTAGATTTAATATCAATAAAATTTAATTTATAGAGTTCATATTCTAATGGGAAGTCCGGTCTTGAAACGTAATCCGTCAATTTCCCTGAAATATTTTTTATTGTACCTTCAATTTTATTTTGAGCAAAAAAGGATGTAATTGACAAGGCAAAAACCAATACAAATTGAAAAAGTGATATTTTTTTCATAATATTAAAGTGTTGCTAAAAAAACCGCATAAATGCGGTTTTATATTAATTAACTATAAACTATTTTTTAATTAGCCTATCCGATTTTAAAAATTCGTTATTATTATATAATCTTAAGTAATAAACACCTACTTGTAAGTGAGCAATAGAGATTTGAGTTGTAGAATCTGTAATTTCCTGAGAGTGAACTAATTGTCCAGTAGAAGCAAAAATTTCAACTTTATCTACTTCAATATGAGGCGACGCTATTTTAAAATACTCTGAAACAACAGTAGGATAAATAGAAATAGCATCTAAAGCAGCCTGACCTTCTATACCCAAGTTAGCACATGCATTGGATGTTAACAAAGCGGCTCTTGGTCCACTTAATGCATTTCGCATAACTGTCTTTTGATCGTTTGTAAAAAGTGCCATACAAGCATCATTTACATAATCCATATAATTCATAAACATTGCGCCATTTGGAGATGTAGATACAGCGCTAGAACACAAATTTGCTGCACTAGGAAAAGTAGGGCAACCATAATATGGTCCTGTCGTGTTTGGTGTATCATTAATATTATCACTATTTGAACAGCTTGAATTATTTCCCCAAGGATGATTTAACCCAAAATAATGTCCTATTTCGTGTGTTGCTGTTCTACCTTTATTATACGGTGCTTGTGCTGTACCATTTGTTCCCATAAATTGATCTCCTATACACAAACCGTCAAAAGGCTGTCCAGAAGCAGAAGGCAAATAGGCAAAACCCAATAAACCATTATTAGTAAAACGACCAACCCAAATATTTAAATATTTTTGGTTATTCCATGAGGGTTGTCCTGATGCGGTATAATAATCATCCTCAAAAGTAAAACTACTTGGAACTGATTTTCTTGTAATACCATTTGTAGGCTGAGCATCTGGCGTTTGAGTAGCTAAACAAAAATTAATTTCAATGTCTGCACCAAAAGGTTGAAATTGAGCTGGTACCACCGAATTAAAATCGGCATTCAGCTTTCTATAATCGGCGTTTAAAACAGCTAATTGAGAAAGTATTTGAGCATCTGAAATGTTTTGTTGAGAATTTTTATATAAAACATGAAAAACAACAGGGATAGTTACCACCTGATTTGTTGTCAATGTTGTTGTACTAGGACTATTTAATTGGTCCATTAAATCGTTATGGTATATTTCAAAGCTAGGATCTGCATCGAATAATAATTGCATGCGATCATTAACATCGCAATTACGCTCTTGACCAATAACAGATAGACTTGCTAATAAAATAAAATAAAAGCTTTTTGTAAGTATTTTTTTCATTATGAATTTGTTTTAAAACACAAAAATAACAATTGAATTACAAAAATCACAAAAAAAGCAATTTTTTTTTAATGAAAATATAAGATTTTAATCAATATCGTAAAAGAATTATAAATTTTTTAAACCCGAAAAACCCGAAAATAGTAATTGTAGCCTTATTTTAAAATGTTATTTTTGTAAAAAATAATAAACATTGAAAGTATTTCAATCTATATCACAATTTAAGAGCAACAAAAAAACAACAGTAACAATTGGTACTTTTGACGGTGTTCATTTAGGGCATCAAAGCTTATTGAAAAAACTAAAAAAAAATAGTAGTTGCGAAAGCGTACTGATCACTTTTTTTCCTCACCCACGAATGGTTTTACAAGTAGATAGCGAAATAAAACTGTTAAATACCATAGAAGAAAAAACAATTCTTTTAGAAAAAAATAACATAGAAAACCTCATTATACATCCTTTTGACAAATCTTTTTCTAGACTTACTGCCGAGGAGTTCGTAGAAGATATTCTGGTTAAGCAACTAAACATTGATACTTTAATAATAGGACACGACCATAGGTTTGGAAGAAATAGAAGAGCAACAGTAGATGATTTAATTGACTTTGGGAAAAAATACAATTTTAATGTCGAACAAATTTCTGCAAAAGAAATTAACGAAATTGCAATAAGCTCTACTAAAATTAGATCAGCATTAGATAATGGTAAAATAAAATTAGCCAATTCATATTTGGGCTATAATTACAGCATTACTGGTAAAGTAGTTAAAGGATTGCAAAACGGCAGAAGTATTGGGTTTCCAACCGCTAATATTTTAATTGAAGAAAACTATAAACTTATTCCAAAAAACGGTGTATATGCCGTAAAAACAACTCTAAAAAACAAAACTGTATTTGGAATGTTAAACATTGGCAATAACCCAACAATTGGATTAAATAAGCGTTCTATTGAGGTGCATTTCTTTGATTTTAATGATGATATTTACGATGAAAAAATATCTTTAAGCTTGCTGAATTATTTTAGAGAAGAGCAAAAGTTTAACTCTTTAGAAGCACTAAAAGAACAATTGTTATTAGATAAAGAAGCTGTTTTAAAGAGCTTATGAAACAATTAAATGAATATCTTTTCAAATCGACATCAAACGCATCTTTAATTGTGTTTAGAATTTTATTTGGAGTGTTAGTTTGGGCAGAATGTTGGGGAGCCATTGCAACCGGTTGGGTAAAAAAAACACTAATAGAACCTCAATTTACTTTTTCGTTTTTAAATTTTCAATGGTTACAACCCTTACCTGAAAACGGCATGTATATTTACTTTTTCATAATGGGTCTTTGCGGAATCGCAATTGCATTAGGGTATAGGTATCGATTGGCAATTATAATATTTACCGTTTTATGGGCAGGCGCCTATTTTATGCAAAAATCATCGTACAACAATCATTATTACTTATTGGTTTTAATTAGCTTTATGATGTGTTTTTTTAATGCTAATCGCCGTTTTTCTTTAGATGTAAAACAAAACAGGACAGCTTTAACTTTTACTATGCCCAACTGGGTGCGTTTTAGTTTTATTTTGCAAATTGCACTAGTTTATTTTTTTGCTACAAAAGCTAAGTTTTACCCTGATTGGCTAGACGGTACTTTTACAAAAAACACCTTGTTAAACGCTCCAATTCATTCAATTGCATTTTTTAAAGAAATATTATACCCTCTTTTTTCTAAAGAATGGTTTTACCTTTTTATAGCTTACGCAGGAATTTTATTTGACGGATTAATTATACCGCTTTTATGCTATAAAAAAACAAGAATTATAGCATTAATCGCATCATTAATTTTTCATTTATTCAATGCTATAGTGCTGCAAATTGGTATTTTTCCTTTTTTTGCACTTGCCTTTATTTTGTTTTTTTACGAACCCGAAATCATTGAAAAGCGTTTTTTTAAAAACAAGAAAACATTAGAAACAAGTTCACAAAAACCATCAAAATTTATTTTAACAGGCCTAGTTCTCTACTTTTTTATTCAAATTGCCTTACCTCTCAGACATCATTTTATAAAATGGAGGGTTCTTTGTTTTGTCTTCCGCATACTGGAAGTCAGAAAAAGCGGCACCCCACTTCGCAAGAGTACCGCTCATCTCTTGTATGTCCTTGCCTGCGCTTA
>ENA-OUOG01003635-OUOG01003635.1-marine-metagenome-genome-assembly--contig:-NODE-3635-length-14166-cov-6.625311_pt1 | contig 14166 bp, 12 predicted proteins | sample MGYA00248635_ERZ508505 | MGnify/ENA primary metagenome ERZ508505 (study PRJEB26176, sample SAMN06267871) | marine metagenome | isolation source: Saanich Inlet, British Columbia, Canada | place: Pacific...
TCGTTTTGAGCACTTAAACCTATGAAGAAAAATAATAATATGTAGCCTATGTTTTTCATTTAATCTTCTTATAATCTCTTACTTTAGTAAGATTTACAAAATTATCTAATTTGTTTATCTATTAAATTAATGGTACTTGCTGCTTTATCGTAATCTTGTTGCATTGTAACCGTTGTTATTGGTGTATATCTAGCCAACTCACAGTTCTCTAGAATACTCTCAAAATCATTTACAACATCTTCTTTTACTTGTCTATCATGCAATAGCACTCTTATTTTATCTTTACTTAAATCGCTAGTTTCAATATTTAATTTTGCTTTTAAATAATTATGTAAAGCTTTTTCTAAAGCCACATAAAATGCTTCTTTTTGTCCTAATCCTTTTTTAGCTTCACCTAAGTATTTTTTTGCTAATCTATCGGCTTTTCGTAATCGGTTTCCAACAACATCACCTGCACGTTGTTCTTTTTTTCTACGGAAAACGATAGCTAATGGTATTGCTAATAATGGTGTTAACAAACTTGCCCAAAAGGCTTTAGATTTGAAAAACGATTGTTGGGTTTTGGAAATAAAATTAGGCTCTGTTTTAATAAAAGCAAATTGATTGTTATTTAAAACAACGCGTTGTTTTTCTGCACCTTGCGTAATTAAATTATTATCTGATGCACCATAAACAGGACCTTCCAATACATTAATTATTGTTTCGGTTGATGAGATACGTTTATAAGTTTGTGTTTTTAAATCGAAATACGAAAAAGAAACAGTAGGTATTGGGTATTTACCTTTGTATTGTGGAACAATAGTGTAACTATCTGAAACTTCACCTTGCATACCGCTTAAATTTGTACGCACATTTTCGTTATGTTCTGGTTCGTATACTTCAAGAGAATTTGGTAGAGTTAATTTTGGTAAGGTTAACAACTTTAGATTTCCATTTCCAGAAACCGAAATTTTGGCCTGCATAGATTCGTTAGCATTAAGTTCGCTTTTAGACGTACTTAAATTAAACTCAAAATCTCCAACAGCTCCAGAGAAATCTGAAGGTTTTCCAGCTTCTGGTAATGGTTTTACATTAATAATACGTTGTCCTGCAACAACAGGAACATTTACCTTACTCATTAATCTTTGTCCAAAAATATCGCGTCTATTTGTTGGTATATCTGCTGTGACATCTAACTTTAATGGCTCTATTGTTAATTTACCTGTTTTTTGAGGATATAAAACAGTTCTTCGCAATACTACATATTGATAATCTTCTCCTTTATATTTTCCTTTTTCTATTTTTAATCCTTTTGGATTAATGCTTTGACTCCAAAAATCGTCGTACTCAGGATCGTCTGTTTCGCGCCAATTACTAACTCCTGTATTTGGTGCAACATACAATTTGTACACTACAGTTATGGCTTCGTTTAAATATGGATTAAGATTAGAAACCTCTGCTACTAAATGAATATTATCACTTGCAATAGCACTATTTGGATCTTTTGGTTGTTGAACTTCTTTGGTAACTGTAATGGCAATAGTATTGGTCTTATACGTCTGGTTATCTATTTCTATACTTGCCGCTCCAATAGTTAAATTTCCCATTCGAGTTGGCGCTAAAAAATAACTATACGTTTTCTCGAAAGAGCGTTTTCCATTTATCCATGAATTACTAACCGATTGATTTGGACCTCCAACAACGTTAAAGCCATCGAAACTTGGTGGTTTAAAGTTGTCTCCATCTCTATCCATAGAAAAATCTACGCGCAAGCGCTCGTTTAAACCTAAAGTTTTTTTACTTACTCTAGTTTGAAATTGTACTTGCGCTGCTACCATACTTGCTGAAAGCATAATAAGTAGTATTGCTATGTATTTTGATAATTTCATTTTTAGTTTATTTTTGAATTCTTGCTTTCGCAAGAATAACAAATATTTTAATATTCGAGTAGGCAACTTTACTCTTCAAACTTCTCTTTTTTACTACCAGTCTTTTTCTGTTTGAATTTTTGCGCCTTTTGCTTTTTCTGCATTTATTTTATCTTGTACTTTTTGCTCTTGATTATCCATGGCCTCTAAAAGGTTTTTTATTTGTTGAGGCGATAATTTTCCTGGCTGCTGTTGTGGTTTTGGTTGCTCTTTTTTCTGGTCGTCTCCCTTTCCGTCTTTTTCTTTTTCTTTATCTGGTTTACCTACTTCTTCTTTATCGTCTCCTTCTTTTTTATCCTTATCGCCTTTATCGTTATTTTCTTCTTTTTTATCGCCTTCGTCTTTTTGGTCTTTGTTTTTGTCTTTTTCGTCTTCTTTGTCCTCTTTATTGTCATCACCATCTTCTTGTGGTGGTTCTTCTTTTTTTGCACATTCTTTTGCTAATGCGTAATTATAACGTGTTTCTTCGTCTAAAGGATTATTTCTAAGCGCGTTTTTAAAGGCTTCTGAAGCTTCTCTGCACTTTTTTTCTTGCATTAATATGTTTCCAATATTATGGAAAGCTCTATGCTTTTCTAATTTATCTGTTGCATTTTTGGTAGCTTGTTGATTGCGATATAAGGCTTCTTGATAATTACCTTTTTTATAGTATGAATGCCCTAAGTTGTATGTTCCTGCAACACTTGTTGGTTTTTTAGAAAGGGCTTTACGGTATTCCATTTCAGCAGATACAAAGGCGTCATTACTAGCTAAATCATTTGCCTCACTTATTAAATCGTTTGTGTTTTGATTTAATATTTTTAAGGTTTTTTCTGTCTCCTCTTGTTGTGCAAAAGTTAAAGAGGCTGTAAGTATTAATATGTAAGCTATTATGTTTTTCATCTTTTTGTTTTCGACTTATAAATATATAAAAGCTTTGAGTTTACTAGTGTTAAGGATTTTATAAAAATTCTAACAGGTTTTAATTACAATTTATCAAACTTTTTTTGAGTTAAAAGTTTTCGTTAAACAAATTCAACTTTTTTAACCAGGCTGTTTTTCGTTCTAACAGAAAAACATCTAAAAACAAAAGTAAAATTCCTAAACCTAAAAACCATTGAAATTGAGATTCGTAAGCTGCAAATTGTTTGCTTTCAAATTCTGTTTTATCCATTTTATTTAAAATGTCTCGTATGTCTTCTACTACTTTCTCTGTATTATTACCATTTATATAGACTCCATTTGCTTCTTCAGCAATGTCTTTAAGTGTGTCTTCATTTAATTTTGTAATAACGGTTTCGCCTTGTCCGTCTTTTTTATAGTTTAAAATAACGCCATTTCTCTTTAAAGGAATTGGACCTCCTTTTTCACTACCTACACCAATGGTAAAAATTCTAATACCTGCTTCTGCTGCTTCTTCTGCGACAGTTGCTGCAGCTTCACTGTGGTCTTCTCCGTCACTAATAATAACCAATACGCGATTGGTTTGTTGGTCGTCGTCATAATATGTTTTAGCTAATTCTATGGCTTCGTTTATTGCTGTTCCTTGAGAAGACATCATGTCTGTATTCATGTTGTTAAGAAACATTTTTGCCGATCCATAATCTGTTGTAATTGGTAATTGTGGAAACGCCTTGCCTGCATAGGCAATTATACCAACACGATCACTTGCTAAATTATTTATTATTTGTGTAACTAATTGCTTAGACTTATCTAATCTGTTTGGAGCAATATCTTCGGCTAGCATACTTTTTGAAACATCTACTGCAAAAACAATATCTACACCTTCTCGTTTAACTGTCTCTAATTTTGAACCAATTTTAGGGTTTACTAAAGCCATTGTTAAACTGGCAAATGCTAAACATAAAACAGCAATTTTTAAAACAGATTTAAATAAAGACCTGTTAGGACTTAGCCGTTTTAAAATATCTTGATTTGCAAATTTATTTTGCACTTTGCGTTTCCAGATTTGAAGCACTAAAAACATTACCAATAATATTGGTATAAGTAGAAATGCCCAAAACCATATTTTTTCTTCTAATTGCATTTACTATTAGTTTGTTCTTGTTTTAATTAAACGAAACTTCTAAAAACGGTAATTCTTAATAGCAATTCAAACAGCAGTAAAATTCCAGCTACCCAAACAAACCACCTAAACTTTTCTTCGTAATTATAGAATTTAAATTCTTCTATTTCAGTTTTTTCAAGTTTATTAATTTCATCATATATTTCGGCTAACTTCTTATTGTTTGTTGCTCTAAAATATTTTCCTCCTGTGACATCTGCAATTTCTTTTAATAGCGCTTCGTCTATTTCTACTTTAACTCTTCCGTATTGAAATTGTCCATTTTGTTTAATCCCAATTGGAGATAAAGCCATGCCATTTGTACCTAAACCAATAGTATATGTTTTTATTCCAAACTCGACAGCTAATTCACTTGCAATTTTTGGGTTCATAGCACCAGAATTATTGACTCCATCTGTTAGTAAAATAATAACTTTACTTTTGGCTTTACTGTCTTTTAAACGGTTTACAGAGGTTCCTAAGCCCATTCCAATTGCAGTTCCACCTTCTATTATTTTGTTAAATCTAATGTCGTTTAACGCTTGTAATACAATGTTTTTATCACTTGTTATTGGTGTTTTTGTATAGCTTTCTCCAGCATATTCTACAATACCAATACGGTCGTTTGGTCTTCCTTTTATAAACTCTGCAGCCACTTTTTTTAAGGCTTGCAATCTATTTGGTTGTAAATCTTTTGCAAGCATACTTGCCGAAACATCTATTGCCATGACTATATCTATGCCTCGTGTTGTTTTGGTTTTTGTAGAGACATCTACAGTTCTTGGTCTTGCTATTGCTATAATTAAAAAGGTTAGCGCTATTAATCTTAAAGCAAAAAGTACGTGTTTTACTTTTGGTAACCATGAGTTGGTTACTTTAAAACCTTTTAAACTTGATATCTTAAGCTCTGCTGTTTGCTTTTTATTTTTAAAAAAGTACCATAGCAAAGCTAGTGGTAGCAATAGTAGCAACCAGAAAAATTCCTTGTTTAAAAATTCTATGCCTTCAAACATTAGTTGGTTTTTGGGTTTAGTTCTATTGAGTTTAAAATACGTTCTACCATCTCATCTGCATAAGCATCATCCTCTGGAGAAATTATTATTATTTGTTGTAATACGTTTTCTGCAGTAAATAGCAAGAAATTAAATTTAGCAGGTCTTAATTTGTCACTTCCTAGAGATGGAATATCCATAGTTCCATAAGATTTTAAGCCTTCGGCTCCATTTGGAGTTTCAAATTTATCTTTTAATGCTATTATGTTTTTTGCTCCTTGAGCTTCCATGCCTTGTATGCCTTTTTCTGAGAGCTCAGCTAAATCTATCTCTGGTGATTCAGAACCTTGTGGCTGGCTTTGAAACTGCGTTGTATTTACTGTAACATTAAAAACATCTAGCATTGTGCCATAGGCGAAACTACTCGATTTTGGCTGATTTTCCTGATTTTGGGCAATTGGTATTTCTATGCGTTTTAAAACCTTTGGTGTTGTAATAATAATTGGTGGAAAACCATAAGCACTTGTTACCCATTCTCCTTCTAACAATTCTTTGCTTTCATGACCAAGTATAGTATCTTTTACATAACCAAAACCATATTTATAACCAAAGCCAACTAAAGTTGCTATCAACAAAAAGGCTAAAATACCAACAGTTAATACTACTTTTTTGGTTTTTTGTTTACGTTCCTGCTCTTCTTTATATTGCTTGTCTAAAAGCTTTTCTTCTTCGGTTGGTTCTGGTAGTGCTTCTTTAACATGATCAATCTCTATATCTACTGTATTTCGATCTATTTCTGCCAAAGCAACATCTGGTGTGCCTTTGGCAAATTTTACTAAATCTGCACGTTTTAAGATGGTTTCAATATTTCTAATATCTTCTTTACTTAATTCAATTTGATTACCATCTTTTAACAAGTTTAATCTAGAGATAAGCTCGTCTGTTGTGCTTTCTAATGCACGATCGTACACTTTTTCATCAAGATATTTTCTAATTATAAACGTTAGGTCTGAATAATAGCCTTTTAAGTTTTCGTTTTGAAGATAATTGCTTTCGTCTAATTGTTTTAATGCTAATTTAGCACGATCATAAGGTGGTAATAAGGCTATTTCTTCTTCTTTTGTTAATGGTTTTACTCTCCAAATAAACCACCATAATAAGAAACCAACTAATACAACTATTAATAAGATTAATAGCGCGTATTTCCACCAGTTACCAGCGCTTTTATTAACTTCTATTATTGGTTTAATATCGTATAAACCTTGTTTTGTGGTGTCTACAACAACTTGTCTTATTTCAACTTTTAGAGAATCTGTGTAAAATTCTTTTGCACCAATAAGTACCTTTTGTTTTGGTATGGTATACGCTCCAGAATCGAATTGTGTTAATCCGTATTTTTTAATAAGATTGTATCTATCGTCTTTTTTTGTAGTATCAATAGTGTAAGACTCTATCATTTCCAGAGGTGAGAAGGTTTGACCTTCTGGAAAAACCACTAAAGCTGTTGTGTCTGTATCTACTTCAATTTTGTAAGTTACTTGTGCACCAATTTTAATTGAAATGGAATCTATAGAAGCTTTAACTTGACTAAATGAGAACCAAGACAATAGAACAAAAAGACAAGACAACACTAGTTTTTTTGACTTGATATCTTTAAAATTCATCATTTGTAATTCTAAATTCGTCATTTGTTTTATCTTCTTTTAAAATAGCCTAATAATTTTTTTACATAACTTTCATCTACGCGACAATCTATTGTTCCTGCTCCAGATCTTGCAAAACTGTCTTTATAATATGAGACTTTATCGTTATAAAATTTGTTATAATTCTGTCTTACTTTTTTAGATGTTGTATTTACCAACATTAATTCTCCAGACTCTTGGTCTTGCATTTGCACAATACCAAGATTAGGTATGGTTTCTTCACTTTTATCGTATATACGAATACCTGTGACATCGTGTTTATTTGCTGCAATTTTTAGTGTTTGTTTGTAATCGTCTGCAATAAAATCACTCAAAACAAAAACAATGGCTTTTTTCTTCATGACGTTTCTCATGAATTTTAAAGCTTCAGCAATGTTCGTACCTTTACTTTTAGGTTTTAGCTCTATTAATTCGCGAATTATTCGCAATACATGAGAGCGTCCTTTTTTGGGTGGAATATATAGTTCGATTTCATCTGAAAATAAAATCAATCCTATTTTATCGTTGTTTTGTGTTGCAGAAAAGGCTAAAGTTGCTGAAATTTCGGTAATGATTTCATTTTTAAATTGCTGATCTGTACCAAACAATTCTGAACCCGAAATGTCTACCATAAGTACCATTGTTAATTCACGTTCTTCTTCAAAAACTTTAACATGTGGCTGGTTTGTTCTAGCAGTTACATTCCAGTCTATATTTCTTACATCGTCTCCAAATTGGTACTGGCGAACTTCGGAAAAAGTCATACCACGACCTTTAAAAGTCGAATGGTATTCGCCTCCAAAAATATGATCAGACAAACGACGTGTCTTGATTTCGATTTTACGAACTTTTTTTAGTAATTCTTTAGTATCCATCTTTTGATTTACGATAGTAGATTTTTGATTTACGATTTTTAAAAATCGTTATTCGGCATTCTAAAATCTAAAATTCTATGGTACCTCAACCACATTTACAATTTTATTAATAATGTCTTCGCTAGTTATATTCTCTGCTTCTGCTTCATAAGTAATACCAATTCTATGACGTAATACATCGTGAACCACAGCGCGAACATCTTCTGGAATTACATAACCACGACGTCTAATAAAAGCATAACATTTTGCTGCTGTTGCCAAGTTAATACTTCCACGTGGCGACGCTCCAAAAGATATTAAAGGCTTTAATTCTTCTAATTTATATTGTTCTGGATAACGTGTTGCAAAAATAATATCTAAAATATATTTTTCAATTTTATCATCCATATATACTTCACGTACTGCTTCTTGTGCTCTTAATATTTGCGCTACAGAAACAACTGGATTTACTTTATCCCAAGACCCTTTTAAATTGGCTCTCATAATTAACTGCTCTTCATCCTTTTTTGGATAATCTATTACAGTTTTAAGCATAAATCTATCTACTTGTGCTTCTGGTAATGGATAGGTTCCTTCTTGTTCAACAGGATTCATTGTTGCCATTACTAAAAATGGCTTGTCTAATATAAAAGTTTCGTCTCCAATAGTTACTTGCTTTTCTTGCATGGCTTCTAACAATGCAGATTGTACTTTAGCAGGTGCTCTGTTAATCTCATCGGCAAGTACAAAGTTGGCAAAAATTGGTCCTTTTTTTATAGTGAAATCATTCTCTTTCATATTAAAAATTAAGGTACCTACTACATCTGCTGGTAACAAGTCTGGAGTAAATTGAATACGACTAAAACTACCATCAACTGCTTTTGCAAGTGTGTTAATAGCTAATGTTTTTGCTAAACCAGGAACACCTTCTAGTAAAATATGTCCTTGACCTAAAAGACCAATTAACAAACGTTCTACCATATGTTTTTGCCCTACGATAACTTTATTCATCTCGTATGTCAGTAAATCGACAAAAGCACTTTCCTTTTCAATTTTTTCGTTAATAGATTTAATATCTATTGCACCTGTTTCTTCCATCTTTTATTAAATTTTAGTATCGAATGTAATTTTTGATAATTTACGGACTGCAAAATGTTAATTTTTTTGATACAATCGTGTTAATAATTGGTTAAAAAAATCAACAAACAAAAGGCTTTAACCATTTTATGTTTTCTATTTTTAGGACGAAATAAAAAAGAAGATTTCCGCCTTAGCGGAAATAACAAAAAAAATATTTTTAATGAAAAAAACCGCACTAATAACTGGAGCAACAAGTGGAATTGGTAGAGCAACTGCTCACGAATTTGCTAAACATGGCATACGATTAATTATTTGTGGTAGACGCCAAGAACGTCTAGAAACCATACAAAAAGCATTAAGTAAACATACCGAAGTACATATTTTAAACTTTGATGTTCGTGATAAAGCTGCTGTTTTTTCTGCTATAGAATCGTTACCTGAAACCTTTAAGCAAATAGACATTTTAGTTAATAATGCAGGAAATGCTCATGGTTTAGATCCAATTCACGAAGGTAGTTTAGACGATTGGGATGCCATGATGGATATTAACGTAAAAGGATTGCTTTATGTAAGTAAAGCTGTAATTCCACAAATGACAGAGCGACAATCTGGACATATTATTAACATAGGTTCTTCTGCTGGAAAAGAAGTATACCCAAAAGGGAATGTGTATTGTGCTAGCAAACACGCAGTTGTTGCTGTAACTGAAGGCATGCGAATGGATTTAAATCCTTACGGAATTAAAGTGGCAGCTATAAATCCTGGTTTAGTTGAAACCGAATTTTCTCAAGTACGTTTTAAAGGCGAAACACTTGCTGATAATGTTTATAAAGGCTATAAAGCGCTACAACCTGAAGATATTGCAGATGTTATTTATTTTGCTATTTCTAGACCAAAACATGTAAATATTGCAGATGTACTAATGTTTTGTACAGCACAAGCTAGTAGTACTATTGTGAAAAAAGAAATCTAGATGATTAACAAACGCCTTTTAATTAAAAACCTACTCGCACATAACGATGAGAACAGTTTTTATGACAAAAAGCGAAAGATTGATATTAGCCAAAAAGAAGGAAAAGCTAAGTTTTTAAAGCATGTTTGCGCCTTATCCAATAGTAATCCTAAAAATAATTCTTTTATTGTTATTGGTGTTGAAGATGAAGACAACACCATTATTGGTGTCGATTTTTTTGACGATTCTAAAATTCAAAACCTCATTAATGCCTATCTCACCAATCCTCCAATAGTTCAATACGAAAACATTCCGTTTCCGCATCTACCAGACGATAAAGTTGTTGGCCTAGTTACTATTCGCGCTATTGAAGGCTTAACCTCATTAAGAAAAAATATTTGGAAATATTATGGTGGCTCTGTGTTTTTTAGAGATGGCAGTATGAGTATGCCTAAGGTTTTTAAAAGCGATATTAAAGATGTAAATTCTAAAATTGTTGGAGCTATAGAGAGCCATTCTCATAACAATATAGAATATACACTTGATGGTGTTTTCGATTTTATGGATAAACGTAAGGATTACAATCCGCAATATAAAGTGTTTAAAGAGTATTTTGTAGTGTGTTGGGCTGGACAAAAAAAGGAGGTAAAAAATGAAGTATTTTATTCTCGCGTAGATATAGAACTTATTAACGAACAAGTACGTTTATTTTATTCGGCTTTAGATGAAGTTTCTATTTCTTTTAATAATGGTCGTTTTAAAATTATAGAATACGTGTCGTTAGGACTTCAAAATAGCTACAAATATTATCCTTTAGAAGAAACCGAAATTCAATTTCACGACAACGCTAATTATAGTATTGATAGCACTTTAGTTTTTCAGCCTCCGGAATTCGATAAAAAAATATTACATCATATTTACAATGCAAACAATGCTTTATTAGAACATTTAAAAAAAGGAAGCAAGCTTACATTATCTCAACAAAATGATGTTAAAAACTTACCAGCAACCTACCTTATTTGTTATTTAAATGGTTTTCATGAAGCTATAGATAAACTAAACGAAGCTAAACCTTTTTTGAAAGCTTACAGCCTAGCTGTGTATAGTAGATTTAAGGAGTCTCTTAGAATTTTACGTAAAGTGAAATACAATTAAAGTTGAAATATAAAAAAACTGTTTTTCCAAAACACTATGAAAAAACAGTTTATAGTATTTAATTATAGCTATAATTTATTTTCCGCCATCTAAATTATCTTGCCAATCTTTTAGTTTTTGCCACTGTCCAGAAGCAGCTAATTTAGCTTGTTCTGGCCAAGTGCCTGGTTTATGTATTTCGAAACGTTTTCCACCACTCTTTAATACTTCTTGGCACTTTTCTATAGAGCAATCTGCTAATCCAGCCCAAGTAGTTACCTCATGATTATGAAATAATTCTTTAATTTTTGGACCAATACCTTCAACTACAGTTAAATCGTCTTGTTTAATATTTTTACCAAAGGCAGCTTTTGCAGCAGCTTTATCAAAAGCTACTCCAGTTAGAGCTGTTGCAAGGCTTGATACTTCTGGAGTAGCTATAGAAGAGTTTCCTCCTGTGAATGTTGATTTTTTATTGGCTTTACAAGCCTCTAAATCTGCTTCTAATTTAGAAATTCTATTCTTGTAAACATCTACATTTGCTGTTGTCTCTGTTACTTTTTCTCCTCCTCCTAAAAGACGTCCTAAGAAGTAGCCTAAAATTGCGCTAATTACGCCAACTAATATTGGTATTAACCAGCATGGTATGTTTGATAATAATAAAGTCATAATTATAAATTTTTAATTGTTAGTTTAAAGTTACTACTACTCTTCTGTTTTTAGCTTTACCTTCTTCGGTATTATTATCTGCAATAGGTTCGTCTGGTCCTTTAGAAGAGCTATTAATTTTAGTAGAAGAAATACCATTACTTACTAAATAATTCTTGGCAAATTCTGCTCTATCTAATCCTAATCTTATATTGGTTTCTCGATCTCCTGTATTATCTGAATGTCCAATAGATTTTATAGAAGAATCGTCTGTTTTATCCAAATATCTTACCATCTTTGCAACTTTCAGGCGTTGTTCGGCATTTAAATTAATAGATGCAGATGCTGTATCAAAGTATAATATTAATGGGTTTGCAACAATTTCGTCATGCAGCACCTTTAATCCATCGGCTTCACTCGAATCGTTTGCATCTCTTGTATTAATAGTATAAGATAATGGTCCATAATACAGGTCTGAAGCATCTGGAATTAAACTATCGTCTAATTTACCATAGGTGTTTAACATTTTAGAAGACATACCATGCGAAACAAAGTAGTTTTTAACAGCATTTGCTCTATTATAAATCAAACTTAATTCCCTGAGCTAAAGGTAATTCGTCTGAATAATTTACAGTATTTGTTTGTCTTCTCATATAAATTTTCCAAGCATCAGATCCAGACTCACGTCCTCCTCCTGTTTCTTTTTCTCCTCCAAAAGCACCTCCTATTTCGGCACCAGACGTTCCAATGTTTACATTGGCAATTCCACAATCTGATCCTGCGTAAGACAAGAACTTTTCTGCTTCTTTCATTTCATTGGTCATAATTGCAGACGATAAACCTTGTGCAACACCATTTTGAACAGCGATTGCATTTTCAACTTCTCCTGTGTATTTCATTAAATATAAAATTGGAGCAAAAGTTTCAGACTGCACAATTTCAAAACTGTTTTCTGCTTCAATAATTGCTGGTTTAACATAGCATCCAGATTCGTAGCCTTCTCCTTCTAAAACACCACCTTCTACTAATACATTTCCACCTTCTGCTTTTGCCTTTTCAATGGCTGCTAAATAGGTGTTAACAGAGTCTTTATCGATTAATGGTCCTATATGATTTTTTTCATCTAAAGGATTACCAATCGTTAATTGACCATAAGCACCAACAATGGCATCTCTAACTTTATCGTAAACACTTTCATGTATAATTAATCTTCTTGTAGAAGTACAACGTTGTCCACATGTTCCAACAGCACCAAATACTGCTCCAGGAACAACTACTTTTAAATCTGCAGTTGGTGTAATAATAATAGCATTATTTCCTCCTAATTCTAATAAAGATTTTCCAAAACGCTCTGCTACTGTTGCACCAACAATACGTCCCATTCTTGTAGAACCTGTTGCAGATATTAATGGAATTCTATGGTCTGTAGTCATCATTTCTCCTACTTTGTAGTCTCCATTAATAATACAAGAAATCCCTTCTGGTAAGTTGTTTTCTTTTAAAACCTCAGCAATTATGTTTTGGCAAGCAACCGAACAAATTGGTGCTTTTTCTGAAGCTTTCCAAACACAAACATCACCACAAACCCAAGCTAAAGCTGTATTCCAAGCCCAAACAGCAACTGGAAAGTTAAATGCAGAAATAATACCTACCACACCAAGAGAGTGCCATTGCTCTCTCATAACGTGTTGTGGTCTTTCAGATGGAATTGTTTGCCCATTTAAAGAACGTGATAAACCTACAGCAAAATCACAGATGTCAATCATTTCCTGAACTTCACCATAACCTTCTTGTAAAGATTTTCCCATTTCGTAAGACACCAATTTACCTAAAGGCTCTTTTAACGCTCTTAATTTATTTCCAAATTGACGAACAATCTCACCTCTTTGTGGTGCTGGCATTGCTCTAAAAGATATAAATGCAGTTGTTGCTGCATCCATAACTTTTTCGTAATCTGCTTTTGTAGTTGTTGATACTTTACCAATTAAAGAACCATCTGTTGGTGAATATGAAGAAATAGCTTCACCACTTCCAAAGTTATTAGACCCAGTAGATGTACCATCGTTCATCTCTATTATACTTAATTGTTTTAAAGCTTCTTTTATTCCGAAATCAGTTGAAACTGCCATAATAAATCTTGAATTTTTACGAATTATTTAATTTTGATGCGAATATACTAATAAATCTGCGTTTTAAAGGTTATAACTTTCATAAAAAACAGTAACTTTAAAGCACTAAAGACAAACCAAAAATGAAAAAACCAACCCACTTATTATTGCTCTTTTTTTTAATGTTAAATTGTGGAGAACTCGTTCCAAATCCAGATAAAAATCCCGAGAATATGACGCGAGAAAATCCTGATCCAAAGTCTAATTCTGAAAAAGTAAATGAGTTTGCTATAGTTATTCATGGAGGCGCTGGCACTATTTTAAAAAAAAATATGTCTGAAGAAAAAGAAGCGGAATATAAAGCTAAACTTGAAGAAGCAATAAGAGTTGGCTACTCTATTTTAGACAAAGGAGGAAGTAGTCTCGATGCAGTAGAAAAAACCATTAATGTTTTAGAAAATTCGCCTTTATTTAATGCTGGTAAAGGCGCTGTATTTACTAATGCAGAAACTAACGAATTAGACGCCTCAATAATGGATGGTAAAACTTTAAACGCAGGCGCATCGGCAGGAACAAAAACTGTAAAAAACCCAATTAATTTAGCAAGAGCAATCATGGAAAATTCGCCACACGTTATGATGGCAGGTGATGGAGCAGAAACTTTTGCAAAAGAACAAAATTTAGAAATCGTTTCTCCAGAATATTTTAAAACCGAAAACACATTAAACACTTTAAAACGTGTTATAAAAAAAGAACAAGAAAAGA
>ENA-OUOG01003637-OUOG01003637.1-marine-metagenome-genome-assembly--contig:-NODE-3637-length-14158-cov-6.556921_pt1 | contig 14158 bp, 16 predicted proteins | sample MGYA00248635_ERZ508505 | MGnify/ENA primary metagenome ERZ508505 (study PRJEB26176, sample SAMN06267871) | marine metagenome | isolation source: Saanich Inlet, British Columbia, Canada | place: Pacific...
GAAACTACATTACCCATAACATTGGATCAAATGATTTATCATGCATCATCAGTGGTTCGTGCTATTGAACGCTCACTAGTGGTTGTTGATTTACCTTTTGGAACGTATCAAAGTGATTCTAAAGAGGCTTTGCGGTCTGCTATTCGTATCATGAAAGAAAGTGGTGGTCACGCTGTAAAACTCGAAGGAGGAAAAGAAATAAAAGATTCAATAAAAAAAATTCTTAATGCTGGAATACCAGTGATGGGACATTTGGGCCTTACCCCTCAGTCTATATATAAATTTGGTACTTACACTGTTCGTGCCAAAGAGGAAGAAGAAGCAGAACAGCTATTAAAAGATGCTAAAATGCTAGAACGCATTGGGTGTTTTGCCATTGTTCTTGAAAAAATTCCTGCAAAACTAGCCCAACAAGTTGCAGAAAGCATTAGTATTCCTGTTATTGGTATTGGCGCTGGAGCTAATGTAGACGGGCAAGTTTTGGTGCTACATGATATGATTGGAATGACACATGAATTCAATCCGCGTTTTTTAAGACGATATATGAATCTCTACGAAACTATGACCACAAGTATTGGGCAATATGTAAGTGATGTAAAATCATCTGATTTTCCCAATGCTGAAGAGCAGTACTAAATCATGACTAGAGTCGTCACAAATGCATCCAATTTGCAAGTCATTTATGAAGACAACCATCTGCTGGCAGTCAATAAACGTGTTGGTGATATCGTTCAGGGTGACAAAACCAATGACTCGCCTCTATCAGAAATAATTAAAACATATCTTAAAAAAAAGTACAACAAGCCAGGTGCCGTTTTTCTTGGCGTTGTTCATCGGCTTGATCGTCCTACTTCAGGTGTCGTTATTTTTGCGAAAACATCAAAAGCGCTTTCGCGTATGAATCAACTATTTCAAGAGAAGAAAATTGATAAAACCTATTGGGCACTTGTAAAAAATAATCCACCAAAGCAAAAAAATACTCTTATGCATTGGTTAAAGAAAAACCAAAAAACAAACACTTCAAAAGTTTACCCCAAAGAAGTAAATGGAAGCAAAAAAGCTATTTTACATTACACCACAATTTTTAAACTTGATGCTTACCACTTATTAGAGATCACACTTGAAACTGGTCGCTCACACCAAATAAGAAGCCAATTATCGTATATTGGTTGTCCAATTAAAGGAGATTTGAAATATGGCTTCAACAGAAGTAATCCAGACGTAGGAATTCATTTACATGCAAAAAAAGTAAAATTTATTCATCCTGTTTCCAAAACCCCAATCTCTATATGTGCTACCCCCCCCAAGGATGTGTTATGGAATGAATGTTTAAAAAAGTACTGATATGGAACATATTAAACAACTTAAAAACACACAAAAAACCTTTTTCAAATCTGGAAAAACTCGAGATATATCATTTATTAAGGCAAAACTAAAAGCACTCAAAAGCACAATCATTTCTAATGAAAATGCGATTTATGATGCACTTTACAAAGATTTTAAAAAATCTAAATTTGAGACCTATTTCAGTGAAATTGGTATATTGATATCTGAAATAGACATGACGCTCAAAAATTTGAACGCATGGACAAAACCAAAAAAAGTTCGTGCCGCTGCACTCAACTTCCCCTCTAGAGACTTCATCTGCAGCGAACCTTATGGACAAGTTTTAATCATTGCTCCATGGAATTATCCCTTCCAATTGGCAATTGCACCTGTCATTTCTGCCATTGCAGCTGGAAATACCGTAGTACTTAAGCCCAGTGAGCTCACTCCTCATACCGCACAAATTATTGAAGATATTCTTTCTGATGTATTTAAAAAAGAACATTTGAGCATTATTCAAGGAGGAGTCCCAGAAACAACCGCACTTTTGGACGAACGCTGGGATTACATTTTTTTTACTGGAAGTGTTCCTGTAGGAAGAATTGTTGCCAAGGCAGCTGCTCAATATATAACTCCAGTTACGCTTGAATTAGGGGGAAAAAACCCATGTATTATTGATAATAGTGCAGATCTAAAGTTGACTGCCAAACGCTTGGTTTGGGGAAAATTTGTGAATGCGGGACAGACCTGTATTGCACCAGATTATCTCATTGTAGAAAAAAGCATAAAACCAGCATTAATCAAACAATTAAAAATTGAGATTACAAAGGCTTACGGAGAAGATCCTAAAAAGTCAACAGATTATCCACGCATTGTCAATACAAAAAATTTGGAACATCTTTCTGTAATGCTCGAAGGAGTTGCTGTGGTACATGGAGGAGAAATCGTTGGCGAGGACAATTATCTTGCACCTACACTCGTGGACAACCCTAGTTTGAAGAGCAAACTCATGGAAGGTGAAATTTTTGGGCCAATTCTACCTATTCTCAGCTATGAAACAATGGAAGATATTGAGTTGATGGTCAATCGTTATGAAAAACCACTAGGGTTTTATGTGTTTTCTAACAGAAAAAAATTCTACAATACACTCATTAAAAAATACAGTTTCGGTGGTGGCGTGGTAAATGATACAATGATTCATTTTGGTAACCCAAGATTACCTTTTGGAGGGATTGGCGAAAGTGGTATTGGCGCATACCACGGACGCCTAGGATTTGATACATTTTCACACAAAAAAGGTATTACCATTAAAGCCAATTGGTTGGATATTCCACTGCGGTATGCACCCTACAAAAATAAACTTAAAAAAATAAAAAACGCCTTTAAATGGCTAGGGTAAATATAAAATAAGTATTATAGATTTTATCTATATTCATTATTTAAATAATTTGTTTTCAGTGATTTATATAAACTATATGAAGTTTTAGTTTAACTTAACCCAACCACCCTTCCCGATCTAAACTTCGGTACTGAATTTCTTCACTAATATGTTTACTTTCGATAGATTTTGACGCTTCAAGGTCGGCAATAGTACGTGCCACTTTAAGGATGCGGTCATAGGCACGAGCGGATAAATTTAAACGTTCCATAGCCTGCTTCAAAAGTGATTTTGAAACCTCATCTAAGACACAAAATTTTCGTATGTGTTTAGTTTGCATTTGAGCATTATAGTGAACTGTACTCAAATTCTCAAAACGTTGAGTTTGCAATTGTCTTGCTTTGGTAACCCGTTGCCTTATAATAATTGAAGATTCGCCTCGGTGTTCTTCAGTTAATTTCTCAAAAGGTACTGGCGTTACCTCTACATGAATATCAATACGATCTAATAGCGGGCCTGAAATTTTCCCCATATACCGTTGTATTTCAGCAGGAGACGAAGTTAATGGTGCTGAAGGATCATTAAAAAAACCGCTTGGGCTTGGGTTCATACTGGCGACTAACATAAAACTACTCGGCTATGTCACCGTGAATTTTGCTCTAGAAATCGTCACTTCCAAATCTTCTAAGGGTTGGCGCATGACTTCGAGGACCGAGCGCTTAAATTCAGGTAATTCATCTAAAAATAATACCCCATTGTGTGCCATTGAGATTTCACCCGGCTGAGGGTACTGCCCCCCTCCTACAAGAGCAACATCTTTAGAAATGGTTCTTTTAAAGAAAGAGATGCTTCATATAACTGGTCCATTTGACGATTACTATACGGATGCTCTTGTTGGCGGATGTAAATATATTGTAAATGGTAACGAGATAATTAATACTTTAGCAAGTATCAATCAAAACTTAAATAATATATATGGTTATTATATAGCAGGAGATAGTATTTCAAGATATGGAGATGGATTATGTAATGGATATACAGAAGCCAACCAACGTAAAATTAATGGGGCTTTTGGACAGCCTAACTGTGACATAGGTCCACCTACAAATTTTAATCTACGTTATTTTACTGTAGATAATGTAGAAAAGATAGAAGTTATTTTTTATAAAGCTGGGCCAATATTAGGTAATTTTGACCCTAATGATACAACACCACCAGACTGTACAGAGTATTTAGTACCCTATGGGACATATGTTTTTACAAAACAGTAAACAAAAAGAGGTCTTAAATTAAGACCTCTTTTTGTTTATATAATTAAATTATATTTACAACATTTAAAACCAAAGATTCCAAGAGCATCTATGTCAGTTGCAAATGGCGAAAGTTTAAGTAACCTGCTTCAACCGTTTTTTCTGTTAATTGTATTTCCAGTTATGGGCAAAGGAAAAAAATACAGGCTCGTGATGTCGTAGGGTATTTATTTATACCATTTGTCGTGTTGTTTAAAATACAAGCATTAATGGTTAATTATATGCCCTTGTAAGGAAATAAAATTTACAGATATTACGTATAACTAATGCATGTATTTTGTATAACAGGCTATGTAAATACAATAATAATGTTATACAAAATGAATGTCTCAATTTTTTAATTATTTCTATATTTTTAGTAGTTTATACAGTTTTTTATATATATTAGTTGTGTACGTAAAATACGTACTTATATAAGAGTTATGGGCAATTAAAAGAATAATTGTAAATTTAGATAATGTGGAGCCAAGAACCCACAAAAATAAACGGGGCGTATTCTGAAAAGCCTTAAGAGTAGGATAAATTAATAAAATCAAAAATGAATCAAGAACAAATTGACAAACACGTTGCAAATACACAAGAATTTTGGGATTGCTTTTTAAATAATTTACAAGCACCATATGCATTTTGGAAAGATTTTAAAACTAAAACACTTCAAGAGTGGGTTGACATTTGTTGGATTTCTCCGAACATAATCAAAGCAATTAATAATTTAAGTCAATACCCGATTTTAAAAGGTGAAGCACTTGTTGTATGCCTTGATAGTGGAATGTTAATAACAAATTATCGTTTTATACATAGTGAGGAAAACGTCCTTATAAATATCCCTTTCCACAACATGAATCATTATGATATTCAAACAGACGCAAGTGACAAAGGAAATGACCTTGTAATAAAATATACTAAATCTGGTGAAAAGAAAACATTAAGGATTGATGAGTGGATTAAAGATGAAATAGTTGCTGCCGTAAGAGATGCTGGAGAATTTAACGAATTGACGGACATTCAAAAAGAAATTCTTGAATTATCTCAATACGAGTTATCTAAGTTAAGCCTTAACGCTCCCAAAATAGGAATGTTAGATAAAACTGTAACTCCAGATAAGGGGTGTTTTGGCTAAAAATATGAGGTGGTTTTTCATTTTACTGATTAAAGTTTATTGGTATTTGATACCAAAAGAGAGAAGAAGGTCATGCATATTTTCTAAATCTTGCTCTAATTATGTTATGTGTGCTATAAAACAAAAAGGTGTATTATCAGGTTTAAAAGCTTTCTTATTTAGATATAATAATTGTAGAAAAGGGTATGAAATCAAATTGGAACGAGAACAATTAATATTAATTACTGCAAAGAATCAACGTATTGAAAAAAAGGATATTAGACCATCTATAGTTGATTCGTATTATGATTCTGTCCATCTCCATCTTTTATCAAAATCGGCAAATGCAAGTCTTATCGTCAGCAAGTCATTTCCGTATTCATAGATTAATTGAAACTTAAGTAATATCTTATCAGACTTGAACTTCACCACCTCTTGACCTATTATTTTATTTATACCTTGTATTGTAAAAAGATTTGCTTCAAGATTTTCTTTAGTTGGTGTGATATGAAGGTATGATGTGAATGCTTTGTTTGGGAAGGTAATTCCCGCATCTTTTAAATGGCTACCCGTGAAAATCAGAACCGCAAATAACATATCTATATTTTCGGTTGGTGTATCGGGCAGATTTTCAACAACAAATAGTTTTTCACCATTCTCCACTTTCGGCTTAGCGTCTTTAATTTCTTTATATATCTTATTCATTCTAAAACGGTAAATCATTTTTATCCGCACAATCGCAGTTGGTGAAAGTGAATACCACCGATGGCGATATTAGTTGAATCTCGTCTTCTTTGGTTAGTTTTCTCAAGATGTAATCTTGCACCTTCTTCTCAGATATCAAATCTAATATTTGATTTACCGAATCCCTTAGTTCATTTACCGACTTATAGTCTGTAACCTCGAACTGATAGTTAAATCTATTCATAATATCTATTTACTATAATATGTGAGTCTTTAGAAAAAGCACATAAATGATAATAAATATTTGATAAACAAAAGATTAAGTTTAATTTCACTTTAACACTACAACATCTGAAATGGTATGGTGTGGCGAACGAAATGGACGCTGAGTCATCAAAGCTGATGGTGAACGCAATCGTCCAACAACAGAATGGATTTTAGTGGTTTCCAATGCTTCCTGCAACGTCATTGGAGGCAAAATGGACGGCAAGCGTTTCGCTAACATCGTTTTCCCTGACCCTGGTGGACCAATCAGAATGATGTTGTGCCCTCCTGCAGCGGCAATTTCCATACAACGCTTTATGCTTTCTTGACCCTTTACATCTGCAAAATCAAATTCTGGTTGCAACAACGCTTTTTCAAATTCTTTGCTTGCATCAAATTGTGTTGGGTTCAACTTTTTGTTATTATCAAAGTAATCAATCACATCTGTGATATGCTCTACGCCATAAACTTTTAAACCTTCTACAATGGCAGCCTCTTTGGCATTCTCTTTTGGAAGAATAAACCCCTTAAAACCTTCTTCCTTGGCCTTAATAGCAATTGGCAAAGCCCCATTTATTGGTTGAAGACTACCATCCAATGATAATTCGCCCATGATCATATATCCTTCTAGTTCTGCAGCTTCAATTTGATTAGAATTCGCAAGAATTCCGACTGCTAGGGTTAAATCATAAGCAGAACCCTCTTTACGCATATCTGCTGGCGACATATTGATGATTATTTTTTTGCCGGGTATCCGAAAGCCATTGTTTTCTAATGCAGCTGCAATTCGAAAATTACTTTCTTTTATGGCATTATCAGGAAGACCTACAAGGTGATAACCAATACCCTTGTCAACATTAACTTCTACAGTGATGGTGTAGGCTTCTACGCCAAAGACAGCGCTGCCATAGACTTTTTTGAGCATTTGTTATGATTTGAGACCCTAAAATTAGAAAAAATAATTAAACTAAAGTTCGAATTTTAAAATGTTAATGTTTATTTAATTATTGAAATTTAAACTTAGACAAATCATATTTTTGTAAAAATCAATTCACAATGGCAAAAAACACAAAACTTACCAAAGATAAACTCATTGCGTTGTACATGAACAGCGTACTTGAGCACAACGAAACTCCAAAAAGCGTTTACACATTCGCCAAAATGAATAATTTCGAAGAATCCGAATTTTATGGTTTTTTTGGATCATTTGAAGCGCTTGAATCCTCAATTTTTGAAACTTTTTTCGACAACACCATAAAGACCCTCGAAAAAAGCAAAGACTATAAAAATTACGATGACCAAAATCGACTGTTGAGTTTTTATTTTACATTTTTTGGTAATCTAACGGCCAACCGTAGCTATGTTATCCAAGCACTGCACAGCACCAAAAGTGGTTTGAATCATCTTAAAAAACTAAAACCCTTACGTAATAAGTTTTTAGAGTTTGTTGATCAACTAAATTTGAGTGGGCTTGAGCTAAAAAACAAACGCATCGACGATATAAAAGATAACATTGTTAACGAATCTTATTGGATTCAAATGCTAGTGACGTTGAAATTTTGGTTAGATGATGATTCATCTGATTTCGAAAAAACAGACTTATTTATTGAAAAATCTATCGCTGCTAGTTTTGAATTAGCACACACCAAACCACTCCAAAGTGTTTTAGATTTTGGAAAATTTTTATTCAAAGAGAAAATCAGTATGCGCTAATGAAAACCATCGATAGTATTCCTACATCAAAAATTCAACGCGCTACAAGAATTGTTAAAACTGGAGCAAAAGTTGGTGTGAATTTCCTGAAGTATAACGTTGAAAAACTAAGTAAATCTAAAACTGAGGCCAAAGATAATCTCAATAAAAATAATGCTGAAGATATTTACGGTGGACTGAAGCAACTTAAAGGAAGTGCATTAAAGGTTGCTCAAATGTTAAGCATGGAAAAAAATATACTTCCCCGCGCATACGTCGAGAAGTTTTCGCTTGCACAATTTTCTGTACCACCACTTTCTTCGCCACTTGTTGTCAAGACGTTTAAGAAATATTTTGGAGCCACTCCAGATGTAATTTTTGATGAATTTGATTCTAACTCAATGAACGCTGCTAGTATCGGGCAAGTTCATCGCGCCAAAAAAGATGGTAAGGACCTTGCAGTTAAAATTCAATACCCTGGTGTAGCAGAAAGCATCAAATCTGATTTAGCTCTAGTAAAACCAATAGCACTAAGGATGTTTAACATCTCCAGTAAAGGGTCTGAAAAGTATTTCAAAGAAGTTGAAAACAAGTTAACAGAAGAAACAAATTATAACTTAGAAATAAATCAAAGTAAAGAAATTGCAAATGCTTGCGCTCACATCCCAAATATTATATTCCCATCATATTACGAAAAACTATCTACAGACAAGATTTTAACAATGGATTTTATGGAAGGGGAACACCTTTCTGAATTTACACAACACAACATTGATCAGAATAAATCTAATCAGATAGGACAAGCCCTTTGGGATTTTTATATGCATCAAATTCATTTCTTAAAAAAAGTTCATGCCGATCCTCATCCAGGGAATTTTTTAATCAATAGTGATGCGCAACTAATTGCTCTAGATTTTGGATGCATGAAGTCTATTCCAGATTCTTTTTATGTCCCCTATTTTGAACTCGCTAGCAAATTGGTTATTGACTCTCCAAAACTCTTTTCACAAAAACTGTATGAGCTAGAGATTTTAACCGAAAAAGATACTAAAGAAGAAATTAGGTTTTTTACTGATATGTTTTATGAGCTTTTGAGTGTATTTACGCTGCCTTTTCAAATTGAAGTGTTTGATTTTTCCAATCCCGAATTTTTTGGAAAAATTGGGGATTTGGCAGAACAATACAGTCAAAATACAGAGCTAAGAAAATTTAACAGCAATAGAGGATCCAAGCATTTTATTTATATGAATCGAACATTTTTTGGATTGTATAATTTAATGTTCGACTTAAAAGCAAATGCTGTGAAAATTAATCAATTTCAAGTTTACAGATGATACACTTAAAAAGCCATGAGTTTGATAAATTAAATCATATTTTTAGAATAAATTTGATCAACAGTTGTTCCGGATTTAAATCTGCAAACCTAATTGGAACAAAGTCAAATTTAGGAATTCCGAATGTAGCGGTGTTTAGTTCAGTTACTCATTTGGGGTCAAATCCTCCTTTACTTGGTGTTATTTTTAGACCTGTTACAGATGTACCTCGAAATACTTACGAAAATATCAAAGAAACGGGACAATTTACAATCAATCACATTGACACCTCAATCATAAGAGATGCTCATCACACTTCTGCCAAATACGACAAAAACGTTTCAGAATTCGATATAACTGAGCTTGAAGAAGAGTATAAAAACGGATGGCATGCGCCTTTTGTAAAAAACACACCCATACAAATCGCATTGACCTATTGCGAGGAATACGAAATAAAGGCCAATGGTACAATTCAACTTATTGGAGAAATTAAAGATTTATTTATAAAACCTGATCTTTTAGAAGATGACGGTTTTGTTAATTTAACTAAAGCTAATATTGTAGCAATCAACGGCTTAGATGGTTACACTGTGCCAAAACTAAAAGAGAGAATGGTGTATCAGAGGCCAAAAATAATAGTTAAAACAAAATAACAACTCGTTGAAAAAGTCCGAGTTACCATCTAAAATCTGTATAGTGTGCCAACGTCCATTTACATGGCGTAAAAAATGGGCACGCGACTGGGATTTTGTTAAATATTGTAGTAAAAAATGCAGCATAAACAAAACACATCATTAGTATGGTTTAATAATAACTTAAGAACTCAAGACAACAACGTTTTAAAGTCCGCTCTATCGACCTCCCAGCGCGTTGTAGGTGTGTATTTTTTAGAACCTTATTTATTTGAAAATAATGAATATGGTTTTAAGAAAATGGAAAAATTCAGATCAAAATTTCTTTTAGAAACCTTAACTTGTCTTCGTGAAGAACTTCAACAATTGAATGTTACACTTTTGGTATTTAAAGATTCTGCAATACACCAAATAAAGCATATTGTAGAAAACTATAATGTTTGTGATATTTTTTTGCAAAAGGAGTGGACTTTTGAAGAGCAAAAATTATTGCGAAATGCAAAACAGACATTACCAAAAGATGTAGAAGTTCACGAGATTTACGATCAATTTTTATTTCACCCACAAGATGTTCCTTTTCACTTCGATGAAACTCCAAAAGTTTTTACACAATTTAGAAAACTATTAGAGAAAAAAACAGAAGTTAGAAACTTAATAAAAACTCATCCACAGAGTGCGTCATTCTTGTTGGAAACTAAAACCAAAATCCCTAGTTTGAAGGATTTAGGATATGAAGATTTTGAAGAAGACAATAGAACCGTTTTTCCATTTATTGGAGGAGAAAAAGCAGCATTTCAACGCTTAGAACATTACTTTTTTAAAACTAAAGCAGTTGGTGTTTATAAAAAAACAAGAAATGGGCTTTTGGGAGTCGATTACAGCTCAAAATTTTCTCCTTGGCTTGCTAATGGAAGCATATCTGCGAGACAAATTTACTGGAGCATCAAAGAATTTGAAAGTCAATTTTTCTCTAATCAGTCGACCTATTGGTTGATTTTTGAATTGATTTGGCGCGATTTTTTCAAGTTCGTATCACTTAAACATGGCAATGAAATTTTTAAAATGGATGGCATTCTAAAACAAAAATATGAATGGTCGAACCATCAAAAATATGTTGATGAATGGATTCATGGCGAAACTTCTGACGATTTTGTAAATGCCAACATGTTAGAACTTAAAAATACGGGCTGGATGAGCAACCGAGGTCGGCAAAATGTGGCCTCTTTTTTTGCTAAATCACAAAAACTAGACTGGCGAATTGGCGCTGCTTATTTCGAATCTATGTTAATTGATTATGATGTGCATAGTAATTATGGGAATTGGATGTATGTCTCTGGAGTTGGAAATGACCCAAGAGATCGTATATTCAATATAAAATCTCAAGCCGAACGCTATGATTCAAATCAAAAATACAGGAAGCAATGGCTACAATCTAAACTCTTTTAAATGAAAAAATTACGACTGATTTTAGGCGATCAACTAAATTCTAATCACTCTTGGTATAACACAGTAGATAACAATATTTTTTATTGTATGTTTGAAATGCGTCAAGAAACAGACTATATAAGACATCACATACAAAAAGTTGTTGGCTTTTTTGCTGCTATGCGAGAATTTTCTAAAGGTTTGGAGCAAAACAACCACAATATCATTTACTTCAATATTACAGATACTGAAAACCTACACGATCTAGAAAAAAACATAAAACTTCTAATTGAACAAAATACTATTGAGCATTTTGAATATCAAGCACCTGATGAGTTTCGTTTAGAAGAACAATTGAAATCAATTTGTAATGATTTGTCAATAAGTAGCTCTAGTTGTGATACTGAACATTTTTTGACTACAAGAAATGAACTTGCTGATTTTTTTGAAGGTAAAAAACAACTTTTAATGGAGCGTTTTTATCGAAATATGCGAAAAAAACATCATATTTTGATGGTGGGTGAACAACCTGAAGGTGGTATTTGGAATTACGACCATAACAATAGAAAAAAATGGAAAGGAAGTCCAGAAATACCTAATTATAAGGCCTTTAAAAATGATGTAAAGCAAATTTGTAAGGATATTTCCTCAAGCAAAATAAAAACTATTGGCCATTTTGAAGGCGATTATTTTGAATATCCCATAAACTTAAAACAAGCTCAAGAGCAGTTATCCTATTTTTGTAAAGTCCTACTCCCCCATTTTGGAGACTATCAGGATGCACTGCACACAGAAGAAGTCTATCTTTTTCACTCGCGTTTGTCTTTTGCGATGAATACAAAAATTATCAACCCGAATGAAATTATTGAGACTGTTATGAAACATTATCGTCAACACATGGATGATATTGATATTGCACAAGTTGAAGGCTTTATTCGTCAAGTTATTGGTTGGCGGGAGTATATGCGTGGCATGTATTGGAAAGAAATGCCTTCTTACAAAAAATTAAATGAGTTAGAAAATCATGAGGACATTCCTGAGTTCTTTTGGACAGGAAATACTAAAATGAATTGTCTTCAAAAAACAATTAAAAATTCTCTAAATCATGCCTATGCACATCACATCCAACGTTTAATGATAACTGGAAATTACTTGCTCTTGACACAAACCCATCCAGATGCTGTGGACGACTGGTATTTAGGCATATATATAGATGCCATTCAATGGGTACAACTTCCAAATACGCGCGGAATGAGTCAATATGCTGATGGCGGAAAAATTGCTACTAAACCTTATGTTTCATCTGGGAGCTATATTAATAAAATGAGTAACTATTGTGGATCATGTCATTATAAAGTCAAAGAAAAAATAGGCCCTAATGCATGTCCTTTTAATAGTTTGTACTGGAATTTTTTAGATGATAAAAAATCGAAACTTTTCAATAATCAACGCATGCGTATGATGTATTCTGTTTTAAATAAATTTTCAGCAGATGATTTACATGAAATGAAACTTCGTGCAGCAGAAATTATCACACATCCAGAACGTTTTTAAGTTGTTAAGAAAACACTAAAAATGTTAATATTTGTTTAATTCTAACAACTTATAATCCAACATTAATTATGTTTGATAAGAATTAATTCATTTACTATGGTTCTAGATACAACATACTACAACAAGGAGCACAAAACTTTAATAGATGAATTTGTGGGTGAATCCTATAGTTTTTGGGAAGCCATCAAACGTAGAGGCGTTGGGTCAAAAAGAATGATTGTAGATCAACTTAGCCCCAATCTAAATTACATTACCAACACCACTTCAGATATTAACTACGCCAATATTGAATTGAGGAAAAAAGGCATTCTAATTCATATTACAAAAGGGCAAAAAAATTATACTTGGGCCATACCTTTTTATCAATTGGTTTTTTACAAAACAAACTTCACAAGTATTCATGCGCAAGGGAAGTTTATTCACTTTAAAAATTCAAAAACGTTTAAAGAAAATAAATCTTTCTTTAGGAGTTTAATGGACGAAAAAATAGATTTTGATCAACAATTCATATTACCACAAAAATGAAGCTTTCGGCTGTAGAAATAGACAGAATTATAGAAATGGCATGGGAGGATCGTACAACTTTTGATGCTATCAAGTTTCAATTTGAGTTATCTGAACAACAAGTTATAGAATTGATGCGAAACCAAATGAAGCCCAAAAGCTTTAGACATTGGCGAGCAAGGGTTCAGGGTCGAAAAACAAAACATCAGAAATTGCGAGCTTTTGACTCTGGTAGATTTAAGTGTAGCAGACAAAAAGCAATTTCAAATAATAAAATTTCAAAACGATAAAAAAAATATGAATACTAAAATTCCTAAAGAACAACATATAAATGGATTTTCTCACCACGAAATTGGTGATGACCATCTGTATACTGGATTAGAAACACCCATAAAAAAAGATGCTTTTTTGTTGAGCGACATTGAAAAAAAGAAAAAGATTTCAATACTTTTTGAAGAAATAATGAATGTTATGGGCTTGGATCTTGAAGATGATTCCTTGAAAGGAACTCCAGATCGTGTGGCTAAAATGTATATTGATGAAATATTTTCAGGACTAAACCCAAAAAACAAGCCAAAAATAGCATTATTTGACAATAAGTATCAATACAACCAAATGTTGGTGGAAAAAAATATAACTTTCTACTCCAATTGTGAGCACCATTTTGTTCCAATTATTGGAAAGGCACACGTTGCTTATATTTCTTCTGGAAAAGTAATTGGTCTGTCCAAGCTCAACAGAATTGTACAATACTTTGCGAAGCGCCCCCAAGTTCAAGAAAGATTGACTAACCAAATTGGTGAGGAATTGAAAAATATACTGGGGACCAGCGATGTTGCAGTCATTATTGATGCAAAACATCTCTGTGTTTCATCAAGAGGTATTAAAGATGAAACCTCTTCAACAGTCACTGCCTTTTACAGTGGTGCATTTACCAACTCAGCAAAAATTGCAGAGCTCAATAATTATATAAATTC
>ENA-OUOG01003641-OUOG01003641.1-marine-metagenome-genome-assembly--contig:-NODE-3641-length-14150-cov-4.579692_pt1 | contig 14150 bp, 16 predicted proteins | sample MGYA00248635_ERZ508505 | MGnify/ENA primary metagenome ERZ508505 (study PRJEB26176, sample SAMN06267871) | marine metagenome | isolation source: Saanich Inlet, British Columbia, Canada | place: Pacific...
AACTCTGAGGCATCAAGATCAGCAAAACGCACCGCGTAACCATCCATCGACGAGTTCGGCGCCGGTGGCACATTGATAGGCGCAACCACATCTTCAGCCAAAATCCGACCCGCACACTGATCGGTGGGCAGTGTTTCTGTCTCACAGAGTCGCGGCAACGAAGCAAGCAGCTTATCGCGTGCTTCGTCTAGCGGCATCAAAGGAGGTAGCGCCATTGTCGATTTCACCCTGAAGTCATTGCCCTTTCTGCAGCTCGAGGCGCATCTCTTTGACCTGGTTTAGCAGTGCCACAAAGTTACATGGCTTGTGGGTGCTATCGAGCTGCGACTCTAGGATCGCCCAGCCATCGCGGCACGCGCCGGTAGAACCGGGTAGGCAGACGATCAGCGTGCCATTCGCGAGGCCAGCAAAGGCGCGGCTCTGGATGGTGGAGGTACCGATTTTATTCCAGCTCTCTTTGCGGAACATCTCGCCAAAGCCTTCAACGTCTTTATCGAACAGTGGCTTGAGCGCTTCGGGGGTTGAATCACGCAGTCCAAAGCCGGTCCCGCCGGTGCTCACAATCACCTGAACTTCAGGGTCAGCCACCCAGTGCGACACCTGCGCACGCAGGATGTAGACATCATCCGGCACCAGCGCACGGTCTAGCATTTCGTGGCCCGCCTCTTTTACCGCCTTCTCCAGGTAATCACCCGAGGTGTCATTCTCGAAGCTACGCGTATCTGACACCGTCAGTACCGCAATTCCCAAACTCGCTTTTGTATCGCTTGCTGCCATCTCTGCTTCCTTTGCTCTTATCCGCGTTTTTCAACTGCGGAGCGAAAACGTATAGGTGCCGCTTTCTCAGGAAACTTACCCTGAATATCGGCATAGAACTCATTTAATTGTGCCAGATCCTGTTCCGGATTACCGCTGAGCTGCGTCAGCGGCCCCCAGCCCAGCGTCTTGGTTTTGTAATCGATGTATCCAGCCACCAGCGGTACACCGGCTTCACCTGCTAGATAATAGAATCCTGATCGCCAGAACTCGCGATATGAGCGCGTGCCCTCTGGCATCATGCCCACCACCAAAGGCTCGTTCTTCTCTTTGGCTTGTTCAAAGCGCTGCACAAGCTGACCAATAAAACCGTTACTTGAGCGCCTATCTACCGGTATACCGCCCAATGCGCGAAGGATGGAGCTCAGCGGCCACCAAAAAAGCGTATGTTTGGCCACGAAATGAAATTTGAGACCCAACGCGCCTTTGGCTAGCATCGCAATAAAAAAATCCACGTTTGAGGTATGTGGATAGCCGATCAATACATATCGATCAGCGGCCGGTAATTGGGCGGGAATACGCCAGCCAATCAACTTCAGAATCAATCTACAAAGCGCAGAGATCATTTGCTGCTCTTGCGCTGCACATCACGCATCAAACTGGAGATATCCAAACCCAGTGCCTCCGCGGCCTTACTGACGTCATTCGACATAACCGGTGGAATCGTGCCGGGGCGGCGCTTTCGCTCCGCCTCAGCGGCTATCTTTGCATTTAATTTGGCTTGAAGCGCCTCAAGTTGGCCGAGGCTTAGCTCAGATAAAAAATCGACAGTTCGATCGTTCATTCAGGGATTGTAATCGCTTTTAATTAGCCGCCTGTGGCGTTCATGAAACGTAAAATCTGTGGCTCGTTAGCCAGATCAAAGTGATGTTTCTCAGGTTTGAGATCCATCGAATCGATCAGCGCTTTCTCTAGCATTGCAGCGCGCTTTGCTTCATCCGGCTCCGAGCGCAGCAGTTCACGCAGATCCATGGAGTGTTCGTTACCCAAACAGAGTAGCAAGCGCCCTTCAACGGTCACGCGAACACGGTTGCACTCGGAGCAGAAGTTGTGCGAATGCGGCGAAATAAACCCAACACGCGTCTCAGAATCGGCCATACGGTAGTAGGTTGATGGCCCTGCCGTCTGCTCTTCAGTTTTGGTCAACGGATAGCGCGCGTTAATCATCGCCCGTACCTCGTCGCTGGAGCAGTAAGCCTCTTCACGATCGTGCTCGCTAATCACACCCAGCGGCATCTCTTCAATAAACGAGATATCCAAGCCACGCTCGCGCGCAAAATCAACCAGATCGACGACCTCATCATCGTTACGACCTTTTAAGATCACTGCGTTGAGCTTGACCTTCTTGAAGCCTGCTTTGCACGCAGCCTCAATACCGGCAATCACCTGATCAAACTTATCTTTGCGCGTCAGCTCCTTAAAACGCTCTGGGTTGAGCGTATCCAAAGAGATATTGATGCGCTTCACGCCCGCAGCCACAAGGTCATCTGCCATCGTTGGTAGCTGCGAGCCATTGGTGGTGATAACTAACTCAACATCAAGCTTACCCAGGCGCTGAATCAGCGAGAGTATGCCTTTGCGAACTAGCGGTTCGCCGCCTGTAAGGCGCAGTTTATTGACGCCTAAACGAGCGAAGGCAGCCCCTACTTCGTAGATCTCCTCCAGGCTCAGAACCTGATCACGTGGCAAGAAGGTCATCTCTTCGGCCATGCAGTAGACACACCGGAAATCACAGCGATCGGTGACGGAGAGGCGCACATAGTCGATGTGACGGCCAAATTTATCTATGAGTTTGAGTGGGACTGTCATACTGAAATCTTAGCGTTTTATTGTAATTCAGTTAAATAGCACTTTGGTGCTTACACCTCTCTATCTACGCGCCTGCCACGAAAATAGAGCCCAACTTTATCAATCTTTATAGGCTCACAACACATACCTGTTGCTGAATCTCCTTATACTGCACTGCACTAAGATGAATTACTAGGACAGCCGCATGGACTGACCGAAAAAACGGCGGCGATTCTTCAGCATACTGTGGGAGGGTCGCTCAATAAATTGAGCTCCTACAGTTGGTCCCTAGCGTATCCACAATTCACCAAATGTGAATTAGCGCAGCGACGGTGCGCACCACTCCACCAAAGCGCTGCGGCGAGGAACTGAGAAATCGAAGGGGCTGCTCTGCTCGGGGTGGGGATAGCTAGAGTGTTGTTCGCATGGATGCGAACACCAAGCCCACACGGATGTGTTTACGGCGTCTCTAGCTACCCACCGCGAGCAGAGCAGCCTTCTCAAGAAGCAAAAAGTCGCCACCTTCGCTTCGCGAAGATGCCTCCTACAGGACGATCATGTCGTATCTAGGATCCAAGCGCCTCAGCCCGAGTCTCAACGGTCGGCTGCACCACCTTAGACCCATCCTCGCCATAAATCTCACGAATTAATCGCTGCAGATCCACACGCCAAGGACGCTGGCGAATACCGAAGGTATTTAGGATACGGGTGCATTTAAGAACCGCAGAGGTTGGACGCTCGGCGCCGCTCTCTTCGGTGCTGGGAATCGGTTTTATCTTGCGTACCGCTAACTCTTCATACTGACTCGCCGCCGCAATGATCGCCTCAGTAAAGGCGTAGCGTGTAGTAATCTCTGCACCCGAGTAGTGATAGGTACCCCAGGCTTCGGAGCCGCACTCGAGCTGCTTGAGAATGGCAATCAGCACGCGAGCCACATCCATCGATGAGGTTGGACAACCGCGACGATCATCAACCGCGCGCAGCACCTTGTGCTCCCGCGCCTGCTCAAGGACGCGAGTTAAATAGTTGCGACCGGTTTCACTGAACAGCCAACTGACTCGAAGAATAATATGACGCGGCTGTTGCGCGCGGATATTGAGTTCACCCTGCAGTTTGGATTTGCCAAACACACCGAGCGGTGCAGGTTCATCATTCTCGGTGTAGCCACTGTCGTAGTGGCCATCGAAGATATAGTCGGTTGATATATGCAGCAGTGGGATAGAGAGTTCAGCGCAGGCTTTGGCCAAGTTACCCGCACCGTCAGCATTCACGCTCATCGCCAGGCTAGAGTTCGCCTCAGCAGAGTCAACGCTATTAAAGCCCGAGCAGTTTACCACGTAGTGCGGCAGCTCATCAGCCAAGCGCGCATCCACGACAGCTGCGTCAGAAATATCTAGGTGCTTGTGGTCGTAGGCAACGACGTCGAAGTTCTCTTCATCTTTCGCCTGCTGCACAAAAGCCCGACCGATCTGGCCATTCGCCCCTGTAACTAACACCTTAATTGGATCGCCGTACACCTAAATCACGCCCCCGCAACAACACCTCTTAAGATTAAATTAAGAACCGCTGTTTGAACATTAAATTCACCCACAAAATCAACGAAATGGCCGAACCACTTGTCCAGCACAACGACCAGCGCCTAAACTGACCAAAAAGAGGAGATTTAATTGTGGTAACTGCGATCGTCCTATTAAAAGTTCAACGTCAGAAGATTCAACAGACAGCTGCCGAGTTAGCAGACATAAAAGGCTTCACTGAAGTCTTCTCTGTTAGCGGTAACTACGACCTCGTAGCACTTGCACGTGTCGCCACTAACGACGAGCTGTCTGAGCTAATTACCAACCGACTGGCGGGTTTTGATGCCATCGAAGCTACAGAAACCATGCTGGCCTTCAAAGCCTATTCATCCCATGACCTTGAGGCGATGTTCGGCGTTGGCTTCTGAACACTAGCAATCAGTGGAGGTAGATCGGCCGCACTAGCGGTACGATCCAGCGCTGGTCGCTCGCAGAATCCTCAACGAGTAGCGTGTCATTCGAGTCATATTTCAACTCCACCAAGCCCTGAGTGCGAGTCTTCAATAGCTCATCGCGCTCAATCAGTAGCGTCACATCATCATCAATCTCTGAGATAAACGAGACCAAGGTGTGGTCGATCACCACGCCATCTCGGCATATCTCCACCTCAACAATCTCCTGTGCGTCACGAGCGAGATGATCAAGCAGATCGTTCCAGTGACTTTTCGGGAAAATACCTCGAAACATTAACTCTCCAAGCGCGATGCGGTTCAACTAACGGGTGCCAAATCATACGGTTTGTGATTAGCTAGGGCCATAATAACTAAACCCGAACAAAGGGCAGCTTACTCCCATGGACAAGGATCAGATCATACCAACACATCAGGTATGGGATCAGTTAGACACCAGCCGCATCCCCTTTTGGGCCTACACCGATGCGGATATCTACAAACGCGAACTGGAAAAACTCTTCTACACCAACCACTGGTGCTATGTCGGCCTAGAGGCTGAAATTCCAGAAATCGGTGACTTCAAACGCACGGTTATTGGCGAACGCTCAGTGATTATGGTGCGCTCGAGCGAAGCGGACATCCAGGTCATTGAGAATGTCTGCGCCCACCGCGGAATGCAGTTCTGCCGCAAAAACCATGGCAATACCGACAACTTCACCTGCCCCTATCATCAATGGTACTACGACCTCGAAGGCAAGCTTCTCGGCGTGCCATTCAAACGCGGCGTAAAGCAAGACGGCGAGTGGAAGGGCGGCATGCCAAAGGATTTTGACACCGCCGAACACAGTCTCAACAAACTGCGCGTAGCACGTCGTGGCGGTGTGGTTTTTGCCACCTTCGACCTAGGCATGGAGTCGTTCGAAGAGTATATCGGCAGCGATATGCTGCACTACTTCGATCGCATGTTTAACGGCCGTGAGCTGACCCTGCTAGGTTACAACAAGCAGCGCATTCCGGGTAACTGGAAGCTGATGATGGAGAACATTAAAGACCCCTATCATCCGGGCCTGCTGCACACTTGGTTTGTCACCTTTGGTCTATGGCGCGCTGATAACCGGTCCGAACTGAAAATGGATCCGCACTTCCGCCACGCAGCGATGATCTCCACTCGCGGATCGGGCGGCAAAGATAAGCAGACCACCAATGTCTCGAGCTTCAAAGAGCACATGGAGCTAAACGATCCACGCTTCCTTGATGTAGAGGTGGAGCCTTGGTGGAACGGCCCAACAGCGGTAATGATGACGATATTCCCCAGTGTCATTCTGCAACAGCAGGTCAACAGTGTGAGCACCCGCCATATACAACCTAATGGCCACGGCTCATTCGATTTTGTCTGGACCCACTTTGGTTATGAAGATGATACGCCAGAGATGACTCAGCGGCGTCTGCGCCAGGCAAACCTATTTGGGCCGGCCGGCTTTGTCTCGGCCGACGACGGGGAAGTGATAGAGTTTTCGCAACAAGGTTTCGAGCAGAAACCCTTCCACCGCGCACTCGCCGAACTCGGCGGCAGAGGCATAGAAAACACCGATCATATGGTCTCTGAAACGCTGATCCGCGGCATGTACGACTACTGGCGCAAGATGATGGAGATTTAAATATGACGACCGATCTCTATCTGGAACTTGCCAACTTTTATCAAGATAACGCCGCCGCGATTGATCAAGAGCGCTGGGACGACTGGATCGCGATGTTCACCGAGGACTGCATCTATCGCATCCAATCGCGTGAGAACTTCGATCGTAATCTACCGATGGCTGCCCTCTCGATGGAGGGGATGGGAATGCTTAAAGATCGCATATACGGCGTCACCGAAACGATCTTTCATGACCCTTATCACCAAACCCATCTGGTATCGGCGCCAAGAGTCGTAAAAACCGAAGGCGACAGGATTCATTCTGAAGCAAACTACGCTGTTTTTCGGACCAAGAATGACGGCATCGCGCAGGTGTTTAATGTAGGGCGCTACATCGATGAGCTGAAACAGACTGATGGCGGATTAAAGCTGCAGTCGCGCATCTGTGTATTCGACAATGATATGATTCTCAACTCACTGATCTACCCCATTTAAGAGACCCACGACCAAAGAGGAGCAAAAACCAGCCGAATTCACTACAAAAATTCATTTACTTATGTAGGATAAGGGTATGCATTAACTTGCAACAAAGAGTAGAAATACATAAAAAGTTGCATTATAGTGCATTCAGATGCAGATTTTTTCGGCATCATAAACCCTGTTCTCGTGGCACTGTTGAATCTACACGGCGCGAGAGCAGTGAGAGCAGATGTATAAGAATAAGAGCTGACTAATACTCGGCTTAACCATCGACAGGATAGAATAATGAAAAAACTTACTGCTGCAGTTGCGCTCGCAACTAGCGTTATAGCCGGTTCTGCAATCGCAGACACAGTTAAGATCGGTTACGTAACCACCCTCACCACTCCAGCGGCAATCATCGGCCAGGATATGCAGAACGGCGTAAACCTCGCGATGAAACACCTCGGTGGCAAAGCGGGTCCCCACGACCTCGAAGTGATCTTTGCAGACGACGGCTTCGCACCCGACACGGGCAAGCAGGTGACTGACCGTCTGGTTAAACAGGACAACGTAGACATCGTTGCAGGCTACATCTGGTCTCACGTACTACTGGCTTCACGCAAGTCTGTACTGGATAACGACAAATTCCTGATCATCTCCAACGCAGGCCCATCGCCAGCTGCGGGTAAACTCTGTCACGAAGACCAGTTCTCAGTCGGCGTACAGAATGACCTGGGCCCAATGGCTATGGGTGATCAGATGAACGCTGCAGGCGTTAAAAAACTCTACATCATGGCGCCAAACTACGCTGCTGGTAAAGACATGGTTAAAGGCGTTGAGCGTACCTTCAAAGGTGAGATCGTTGGTAAAGATCTGACCAAATGGGGTAAAGATGCTCAGCTAGACTTCTCTGCTGAACTGGCAAAAGCTAAAGCGTCTGGCGCTGAGGCTATCTGGGTCTTCTACCCTGGTGCAGCTGCGGGTGCATTCATCAAGCAGTACCAGCAGGCAGGCCTGAGCGAATCTATGCCGCTCTACACTTCGTTCACTATCGACGCGATCTCTCTGCCTAAACTGCAGGGTGCAGGCTTCACTGCGGCGCTAGGCTCACAGACGACACAGATCTGGGATCCAACTATCGATAACGCAGCCAACAAGAAGTTCGTAGCGGACTTCAGAGCTGAGTACGGTCACTACCCCTCTTACTACGGTGCACAGGCGTATGACACTATTAAGGCGATCGCAGCAGCTGTTGAAGCCGCTGATGGCGCTAAAGATCGTGATGCGTTCCGCGCAGCGTTCAAATCGGCTGATTATGATTCAGTTCGTGGTAAATACACCTACGGTAACAACAACTTCCCAATCCAGAACCTCTACCTACGTGAATTCGTAGAGGGTTCAGACGGTGTTTGGACTTCGAAGATTGTTGGCACTGTATACGAGCCAGGTCAGGATCCTTACGCATCTGAGTGTAAGCTCAAGTAAGCATCTCCCGATCTACCCGAGGGGGCATTTTGCCCCCTCATCTTAATTAAGTTACCCAATTTCACGGAGTGGCAACGTGGATACCACACTTCTGGTCGTTCAGGGACTGAATGGTCTCCAGCTCGGTCTACTACTTTTTTTAGTAGCCTCTGGCCTGACCCTCGTCTTTGGTATTTTGGACTTTGTTAACCTTGCACACGGTTCGCTTTATATGGTGGGCGCCTTTATCTGTGCTTCGTTAACCTTCTATTTCGACAGTTTCTTGATCGCTCTGGTCGTTTCGTTACCGCTGATCGGCATCTTTGGTTATCTGTTTGAGATCATTGTCGCACGCAAGCTCTACGAGCGTGACCACTTGGACCATGTACTGGGCACCTTTGGTGCGATCTTGGTCATTGATACCGTGGCGCACATCATCTGGGGCGCTAATGGCATCTCTGTACCGCTGCCAGATTATCTCGAAGGGCAGGTGTCACTGACCTCCGACATTCAAATTCCGGTTTTCCGTCTACTGATTATCGCTGCGGGCCTTGCCTCGGCGGCGGGTCTCTTCTGGATGGTGAACTATACGCGCCTGGGCATGCTGATTCGTGCCGGTGCATCCAACCGCACGATGGTCTCTGCACTGGGTGTGGATATCAAAACACTCTTCTCTCTGGTGTTCGCAATGGGCGCCGTGTTGGCAGGCCTTGCGGGCATGCTGATTGCTCCGATTACCGAAGCCTCGCTGGGTATGGGCAACAACATCATCATTACCGCCTTCGTGGTGATCATTGTTGGCGGTATCGGTTCGATGAAAGGTGCGTTTATCGCAGCCATTATTATCGGTGTCATCGATACGCTAGGCCGCGCCTTTTTGGACGATATCTTCGCGCTATTTATGTCCTCAGAAGCGGCTGAGAACTCGGCACCGGCGATCTCGTCCATGCTGATCTATCTATTGATGGCATCGGTGCTCTACTTCAAACCGGCGGGCCTGTTCCCACCTAAAGTGCGTTAATTTAAGGAGTTTATGATGCGCAATATTTTGGGTAAGGGACTTAGCAGCTGGGGCATGATGGTGCTGCTACTTGTCGTGCCGTTGGTCTTCTACTACACAGGTAACGCGTTTTACCTCGACCTGGCAACACGCCTGGTTATTCTAGCGATCGCCGCAGTGGGTCTTAATTTTGTTCTGGGTTTTGGTGGCCTCATCTCCTTTGGTCACGCAGCCTTCCTGGGCCTCGGTGCCTATGCAGTGGGCATCCCCGCCTACCATGAAATCTACGGTGGCTGGGACGCTGTTGCCAGTACCAACGGTTTCTTCCACTTCGGTCTTGCGATCGGTGTAGGCGCACTCTTTGCGCTTTTTACAGGCGCAATCAGCCTGAAAGTGAAAGGGGTGCACTTCATTATGATCACCATGGCCTTCGCCCAGATGATCTACTACTTGATCATGTCGATCGAGGAGTACGGCGGCGATGACGGTCTCGTCATTGATATGCGTTCGGAGTTCCCGCTGATCTCGCTGGATGACCCGATTCAGTTCTTCCTGATTTCGTTCACCTCTTTGGCGCTTATCATGTGGCTGGTGCACCTGATGGTGAACTCACGCTTCGGTATGGTGCTGCGCGGCAGCAAAGGTAACGAAGCGCGTATGGTCTCGATCGGCTACCCGACCTACCGCTACCGTCTCGTCGCTTATGTTATCTCCGGTGCTATCTGTGGGTACGCCGGCGCGCTGCTGGGCAACTTTACCGCCTTTATCTCACCCGAGATGATGGACTGGTCGCGCTCGGGCAACCTGATGTTTATGGTAATTCTGGGTGGTGTTGCGACCATCTTTGGCCCTGTCTGGGGTGCGATTGCGTTTATCGTACTTGAGGAGATCCTCTCTGGTTACACCGTCTACTGGCACCTGCCGTTTGGCTTGATGCTAGTTCTAGTGGTGATGTTCAGCCGTGGCGGTATCTCCGCCCTACTGCGTGGCAAGGAGGGTAAGTGATGTCTGCGATTCTTCAAGTACAGAACCTGGTTAAGCAGTACGGCGGTCTGACAGCCACCGATGACCTGAACCTTGAGCTTATTCCCGGTGAGCTACACGCCATTATCGGCCCTAACGGTGCCGGCAAAACGACGCTGGTGTCGCAGTTATCGGGCTTTGTAACGCCTACATCTGGCAAGATTATCTACAAGGGCAAAGACATTACCCATCAGCCGCCGCATACGCGTGCGCACATGGGTATTGCACGCACTTACCAGATCACTTCGCTGATTCTGGATATGACCGTGCAGGAGAACATCGCCCTAGCTCTGCAGGCGCGTGATGGCCACTCTTTCCGCTTCTTCAAACCGGCGCGTTCCGTTAAGCGTCTGCAAAACGGAGCCATGGAGATCTTGGAAAAGGTAGGACTAGCCGAAAAAGCACAGATGAAAACCTCTGAACTCTCTCACGGCGAACACCGCAATATGGAGCTTGGCGTAGCGCTCGCCGCTCATGCAGAGCTGTTATTGCTAGATGAGCCCATGGCGGGTCTGGGCCCAGATGAAACAGGCAAAATGATTGAACTGCTCACGTCACTCAAAGGCGATCACACCATTCTGCTGATTGAGCATGATATGGATGCGGTATTCGCGCTGGCAGATCGGATCTCCGTACTGGTGTATGGCCACGTGATCGCCACCGGAACACCAGATGAGATTCGTAGTAATGAGAAAGTTCAGCACGCCTACCTGGGTGAGGAGTAACCGATGCTAAAAGTAGAAGCATTAGAGACGAGTTACGGTAACAGCCAGGCGCTTTTCGGTGTGAATCTGGAGATTCAGGCTGGACAGGTAGCGACCCTGATGGGCCGTAACGGTATGGGTAAAACCACGACCATCAACTCAATTATGGGTGTGGTAAAACCTAAGGCCGGCAGTATTAAATTTGAAGGCAAAGAGATCTTTGGACAGCCCAGCTTTAAGATCGCGCGTTTTGGCTTGGGGCTGGTTCCCGAGGGTCGTCAGATCTTCCCTAACCTGACTTGCATGGAGAACCTTATTGCCACCGCGGCCAATCCGCTGGGCAATGACAATCCTTGGACGGTTGAACGTGTGTTGGAGATATTCCCCGAGCTTGGCGAGCGCGCCAGCTCGATGGGCAACCTCCTATCCGGCGGTGAGCAGCAGATGCTAGCGATCGGCCGTGCGCTAATGACCAACCCTAAGCTGCTGATTCTTGATGAGGCGACTGAGGGTCTCGCTCCACTTGTACGCCAACGTATCTGGCAGGCACTGGCGGAGATTCGCCAAGGCGGGCTGTCGATTCTTGTTGTCGATAAGAACTTGCACGACCTCGTGAAGCTAGCCGATGTGCACTACATCATGCAGAGGGGACAGGTTGTCTGGTCTGGGACGTCTGATGAGCTTAATGCCGATGAGGATGCGCGGCATAACTACCTAGGACTCTAGATCCTAATCGCACTCAAGGGAGGCGGCTGGTTCTCCCTTTCTAGACACGCTGCGAGCCCTCCTTGGGCGCTTCGTGTTTGCCATCCATGGCAAACAAGAGTCTAGAAAGGGAGAACCACCCGCCTTTTCTCATACGCGAATAACCCCTGCCCAAGTAGGTCGGCTGTTAAGCCGACAACTCTGTATGAGGTTTGTACGCGCAGCGTGTTAGCCGACCTGCCTTATGTTTTTATGCTGGGTGCTTTGCTCAGGTCACTCCTACACCGATATCGGTATGCCATAAGCCCTCGTCACAAGCGGATTGGCAAAGATTGCCAAATTGTGCCAATATTTTCGAACTACCAATGAGGGTCCGATTTATGGCAACAATGAATATATCGATCCCTGATCAGATGCGTGAGTGGGTTGACGATCAGATCAGTACTGGCCTTTACGCGAATAACAGTGACTATGTGCGTGATCTGATCCGCAAAGACCAGGTTCGTCGAGGTAAATTACTGGCACTGCAACAAGCAATTACCGCCGGAGTCGAAAGTGGCGCAAGCCAAGATCTGGATCTTAGCGCGATAAAGGCTAAGGCACGCCTCCGTGCTGGAGCTGACGAGGCGTGACACTCGGTGTGCGTCTAACCCCACTAGCGGAAGAGGATCTAATCAGTATCTGGCTCTACTCCTTCGAGCGATGGGGCGAAACGCAAGCGGACCAATACCTCGACAGACTGAATGACGCTTTCATGCTAATCAGTGACCATCCTCAGATCGCGAGTGTCCGCGAAGAGCTAGTACCTGAAGTTAGAATCTATAGCTGTGAGCAGCACCTGATCATATACACCCTCTCTCAGGCCAGTGTTGAGATTATCCGCGTTCTACATCATTCGATGGATATCGGGAGCCACATAGATTGAAACCCTGTGCATCCTAAATACACAGGGCTTTTTCGCGCATATGTAGGAGGCTTGTACGCGCAGCGTATTAGCCGACCCGCTCTGGTCGCGAACAGTCGCGAACGTGCGCTTTGCGCAGATCGCTCCTACACAAGGCCTCTATACGAAATTGAGTATGTCCTGTACGAACTCGGCTTCGTCGAGCAGGAAGGGGTCGAGGATGGTGAAGTGATCTGCGCCTTTTAGGGGTTTGCAGTCTACGTCGATACCTTGGGACGCTAGATATTCGGCGTATGTGTGCGACTGTCTCGCGAATTCAGACTGCTCTTTGCTGCCATATCGAATCAGCACTTTGGCGCTAGTATGCACAGGCAGGAACAGCGGGCTATTATCGGCCACTTCGATGTCGGTTAGATTGAGCGCGGGTTGCAACCAGGAGTGTGGGAAGGGGCCTAGGTCAAATAGGCCGCTCAGTGAGATCGCGCCTTTTATCAAATCTTTGGGCAGGCCGTAGCCCGTCCAATCGGTCGCCAGCATCATCGCCGCCAGATGACCACCAGCAGAGTGGCCTGAGATCGTCAGGCGGCTTGCATCTACCCCTACCTCGGACGCATTACGGGCGACCCAAGCGATCGCTTCGCGGGTCTGATCAACGATGTCACCCATGCGCACATCGGGGCAGAGGCCGTAGTTGGTCAGAACAACTGTTACGCCCTGCTCCACCAATTTCTGCGCCACGAACGCAAACTGGCGAGCGCTCATTGCGCGCCAGTAGCCGCCGTGGATGAAGATATGCACAGGCGCCCCAGGGACGCCACTGGGGAAGATATCGATGTACTCAGCCTCAGTGGCACCAAACTGATGTGAATACCAGTTTGGCATCGCCTCTGTGGCTGCTGCACTTAGTTCGGCGAAGCGCTCTATTGCAGCATCACGATCGCTGACTAAAGCAGGATCGTACTCAGCCTGGATCTCTTCTGCGGTTGCAAAGTTACGATAGAGCATGCGCTTCCCCTACTAACTAATCCGACTTAGCGAATGGTCAATTCAATCGACCCCACACCCGCAACACTGCCTTCAATCTTATCGCCCGATACCACCGGACCCACACCCTCAGGCGTGCCGGTGTAGATCAAGTCACCCGGTTGTAGATGGTAGAACTGAGAGAGGTGAGCGATGATCTCGCGGACATTCCAGATCAACATGTTGAGATCAGACGACTGCTTAGTTTCGCCGTTAACACGCAGTTCAATTGCACCTTCGGTAATCGTGCCCACTTCACTGCGCGGAACGATGGGCGAGAGTACTGCCGACTGCTCAAAGTTCTTACCGAAATCCCAAGGGCGACCTACTTCACGGGCGATCAACTGCAGGTCTCGGCGAGTCATATCCAGTCCACAGGCGTAGCCGTAGATAATGTCGGCTGCTTCCTCTTCAGCCATCATGAAGCCGGGCTTATCGATAGCGATAACGAACTCCATCTCGTAGTGGTAGTTATTCGACTTCAATGGGTAATCAATGGTACTGCCGCTCGGAATCAGTGCCGTGCGCGCATCTTTGATGAAGTAGAAGGGCTCCATCGTATTCTTGTCGACCGGCGCACCCATCTCTTGCGCGTGCGCCATGTAGTTACGGCCTACGCAAAAAATACGGTTAACAGGAAAACGCACATCGGTGCC
>ENA-OUOG01003642-OUOG01003642.1-marine-metagenome-genome-assembly--contig:-NODE-3642-length-14149-cov-34.046191_pt1 | contig 14149 bp, 10 predicted proteins | sample MGYA00248635_ERZ508505 | MGnify/ENA primary metagenome ERZ508505 (study PRJEB26176, sample SAMN06267871) | marine metagenome | isolation source: Saanich Inlet, British Columbia, Canada | place: Pacific...
TCAAGCATCTAATCTTGCTTTTAGTTCGTCAATCTGTTTCTGTTGTTCTTTGATTGCTTCAATAAGTAGCGGAACTAGTTTTTCGTATTTAACCGCCTTGTAACCATCTTCACGAGTAGTAACTACTTCAGGCATTACATCTTCTACTTCTTGTGCAACAACCCCTACATCTTTACCTTTATAGGTGTACTGATTTTCATTCCAGTCAAATGTATATCCACCTATTGATTTAACCTTGTCAATAGCATTAGATATTGGCTCTATGTTATCTTTTAAACGTCTATCTGAAGAACCAAATGCGATTACATCGTTGATAAATGTCGCTACTCCATCTTGGTCTATTGTTAAAACAGTTTCCATTCCGTTCAAGTTTCTTCTTTCCATTTGCAATAAGAAAACAGAAGAACCGTTACTTGAATCTGAACGAACAGCACCTAACTTAACGCCATATCTGTCATCGGCATCGTTACCACTAGTTTTAAAGAATATAGCGTTACCACCATTAACACTAACACTACCTGAAAGTTTTATTGCCTGCGTAAAAGAAGCACCAGTTGATTGAAGTATATGTAATTTAGCACCAGGAGCAGTGTTACTAATTCCTATTTTATCAGCAACATATATTCCATTATCAGCAACCGCAAGTTTTAATGTTTGGCTTGCCTTTAGACCACCAGTAAAAAACCTATGCCCACCATCGTTAGCAATAGTATCTCCGTATTCGTAATAGTTTAATGCATTATTACCTCCTTCTCTAAAGTATATTGAATGGTGGTCGTCATAACCCTTTAGCCATCCTGAACCACCACTTGATATTTTAATATTACCCGCTACTTCAAGTTTATCACTAGGCGAAGTTGTGCCGATTCCTACTTCCCCTGTGTGTAATATTGTTAATCTTTCAGCATTATAAGGAACCCTAAAGCCCATTCTTCCAGATTCAGCACCAGTACCATCTACAAATATATCTCCGTGCATTCCATTTGTTGCATTGTAAGAACGAAGTCTGATTCCAGATTCACCTTGACCTGAATTGTCATTTATTCTCACTTGTGGGAATGTGCTATCTACTAAATGTAGTTTACATATTGGCGAAGTCGTTCCGATTCCTACGTTGCCTCCATCTTGAATGGTAAATACTTGGCTAGTGTTATCAAATACTTGTAGCAAATCAGCCGTTCCAGTGCCTTTAATGTACATTACTGGTGATGAATTGTTATCGCTTATTACGGAAAAATCACCTCCCAAAGCATTGTGCGCTATCTGTCTATTTGCATTTATATAACTATTAAATTTACCACTAGGCGAAGTCGTGCCGATTCCTACGTTTCCAGTATTAATATAACTGTTACCTCCATCAGTTCTTAACAAAACTTCGGTAACATCGCTATTGTTTTTCATTTGGAAATACGAATCATTAGAAGTCAAGTGACCTAAATGAAAAGTTTGTATTCCATTAGAATTATTTATTATAATACCTTCTTGACCACTACCAGCAACAATTTGCAATTTAGCACTAGGCGAATTTGTACCCAACCCAACATTTCCACTACTGTTCATCCAAAAGTGTGAAGCCGTAGTAGAATTTTGTCTAATAGCTAAAAGGTTTCCACTTGAACTAAACTGCGTGTAAGTTCCATCGTCAGTATCACGAAGTCTTAATTGGCTATTAGGTGCATCAATCTGAAGTTTATCAGAAGGCGTAGTCGTTCCGATTCCAATTTTACCTGCTGAATCAATAGTAAGCGCATCAACCCCATCTGCACTATTATTGTGCATCTTAATTCTAAATTTAGGGTCGCCATCTGTACCGTATCGCCAACCACTTAAAGAAACTCCATAGTTATCTACAAAAGAAGTTCCTAGCGTTATTGTTGTGTGTCCAGTTAAATTTGTAGTTGCAGCTGGATATAGCTTTAAGAAAGGTGTTGTAAATGGCGTTGATTGTTGCGCTTTCTGAATTGTAAGTGTTCCAGTTGTAGTGTCGTCTGCATCTGAACGTAAAAACTGTGTAGAATTTAACCCATCAAGCGTATCAGCATCTACGTTTAATCCATCAATATAGGTTTTAGTGATATAATCGCCTTTATTGTAGTTGGTTAGTATTGGCGTAAAACCAGTAGGCGAATTTAACTGTGCTGCAATACCATTACCTTCTGGGTCATCTGCAATAGAAAGCCAAACCTTATTTGATTGTTCAGGTTCGTATATTTCAAATGCTTCACCATTAGCACGAATACCTACTTCACCTGCTGAAGCTGCAACACCTCTAAATATTACACCGTGTGATAATGCGCCAGTATTATGGTCAATTATTAAATCACCGCCAACAGTAATGTTGTCAGGTCTAACCGCCATTATATCCTTAAAGTTCCCTGCGTTATCCCTTATAGTTGTGTAAAGCGTAGAATCACCTGAAGTACCTGCACGAACTAGTTTAATATCAGCCATTGCTGTACCAGTAGAAGGATAAACCCTAAACGACATTGAAGAATAAGCACCAACCGTATCGTTGTCATTTATGATTGTAAACTGACGATAAGTGTCAGTTAAATCTGTATTAGCTACAAATGTATTTGAACTATCTGTTGAAAGCGTTAAACCTAAATCAGCCCTTGTGCTTGTTCCGTTACCAATTAATGCAGTACCCTGAACATCTAAATCTGCATTTGTTGCAGTTGTAGATACGCCAAGACTTCCAGTAAATATTCCATCAACTCCTTGAACCTGCTTTGTAAGTAATCCTGAAGCAACAATACCTGCTGAATTATTGCCATCTGCTGCAAGCTTATCACCAACAAATTCATACCAAGCACCCATTGATTGCCCATTAACTGAATAAGCAGTATTACTATCGTTGTGCGTTATATAGTTGTCATCGCCTGCTGCGTCATTTAGAAATACTAGTTTAGGCGTTACTACCTTTGAAGTTGAATACGTTATTCCAGTAGATATATCAGGGTCTGTTCCATCTAGCAACGATGCTGCTGAACCAACGTGAAGTGTCCCAAAAACAATCGTGTCAGGGTTTGTTCCTGCGCCTATCTTTAAACCAGTATCGTCATTATTGTCGCCTCCAATTATAATATCGTGAAAAGTAGCAGCTACCTCATCGTAATTGTAAATTCTAGGATATGAACCTGAAGATTGATTTACGGTTAATCGTTGGTTTGTATTCGTGCTATTAAAGATATTTAATCCTGCACCGCCAGTAATAGATATTGAATTATCAGTAGAAGCACCGTTATCAGTTACATCTTGAAGGTCTAAATCACCACCTCCACTTGCTGCTGCCCAACTTAAATCACCTGAACCATCAGTAGTAAGTACTTGTCCTGCTGTACCATCTCCTACAGGTAAGCTATAGGTATCATTGATTCTAACTCTACCAGTAGAAGTTGCACCAATCTTGGCAGTATCTATATCACTAGCACTAGCATAATGTAAAAAGCTAACAGAATCAGCAGCATAGGTAGCTTCGTAGTAAGTACCAAAACCACCACCATCTTTACGCATTTTAAGGTCGTGTTCAGTATATACTCCTGGACTTCCATCAATGACCCAATCTAACTCTAGCGTACTTCCATTTATCTTTAGGAACGAATCGTTTAATATAGCGTTCGTTGTATCTCCATCTCCACCACCTACTTTTACATAAGGAATGTAGTCAGCAGCCATTGATTCAGAAAGTACTACATCATCAAAAGATGCCTCAATAGTATCTGAATCTGATTGCGTAAGCGTTAGCTTGAATCTATTATCTGTAGCAGAAAAGTCTGCGCTAGTGATTATATCGTTAGGGAATGTTACACCATCAGCAGTAAAGGTTCCTCCAACCTCTAAATCACCTGTGATTGATACACCTGTGTTTGAAGCCTCAAGGGCTTTAACACCTTCAGCAATAAGGCTAACCTTGTTATTAGTAGCCCTACCAACACCCGTGTTTGAATCACCACTAAAGGTGAAGTAAGGTACAGTAGAAGATATGGTGCTGCTACCAAGAAATTGTCTGCTTGAGTTGATTACTTGGTTTTCACCTATATATAAACTAGCGGTAGATAGTGCATTAGTAAAGGTAGAGAATTTGTCAGTATCCTCATCCCATAAGAACGAGGCATCAGGCTGATTACCTCTATTAACGTAGAATCCTGCATCCTCTGTTGGAGCAGTAGTAGATAGTATGTCAGCATTTAGCTGAATAATATTATCTCCAATATCAAGGTGAGTAGTGTTTATGTAAGTTGTAGTTCCTGAAACAGTAAGGTCACCTGCAACAACAAGATTACCATTTAGGTTTAAGTCATCAGAGTTTTCCCATCTAGTATTGGTAGCATTGTAAACTAGTATCTGATTATCAGCAGGGCTGTTTAGATATACATCGTGAAGTAATCCTAGATAAAGACCATTCTGCGCCCTAACAAATATAGTACCATTATTAGCATGTACATTAATAACAATGGCAACCTCTAAGTCTAACTCAGGGGCAACAGGAACTGTAGTCTGCCAAGCACCTGCTGTAGTAGCAGAAACATATAGCGTAGTACCTTCTGTATAAGCAGTAGTATCTAAACCTCTAATTTTACCAAAGGTGGTTACTTTACCATCCTCACCATTAGGAATAGACTCTGTAGTAACACCCAAGAAATATTTAGCCTCAATACTACCATCAGCAATCATTGGGGCAACAGTAAGCCTACCACTAGCACCTAGTGTGCCTGTTACATATACAGGTGTACCATCAGGAATAGTAGCTCCTGTTTGGTTCTTAACATGTACCTGAACCTCTTGACCTACCTGTAGCGTAGCACCATTTTGAATGATATCAATGGTTTCTTCGTCTGCGTTCCAAGACAATGTACCCTGCGTACCTGTACCACCTGTAAACTGAAGTGAATCAACAATAATATCAGCATCAGTATTTACAGTAATTGTCTTTGTTGATGGGGTATTAGCTATATTAATGTTATTTCCTCCTGAAAGGATAACATTACCATCTATGCCGTTAATAGAGCCTACACCTACTACACCTTCTCCTACATCCTTTTGAAGCTGTAATATAGCCTCTCTAACTGGGTCAAACTTGCTATTATTTGGTATTTTTGAAACGTCTACCGCCATGTGTATTTGAGTTTTTTGTACGCTCTTTTTCTAGGAACGCAATTAGCTTCCTAACATTTTCTTCTTTAGGTTTATACTTGCCTCTCTTATCCAAGATAGATGCCACCAAAGTTTACATCCCTATCAGGGTTCATATCTTCGTTAGCTGTGCTAGTATATTCAGGATATAGCGTGCTGTTGTGGTCCATATAATCCATAAACCTGCGAGCGTAAAACTCAGCAGTTTCTAAGGCTCTTCCTGCTAACATGTTTAGCTCATCCATTGATACATTGTCGCTGTTCTCTGAACGATGCTTATACACGCCTCCATTGCCTATTGAGAAGGCTGCAAATGGCATATAATCAGCTTGAGTGTACCATATTAACATAGGCTTTATATAAGTGTCTACAAGCGTCTTATAATCCTCATTTCCTACGTCATCTAATTCGCCATCTACAATCAGTTGCTGTAGCTTCTTATATAGTTTACCACCTAGATAGTTTTGAATGTGTGTATCTTGAGCGACCTCAACAAACTGCACAATCTTATCAGGGTCTACATTACCGCTAATAATAGACTTCTTCTTGATGTCTGCTATGCTTACAAATAGTGCCTTGTTTGCCATAATTATTTAGTTGTTGGGTAAGCTCCTCCGTTTGGCATATCAACTGGTCTTACTGGCACTTCCTCTGGATTGTTTGGTGCTGTGTAGCCATCTGCTAATGCTTCATCTTCGCTTACTTGTGTTTTCTTTTTATATACTCTTTTCTCCCAGAAGTGATGGCAGTTCTTTCCGCCCTTGTATTTGAAAAGAGAGTAATTTCTACCCTTGTTCCCTAATTCCTTGTTTACACCTCTGAAAGACATTTGATTGATGTCCTCTAGTCTGTAGACAATATCCTTGTCTGTTAAAGCTTCCATTCTCTTACAGAAGTCTCTGCTGTTAGCAGACTTTCTAACAGGCATATACGCATAGCGTACTTTATAGCCCTTGTTATCTTGCTTGCTAGCGTCAGCTAGGTCTACTCTTTCTGTAGATACTAGCTCCCAGTCATCAGAAATTACTTCTCCGAACTCTTCTAGTTGCTCAAACAAATCTGCCATTTCCTCATCCTCAAGATGCTGAATTTCCTCTGGCTCTTGCTTAGATAGCTTCTCACCTGTCTCTTCTTCTCTCTTAATCTTAGTCTCAATGTTATCAAGCTCTGTGAACTCAATAGGCTGTAGAGTAACAAAGTAAAGGTTAAGGTAGATTTTGTTGAATGCAAGAATCTCGTTTAGCCCATCAATAATTTGCTGTTGGAACGGACGAATCACCATGTTATCCATGATAATAGACGCAGTTCTTAACTCCTCAGCATTGTTACCAAACCCTGTATTGTCCTTAATACCTAATAGGATTGGAGATACAATACGATGTCCAAGCATAATCTTTTCTCTAGACTCGTCTGCTAAGAATTGGTACTGAGCGTGCGCATCAGGTAAATGAATGGGGTCAATAGTCGCTTGGTCCTCCTGCGACTCGTTGAACGTAAGTATGAACTTACCTGCATTTGAACTTCCGCTAAATTTATCATATATCTTTCTTTCAATTAACTCTTGAGTTTCCTCGTTAGGGATTCCGTTGTTAAAATTAACGAGTAACGAAGGCTGTAAACCATTCTGAATATTGTTGATGTGGTAGTTTGCCACTTCTTCTTCAAGTTCAGCGTACTGAAGACAGCCATTATAATCCACAGGAGCATAGTAGTAAAATCCCGATTTGTAAGGTTTGAATATATAAAGTTCAATAACTTCACCTTTAGAGCCGTTACCGAATGTAGGAATGCGTTTAGGTTTATCACTAGGCTTTAGTTCTGACCATTTAGGATGATAGTAGTATGCTTCAATCTTGCCCTTCTTAGCTTTCTCTGCTCTCAATGTTTCCATTGGGAAGTGGCTAATCTGAGTAATGGCAGTCTTATTCTTATTGTAAATTACTTGCACAGCACCTTGACCAAGTAGCTTATAGTCATTCACTAGCTTACGCATGCAAGAAGGCTTAAGAAGTAGCTTCATCTTAGCGTACATCTCTGGCTTCTCCCTGCTATCTAGCGCATCTAGTCCTCTACCATAAATCATCTCGGTAATACCGTTGATACAACAAGCGTTTGTTGGACTTCCTAGATACTTCTCTATTAAAGACTCAAAGTAGTCTTGCCCATCGTCACCAGCAGTATATAGTACCCAATCCTTACGGTCATCTTCAATGATTTCAGGAGACTGATATCCACTTAAATTAACAACCTTGATGCTATTCTTATAGCTCTTAGGCTGTTGTACTGTGTTTACTAATTTAACTCTGTTTTTCATACTATAATACTATGTATTCGTCACCCTGATTTCTCTCTGTATAACGCTCTGGATATGCGAACACTTCTTTTTTGTTTGTCTTGCTTGTAATATACACCATATCTCTGTATAATACCTTAGTAGATGTATTAATCTCTAAAGTATATATCTGGTCTTCTTTTAACTCTATTGTTGGTGTCATGCTAACCTCTACATAGTTAGCGTCAATAGATAATGCCCAAGTAAATAAAATATTACTTTCTGACTTACCAGTACCATTCTCTGTTAAAGTAATAGAGGCTGCATCTAGGTCAGTAGCACTAAAAGACGATGGTATAATACTAATCGTCTGTTCTGTATCTGTAGGTAATAATCGTATCACAAAAGGATAACCTAAAGTGCTTAGTTTTGTTTTTATTAGGCACAAAAAAAGAGGGCTATTGCCCTCTCTCTTTATCTAACAAAACCTGTTATTAGCTGATAGAAGCCTCAGAAATGAAGTCACCATCAATGTAGTTAGCAGGCTTGCGCTCCATTGCTGTAAAAGTCAATGTGTAACCAGCAAGGTCTCCCATAGCAGCACCTGTTACAATACTACCGCCTGTTACGTCACAACCGTTTTCTTTACCAACTAACCAGAAGTTACTGTTATAGTCCTCTACCACGATGTGTGGACGACCAAAAGCAAGAAGTTTTACTTGTAGGTTATCCTCTTTGCTTAGTCTTGGTAGGGTAAGCTCTAATACTTGCTCAAAAGCAGTAGTTCCATTCTCTTTATTAGACTGGATGTTTTGCGTTAAAGAAGAAGCTCCGTTGTTGATGTCATACTTATAGAAAACATCAAGATTGAACGCAGTAGCTAAAATGCTGTCATCCGCTTCCTCAGTTACAGAGATTCCTCCGTAGTTTGCGAAGTAAACATTTTTGATACCACCGATTCCATCCTTACATGGTAACGCTCTTCCTTTTGTAATGTCACAACTCATAGTTTTATATTTTTTATTAAAAAAGGGCAGGCAGGCTTTGAGGCTTACCTACCCTTCTTATTTGTTAGTTAATTAGTTATTATAAAGATAGAAGAACTAGGTCAGAACCAACTCCGTACTGTACACCAGCAGTAAATCGCATGATAACTCGTACGTTTTGTGAACCATCTAGGTCAGCCATATCAATAACTTTAACTTCGTTGTGGTCAGAAAGTAGACCAGTACCGAAGTAAAGGTTAGAAGCCTCACCAGCAACGATGTGGTTAGCAGGCATTCCAGGAGCGTGCTGAATCTTAACACCATCAAAAGATAAAGCGTTTCCGTTGTCATACCAAAGCGCACCTTGCGCACCAACACCAGCAGCACCTAATCCTGAAGCTCCGAATCCACCTAGTGAACGGATGAATGCTTTGAATGCTACAGTTGGAACGTAGATAGTAAGGTCTTCTCTTCCGTAGATAGTAGAAGGAACTGAGTCAAGTACGCTCTCTAATAAAGTAGTGATGTTGTCTTTAGTGAATGCAGTTTCTGCACCAGCAGAAGCATCAATAACAGAAGCATCAGCAGCCATAAGAGTAGTGAAACCATCAAACTCACCAGCAGTAGCGTTTACACCACCCCAGATGTTTTGCTCTGTCTTCTCTGCTACTTTACCAGCAACATGAGCTACTAGGAAGTCAGCGAAGTTTGGAGGTAGTTGGTCAAATGCCCCTACACCCATTTGGATAGCCTCCCAGTCAGAACGGAAGTCTTTTTTACATAATTCAATGTTCACTTGGAACTCTTCTGGCTGAAGGATACGCTCTGTTAAAGTTACGTTTCCAGCATCAGTAAAGTCACATGAAGCATTGGCGATAAGTCCTGAAGTGTCAAGTTTCTTGATTACTTCTTTGTACTTAACATTTGGTTTAATGCTAATTGCATTTTCGTTCAGGGTCTTACCTGAAAGTAACGCTGCAGAGATATACTGTCCTGCAAATTCTCCAGCGTAAGTAGTTGTAATTGAAGTTGCCATTTTTTAGATATTGATTTTTACTTGTTAAACATTTTTTCGTAAACTACGCTCATTGTGTTGCGTGGTTTAGCTGATTTAAAGAAGTTTAGCTTTTCGGCTGCTTCTACTTCTGGGCTGTGTGCTAATGGTTCAGCAGCTGGCTCGTCAGCAGATAAGTCTACTTGCTCTTCTTTTGATAGTTCTTCAGCAGGAACTTCTGTTTCCATAGCCTCTGAACCCATTTTTTCTACGATGGCTTCATACATCGCTTTCATTTCTGCTAGTGCAGACTCAAACTCGTCTTTAGTAACGTATGCTACTTCTTCAGGAGCTTGCTCAACACTATCTTCAGCTGATTCTTCAGAAGACTCTTCGCCCTCTGCTAAAACAACCTCATCTTTTACTTCTACATCTTCTACAGCTAGTTCCACTTGCTCTTCAGCTTGTGGCTCTTCAGCAGAAAGTAGAACAGACTTTAGTTTGTCTACAATTTCACTTGCTTTCATAAATACTTAATTTATATTAGGTTAACTATTGATTACTAATGCTGTTGTATTTTCGCTAGATGCGACCTATACCTTGATTAATCATATTGCCATGACAGCACTTACGACTATACAGTCCATTTCTGCACAAACAAGCCTTTCTAGATTCTCTAGGACTTGTTCTACTTGGGTTATATCTGGTTCTACTTCTTCTTAACACAATTAGGAACTCTTTTACCATCTTTCATTTTCCAGCCATCTTGCTTATAGCCTTCCCAACAAAGGTCTACATCAATCTTTTCCAGTTCGTCCAATCCTTTTAACTTGGACTCTACCCAGTTTTTCATGCTTTTGCCTCCCCAAAGCAGATATGATATTGTACCGCATGCCTCTGGCTTTGATGCATCGTAATAGGCTTCTGCCCTGCTGAGATATGAGTAAATGCGTTTTAGGGTTGGTACTGTGAATTTCTCTTTTCTTGCGAGCTGTTGCGCTCTTACCTTGCCTACCTGAGTTGCGCATTTATTACCTAGTTCTTTGTTGCGTTTAATACCTAATTTAGCGTTGTTAGAGGCACTTTCTGGGTAGCCTCCATAAGATTCTAACTCTACCTCTTCTTCAAGGGCTGAGAGAGCCTCTAAAAGAGCATATTCCGCTTGTAGTTCCTCAAAACAATCTGCGCAAAGCTCCTCTTCAACGTCCTCTTTAGGTCTATTAGAGTCATCAGTAAAGTAACCCTCAATACTAAAACCTTTAACACGACCAGTCTTAACAAATTCTTCCCAAACTTCTTCATTATTTACTTTTACAGAGACCATCCAAGTCCCTTTAGGCATATTTAAGTTATAAAGTGCTGATTTATCTTTCTTCTCGTCCTCTACAATCCAAGATTCAACTACAGACATACCTTTTAGCTGGTATTCATGCTCTAGAGTTGAATTATTCTGATTTCCTCGTGCTAAAAACAGCTGTGAGGCTTTTCTAACAGTATCTTCACTAAAAAATATCTCGTATTCGTCCCCTAACTCGTTTCTACGATAGATTTTCTTGTTAGGAATGAGTGCAGGACCCATTAGAATGCGTTTTTCGTTGTTTACCTCCGCTAATTGTATCTTTTGAGAGCTTAGAGCGATAAAATCTTCTTCAATAGCAGGGTTTTCTACTATTGAGATAGCCTGAATGCCTGATTCTAGGCTTTCCTCATCTATAAATAGTTCAAAGACTTCCATATAAGGATAACTTATTAGTTAATATTCGTTTTAAATTGACGCACCTTCTACAATTCGTCTGTCTAGTTCTTGTGCTGAGGTTACATCAGAAGAAACTACATAGGCTTTTACTGGTCTTTCCTCTACAGCAGCAATAGCTTCAGCAATCTGAGTCTGCGGTGTAGCTCCAACTACATTGAAGACTCTGTCTCCAGTACCACCTCCAGCACCTTGACTAGATAGGTTTGCAGTAGGCATAGCCTTAGCTGTAAACTGTTGTCTAGCAATCATAGCTACGTTAGCTAAACCAGCGGTAATTACAGCAATCATTCCAGCAATTCTAGCAAAAGAACCACCTTTAGTTTCTGCAAGTACACCTGTAGCAGCAGAGAATGTATCAACTACAGCCATTGCCATGTTAACAGCCTTCTCTTGCTCAAAGCGTTTCTTGTTAATTGCATTCTCTTTAGCAACAAGTTCTGCTTGGTTTCTAGCAATCTGTTGATTAATCTTGTCTCTTTCGTCAGCACTTAACTGCTCATTAGCCAGTCTAGCTCTTAGCTGGTCATTAAGCATGTTAGTTCTGTTAGTCTCTATAGCAATCTCTCTTTCAGCCTCAGCAGCAAATATGTCACCAAGAGTAGATAGCCCTGATTGAGCAGCAGATATAGCAGCTTCTATATTCTCCTGACTTACACCGAATGTGTCTACAAAGAAATTACGCTCGCCTTTTGACGCTTGTCTTTTTTGGAACTCACTAGTAACTGCTTCGCCAATCTTTTTAACTTCACCAGCAGCCCATTTCTCAGCCTCTGTTTTTTCAGGACCATCTATAAGGTCAAGTAATGATAACTTCTCTGCAAAAACACCATCTATCTTGCCACCAAACATTTCTAAAAGACCTGCTCTAAATCCTTCAGAAACTTCTTCGTTTAATGCTTTAAATAAAAGTCTGTACTTTTCCTCTATAGCATTTATTATAGTAGGGTCTTCTACACCTTCAAGGTCTTGCTCTCTTTGCTTAAATAACTGCTCACCTTTAAGCACAGAAAGTCTTTGATAATGTTCTTTAAAAGCCTCAAGGTCTTCGTCAAGAATAGCCTGTTCTACTAAACCTTCCTCTTCAGATATTTGCACATCAAGTAAATCAGATAATGCAGACTCTCTTTGCTTATCTAACTCAAGAAGTCTCTCTTTTTTCTTGATAGCATCGCTTAATGTTTTGTCTATCTCTGACTCTACTTCGTTTATTTGACCAACAGCTAAAACATTTTGTTTTAATATATCAGCCTTTCTACTTTCTTTTAAAGCAATTTGACTGGTAATCTGTAAAAGCTCTTGCTCGTTTTGCTTTATTACCTTAGCTCTATTAATACCACCGTAAGTCTTTTGATATACAATAGATTGTTCAAGCTCATCTTTTCTTTCTAGAAGACCAATCAATTCCTCCTCTATTCCCTTCGCTTTGTCTAGTCTTGCAGCAGCCTTAACCTCTTCTTGTTCCTTAAGAACAGCTAGGTCATAAGACTTCTGTAGAAGGTCGTTCTTTTCTTGCTCAGATATAGTTCCCTCTTGAAATAGCTTTACAATATCCTTATTTATTTTTGAGTAGTTCTTAAGTAAATTAAGTTCCTCATCGCTAGTTATAGCACCCTGTTTTTTTAGCTCTAATATCCTTTGTAAAAGGTCAGCTTGAGAAGCTAGGTCTATATTAAACTTAGATACTGCTTCTTTCGCTTTATTACTCTGTTGTGCAAAGTATGTAATTGCAGCAGTAACTACCTGAAAAGCAACAAGAACACCAGCAGGACCAATAAGTTGTCTACCTAACGCCTGAAGAGCTTTATTAAATCCACCAGCATTAGCTACAAGCGCAGCGAATAACGTACCTAACTGAGAAATGTTGTTTGTAACAGCAACAATACCAAAAGGTAAATCTGAAATAGTACGACCTAATTCAAAGGCAGCAGCACCAGCTAAACCAGAAGCACGAGCCTGATTCTCTTGCAGTTTAGATAGCTCTCTTGTCTTTTGAGCAGCCTGCGTGCTAGCAGCATTTAAAGCAGAGGTTTCTTGAGTTATTTTTTGGTATCTATGCTCAAGACCCTTAATAACCATAGTCTGACGAAGCCACTCTTCATTGTTAGTAGCAGTAGCCTGTCTTTGTTGTTTAGCGTAAGCAATTTGCTGCTGTAAATGTTGAGCAGAGCCAAGAACAATCTCAGTATTCTTACCCATAGCGTCACCCATCTTCTGAGTAGCTGCTGCTGCTTGCTGAGTAGTTGATATCAGCTGTTTGATGCTAGTTACCGCCTTGCCATTAGCATCTATGAGCTTCTTGGTATCTACATCATATTTTAATATGATTGTTTTACTTACGTCTGCCATGTCTTCTTATCAGTTGTTTAGTTTCTTTAAAGTTTTGTGGTAGTTTGTTGCCTCCCTTTGCGAAGTCTATATCCTCATCACCTATCATCCAATCGTCTTGGTTGAGTATTTTAATTATATCTCTAAGCATAGTAGTTGATTAATTCAAAGTTTGCTCGTCCATCCTTAAGATTCACATCCATAGCATTGATTCTGTATCTTCTGCCGTTTATAACGATGATATCAGAAAGCTTAATCTCAATAATCTTAGCTACTGGAAGAACAGCACTTAGCTTTATGATTCTAGTACTTGGGTTAAATACGTTCTGTATGTATTTCTTATAGAAACGCTCAAACAGGCTATTTTCAGCTAGAGTATTAGTGTACTCGTTAAGTTCCTCACTAAAGTGTAAACTGTTGCTTGTAGCGTTGTCTATATCCTCTACATTACAAGGCATGTTCATGTAATCATGCTGCCCTACATAGATAACCTCATCTCTTTTAACAAAGCCTATAGGAACATTCTGAGAGGCTAAGTCTACATAGGTAATTAGTGGTTTTCCTAAGTAAGCCTCTTCATTATCGTTCACATAGTACCCATACTGAATACCTGTCTGTAATGATAGGTTAGATAGGTCAAGTAGTCTTTCATACTTCATGTGACCGAAGTCTGGCTCTAC
>ENA-OUOG01003644-OUOG01003644.1-marine-metagenome-genome-assembly--contig:-NODE-3644-length-14135-cov-5.016361_pt1 | contig 14135 bp, 5 predicted proteins | sample MGYA00248635_ERZ508505 | MGnify/ENA primary metagenome ERZ508505 (study PRJEB26176, sample SAMN06267871) | marine metagenome | isolation source: Saanich Inlet, British Columbia, Canada | place: Pacific...
AGGAGGACGACGCGTCGCGCGAGTGACTTTTCACTTTTTACGAAAATACTTTAATAGGCCGTTCCGGACGTCTATCGCCACGACTCGTCTGTCGCGTCTCGTCTTGACGTCGCGTAAAGGCGTGACTACCCTACCCGCGTCCTTTTTTTGTTCGTCGCTCGTCCATGACGGACGCGTCGAACCCCCCGAAATCCAGCGCCTTCTCGAACCACAGCCGCTTCGAGTTGTTGAATCGGGGGTCGAACCCCGAGATGACCGGTAAAATCTCCCACCCGAGCGCGACTCGCACGCTCTCCGCGACGTCTCTCGCGGCGTTACGCGAAAACCGAACGCCGTCGACGTACGACAAAGACCACACGCCTGTTTTCGGCCGGTCCCGCGCCGCGCACCGCACGTTCACAACCTCGTCGTCGTCCCACAGAAGAAGCTCTAAATCGAACGTCGCGGTTGTTTTTTCGCCCTCCGCGGAAACCGTCGAGGGGTCGCGCTCGGCGAATTCGATTTGCAAATAGACGTACCCGCTCGACTCGTCGTACGCCGCGACGGAGGTGTTTACCGTCAGTTTGTCCCGCGAGGAGTCCTTGCCGTTTGTGCGGTACGCCTTTGGGTCGACGCCGCGCCCGCTCGGGTCCGTGACCACCTCGACGACGCGCCGCATGGCGTCCGCGCGCGCGCCGGAATAAGCCCACGGCGCGGCGAAGTGCGTCTCGTCGTCGTTCTGAGACGAGACGCACGCCTCGGACTCCGCGGGGCAGCTGTTCAGCAGGTCGTTCAGCACGCCCACGCACTCGGGGCAGTCGCCCGCCGGGGGGGCGGGGGACGCCGACGCGAACGCGGGGCCGGCACACAGCGCGCCGCCGGGTCCCGCGCCGCACGCGAGGAGCGAGAACAGCGCGGCCCTGCGCGAAGCGACGGCGATCGGATCTTCGCGTCCCGTCCTGATGATGTCTGAGGCCGCGCGCGTCGCGACGTCGCGGGCGCGCACGGGGACGCGCCCGGCGGTCGACGCGCGCGCCGAAGGAGACGCGGCGCAGGCGACGCGCATAGCGCTCACCGTCGCTCGCGTGGAAGGACCCGGTGAGGCTTCGCCGCGTGTTGTGCCGAGGAAACGAGAGACGTGGCTCTCTCGGTGCCGACTGTCGACATTCGTCCATTGCTGGCGAGAGGCTGATTTCGGACAACGACAATGAGAGAAGTTGGCACACCTCTGCTGTTGTCGGGTGTGTTTAAATCGAGCCGTCCCAGAGACGCGCTCGCAACGGAAGCGGCGCGAGCGCCGGGGAAGTCCTCTCCGGCGCTCGTCGCGGACGACGCGGCGATGCCTTCCCGGGCGACGGAACGCGTGGACGCGGCGCGACGGCCGACGAACGCGTCCGTCGCGGTCGTCGCGAGCGCGGAGAAGGACACGGCCCCCGGGCATCTCGCGGCCTCGCCGCTGCGCGACCGGACCAACGTCCAAGCCGCCGCGGCGGAGGCGTCGCCGTCTTCCGACGCGGTGGCGGAGTCCGAGGAAGAAGAGGACTCGGCTCCCGCGCGGTCGCGTCGGCCGTTCGGCGTGCCGGTCGGCGCGGCGAACCGCGCGGTCCTGGAGCAGATGCTGAGACGCGAAGCGCCGAGATCGGCGCTGACGCGCGTCTCGCCGGAGGCGTCTCCCTCGGGTCGCAGCGGAGCCGCGGAGCCCCCGCGCTCGGATGCGAGCCCCGTCGAGCCGCATCGGCGAGAGTCTCGGCGCAAGCGGCGACGCCGTCGCTCGCCGTGCGGGTCACGCGAGGAGGATGCTGTTGAGGAAGAGGATGCTTCGAGGGCGCGTCGTGGCAAACGACGAAACGCCCCGGGTTCGCCCTCCGCGTTTGAAGTCGCGGACGGGGCCGGCGACGTCTCCGAGCACAGCGACGCGAGCCACGACCGCACGGCGGGCGTCCGCGGGTTCAACTTCCAGGAACTCCGCGGGGACGCGTACGGCAGGGGGCGGAGGAGGGGGAACGGCGGCGACGCGAACCGAGTCGCGCGCCGAATCGCCGAGCGCCGCGAACGCGGCGGTCGCGCGCTCCGACGGTTTTCTTCCGACTCGGACTCGGGCTCGGACGACGCGTCACCGCTCGAAGACGAAGACGTCCGCGCGCGGCGCGTCGTCGCGGCCGACGTCGGCGACGGCGACGGCCAAGACCGTGTGTGCCTCGGTGACGAAAACGCGCTTTTGTCGGACGACGCGCCGCGCGGCGTCAACGCCGCGCGTCGTTTTGACGCGTCGGCTTTTGACGCGGACGACGCTTCTCATCCGCGCCTCGCAGAAGAAGCTCCGCGGCGTCGGATCGCGACGCAGACGCGGCTCGACCAGTGGGTCCCTCGTCGCGATCCTCGTGACGTCTCGCGGATCCTCGTGACCGCGGAACAATTCTCGATGCGCTCACAAGGAGACCGCCGACAAAAACAAAACGCCACTGACGACGACGAAACGCGGCGCCGTTCCGCGCGAAAAAAGCGGCCCGCCGCGCCGTGGGCGTTTCCGGCGACGACGGACGCGTTCGACGGCGCGCTTCGCGCGGCGGCGCGCGCGGCGAACGACGCGTTTCGCCGTAGTCCGCAGGACTCGAACCCGGACGGTCCGGACGGTTCGTGCGCGTCGGACCCGACGACTCTCGTGCGCGTCGCGGCGCGCCTGTTCCGCGCGCACGCCAGCTGCGCGAACCATTCGGGCGCGCCGCGGGACATGTCCCCCGCGGACCTCGCCGCGTGGACGCGCGCCGCGCGCGCGTGCGAGCGGGAACGCCCGGGATCCGGGAAAGGCGTCTTCTGGCGCGTCGTCGCGGCGTGCGCGGCGGAGACGCGACGCGGCGTCGAGGACGAGGAGGACACTGAAGATGACGTTTCAGAAGATGAAGATGCCATCGGTCACGAAACGCGACACGACTCGCGACATCTGTGCGCTCTGGAGGCGTCTTGGGAGCTGATCTTCGTCGCCGCGCGCGCGTGGCGAAGCGCGGAGACGGACGACTCGGACGACGGCGCGGCGGGGCGACGGGACGGCGCGACGAGACCTCCGCTCGCGCGCTCGAACGGCGTCGAAACATCCTGGGCGGAGCCCGCATGGCGCGCGGTCTCGGACCTCCTCGAGGCTTCTCCCCTGGAAGAAAACGAAAAAATCGCGGAAGCCGCCGCGGCGCGCGTCGCCGCGCTCGCCAAGGCGTGGCCGCGGTGCGCCGCCGCCGCCGCGCCCGCGTGGGAGATCTGGCGCCGCGTCGGAAGGCTGGGAAAGCCGCCGACGGGAGCCGGGAAGGAAGGACTGGCGACGACCCGCGAGGGCGGCGCGAACGCAGGAGGACCCAGGGGGGAATACCCGGCGGAGGCAGTCGCCGCCGCCGCCGCCGCCGCCGCCGCCGCAGAGGCGCGATTCGCGTTCGTCGGCGAGACGTCCGCGGCGGGCGCGGCTTCCGCCGCCGCGGCGTCGTCGGCGGCGGCTGCCTCGTCTCGCGCCGCGCGTTTTTTTTCGTGTTCGTGTTGCGAGATCCCGCCGCCGTCGTCCGCCCGCCCCGCCTCCGGCGCGAGCCTCGGTTGTCTGGTTCCGGCGGCCACTTCGGCGTGCGCGTCGGCGCTTGACGCGCTCGCCGCGCACGTCGGCGCCGCGTCCGACGCGCGCGACGTCCGCCGCGACCTCGGGAAGGTGCTCTCCGCGGCGGCGTTCGTCTTCGCGTCGAAGAGAGACGACGAGAAGACGACTCAAGTCTCGACGACGACGCGAAAAGAGAACGAAACCGTCGCGGGAAAACAACAGACTAACGGAACCCTCTCGTCGTCACAGACGAGTAGATTCCGCGCGTTCGGCGGCGCCTCCGCGCCGTGCACCGCGCACTCCGCGGCGGTCAGACACCGCGCCGCGACGCACGCGCGGCTCATGGGCGTGTGCCTTGAACACGGCATGCCCGACCAGGCGGGCGCGTGCCTGCGGCAGATGCGCGCGGCGCTCGCGCCGGGGCGGCTTCCCTCGGCGGCGGTTGACCCCGCGCCGCTCGCGGCGGCGGCGCGCGCGGTGCGCGTCGCCGCGGAGGCGTGGCTCGCGTGCGCGCGGCGCCGCGGGAAGGAGGCGTTCAAGAGCGACAAGGGCGCGGATCTGCTCGCCAAGGAGGGTGAGGCGGTGATCGACGCGCTCTTCGCGGCGGCGGCGGAGGCGGGAGCCGAGACGCGCGTCGGAGACGCCGGCGAGACGAGCGAATCGCGCGAATCATCGCAAACGACCGAGCTTCCCGTTCCCGGGACGGATCTCGCGAGGCGCGCTGGTATCGTGGTCGCCGAGGCGGCAGCCGCCGCGGCTACTACGTACGCAGCGCTCGTGGCGTCCGGCGCTCGGCCCGAGGGTGCGGCGGAGACTCAGACGCGGTTCTGCGCGTTTCTCTGTTTGCCTCGTTCGGCGCGAGACACTCGAGACTCGTGGCCCTCGCGCGTCTTCGCGCTCCGCGCGCTCGCGGCGCTGCTCGTCCCGAACACGTGGCTCTCGCTCGAGACGAGCGCGTGTTCGAGCGCCGAGTCTCTCGTGCCCGCGCTCGCCGCGTGGGCGGCGAGCGCCGCCTCGGACGCCGCGGCGGGCGGCGTCGGTCCCCTCGCCGCCGCGCTCTTCAAACACCCGCGGCTTTCTTTGCTCAACGAGGGCGCCGCCGCCGGCGACGCCGACGCCGCCGAGGCGGTCGCCAGGCTGCAGAGGGGAAGCGGCGTTTTCGGAACGCACTTCAAGGATACCGATCGAGATGACAATCATCAGTCAGTCGACGACGTGCCCGAGTCATCCGCGGCGTGGGTGACTTGGCGCGCGCTGCGCGGCGAGAATCTCGCCGGCGGCTCTTTTTCGACGGAGCCGCCGCGCTCTTTTTCGGGTTTCTTCTTCGGCGGCGGCGCCGCCGCCGAGGCGGCGCGGTCACACGCTCGCGAGCGCGCCGCGGCGGCGTGCGTGGGCGGCGTCCCCGGGGACGCGATGGAAACTCACGAGGCTGCGTTCCGGGCGAGCGCCGGCGCGCTCGTGGGCGCGCAGATGGCGGAGTGCGGCGCGGCGGGCGCGGCGGCGATTGCGACGCTGGTGAATCAGTTCCCCGCCGAGGCGCTTAAACGCGCGCCGGGGTTTCTTCTCGAGACCAAGACGGACCACCCTTCGTTTGTCGACGGGACGTCTGATGGGCGTCGTTCGCGGACCGCCAACGTTGACCGCGGCGTTTTCGGCGGAACGGCGAAGACGCACCACTCAACCACTCGCGACGTCGACGATTCGAGGCGTCTCGAGGCGGAGGCGTCCGCGCGGCGAGCGCACGCCGTGTCCGTCGCGGGCGCCGCGCGGTGGCTCGCCGAGGCGGCGGCGCGCACAGCGAACGCGTGGCCGCCTTCGATCGATTCGAAGGCGGCGCCGCGCTCTTCTCCCGCGCTCGCCGTAATCGCGGGCGCGGGCGGTGCCTCGTTTCGCCATTCGCCGGCGTTTGACCTGCTCCGCCGCGACGGGCGCGCGGGCGAGACGGCGCGCCTGGCGTTCGCCGCCGCGGCGGCGCGGTGGACGGCGGCGCAAGCTTTGGCGCGCGCCGCCGGGGACGGGGACGGGGACGGGGACGAGATCTGGGACGCGGCGTTCGCGGCGGCGACGCGTGACCTCGCCGCGTGCACGGTCGGGGTTTTGGAGTGGACGCTCGGGGAGGACGAGGAGGACGGGGACGAAGCGGCGGGTGGCGTCGAGGGGACGATGCTGGACGCGCTGGCATTCGCGTTGGCGGACGAGAGGTTCGAGGCGTCCTCCGCCGCGGCGGCGGCGGCGGTTCTCTCTAGACTCGTGCCTCGGTTCCTCGCCGCGGAGACGCGCCAGGCTCCGCAGAGGCGGTGCGCGCGCGTATGGCTCTCCGCGCTGGCGCTGTGCCGGCGCCTGCTGGCGCGAGAGGACGAAGCGCGCGCCGTGGACGCCTCCGAAACGGTTTCGCAGGGTTCCATAGACGCGCACTCCGCCGCGGCGCGGAGGCGTCCCAACGCCAACGCGAGAAACGCGATTTCGGCGGGTTTGTTTTCCGACACGCTCTCGACGCCCGGCGTGATGCTCCTCGACGCCGTCGCGAACGAAAACGAGATGGGAGGAGACATGCGCCACCAGGCGGCGGCCGCCGTCGCGGACCTAATAGGCTTGGTCGCCGAGAGGCTCGACGTCGCGTCGGGCGTCGCCGCGGCGCGCGCCGCGTCGGCGGCGGCGACGACGGCGCCGCCGCCGAGAGCTCCGGCGACGAGAGCTCCGGCGACAAGAGCTCCGGCGCAACCGGCGCCGGCGCCGTCGTCGGGGTACTTCCCTTTCCCCGGGACCGCCTCCGCCACAGCGGCGGCGGCGGCGCGGGACGAGGCGGCCGAGCGCGACGCGGCGCGCGCCTCCGCGGCGGCGGCGCTCGAAGAGGCGCGGCTGCGCGAGAGGCGCGCGCGCGACTCGGCTGAGGCAAGGATGGCGGCGTCGGCGTCGCTTCGATCCGCCGCCGCTGCCGCTTCTCTCTCGGCGGCGGCGTCGGCGTCCCTCGCCTCCCCTGCGGCGGCGCGCCTGCTGGGTGCCTGCGCGACCTTCGCCGTCGCCTCGCTCGCGTCCGCCGCGCTCGCCGCGAGCGCAGCGGCGACCACCGCGTCGCGCGCGTTCGTGAGCCTCGGCGCGCGTCGCGGCGGCGGCGGCGGCGCGCGGGAGGAGGATTCGGATCGCGCGCGCGCGCGCGAGGTTTCGCGCGCGCGCGCCGCGCTCGTCTTGGCTTTGGACCGCGCGAAGGCGCGCCTCGCCGCTGAGGCTCGCGAGGTCTCGCGGTACGACTTCTCGGGCGCGGGCGTCGACCCGGTGGCGGGCGGGTCCTCGTCGCGCTGCGCGAACCTCGCCCTCGCCGACCTCGGCGCGGCGGTGGGCTTTTTCCCGGCGGGGGACCAAGACCCGGAAGTGAAGCCGAACGCGTCGGCTACCGGATCGTCTGCGTTTTGGGGGTGCGCGCCGGTCCCTCCCGGGTCGCACCGCGCACCCGCGTCTTGGTCCGCGGCGTCCCCCGAGGAGCGGTCGGCGAAACTCGCTCTTTGCGCCGCGGCGTTCCTCCTCGCGCTGGCGAGGCGTTGCGAGGTTTCTTCCGCGCGGGAAGCGAACGATTCGTCATCCGAGGAGGCGCGCGCTTTTTTCGCTTCTGTTTCGCGAAACAGGGGAGACGAAGCCGTCTTCGCGTCGCTCCTCGCGCCGCATCTGGAGACGCTCGCGCGCGCGGCTTCGCTTCTCGGCGAGGCTTCTAATCCGCGGGAGGTTTCGGCCTTACTCGCCGAGACGCTCAGGCTGAGACGCGTCGCCGTGCCGAGGCTGCCGTCGTCCTCCTCTTCCGCTTCTTCGTCTGGGCGCCCACTTGTGCGCGAGTCTCGCGAAACTATTTTCGCAATCCCGCGCGGGCCGCCGTCGAGAGTAGAGAGTCGGCGAGGGAACGGTCCGAACGCGCTTTCGTTCGGCGGACGGGGACGCGGCGCGCGAGGACGAGGAGGTTTGGGCGGAGCGTCGCGCGGCGTGTGACGTTTCGACGACGCGGTGACGGGCGACTTTTTGTTTTCGCCGCGAGTCTTTTTATTTTTAGTCTACGGGTGCGCGTTCGTCCTCGATACGCGCGCGCGCGGTAGAGACCAAAATAGCCTACGCGTGTGCGAATCGTGTAGACCAATGCATGGGAGAATATGTCGACAGGTAAAGGGGGTTTTTGTGGAAAATCGGGTCTAAAATCGGGTGGAAAACTTCGTTCGCGTTACAACGAGAGACGTCGCGGTCAAAAGCGTCGTCCCGCTCCGTCGACGGCGAAAAGCGTACGCGACGTTTACGCCTCCTCCTCCTCGGGCTTGCCGTGGAGCCAGGTGGCGAAGTTGTCGAAGAGCTCGCCCTCGTAGTTGGACTCCTGCTTCATGCCGGCGTAGAACTTGGCGCCAACCTCCGAGCGCGCGCCGCCCTTCTTGGCCGCCTTCGCCTTGGAGCGCTCCGCCTCGGCGTCCGCGCGCATCTTCGCCGCCACCTTGGCGTACGGGTTGAGGCGCTCCATCGCCGCTTTGTTCTTGAGCGGGTTGCGCTTGAGCGGCGCGTGCGCGCGCGACTTGCCAGCCTTGGGCGCGTTCACCGCCGACTGGATCTCGTCGGAGTTGATCACGCGCGACAGGTCGGGCACGGCCATGATGTTGGCGGGGGGCTTCCAGCCCTTCTTCGCGGAGCTCGCGTTCGCGGCGGTGCCGTAGATGGAGTCGAGCTTCTCGAACGCACCCTTGGTCCAGATCACAAAGCGACCGAGGTGGCCGCCGGGCGCCAGGGTGAGCAAGCCGAGACGGTCCACGGCGCAGAGCTCGACACCGGGGATGTTGCGCATCGCCTTGACCAGCGCGGGCGCGGCGCCGGCGGCGTGCGCGTCGTACACCACGAGGGGACCCTTGCGCTGCACGTAGCGGCGGTTGCGCATCTTGCCCTTGCCCGAGCGGATGTTGCGGGAATCCTTAACCTTTTCGATGTCAGCGTACGCGCCAATCGACTTGAGCAGCGCGACAGCCTTGGCGGTCTTGGAGATGGCCTCGGACGCCTCGTCGATGATCAGGGGCACCTCGGGGACGGTCTCCACGGCGTGGCCGCGCGCCATCAGCAGAGAGGGCACGGCGGACGCCGCGAGCGCCGAGCACACCGCGTAGCGCTTCTGCTTCAGGTTCACGCGGCGGTGCCAGCGGCGCCACGTCTTGGTGGGCGCGAACATGCGGCCGCCGCGGCACATGTTACCGAACGCACCCTGGCCCGCGCGGTGGGTACCGCCACCGGGGACGCGGGGAATGCGCGACACGGCGCGGCCGGTACCCCAGGACTCGGCGGCGGTCTGGTGACCGGCCTTGTTGAAGACGGCGTACGCTTGGCGGTTGTTTTTCTATTTTTTAGGGTTTTGGAGGGGATGATCGGACGCGCCGGGAGGACGGGAGGTGGTCAGCCACCGGGTCTGGACGCGGAGCCCGACGCCGTCGAGGGGACGAGCGAGTGTGAAGACGCGATGCGCGGCGAACGCCGGCGCGAGAAGCGCGTGCCGCGTGCGGAGAGGGGGGGGATGGCACACCGCGACGTCCCCGCGGGTCGTCATCGGAAGAAATCGCCGCGCGCTGTACGTACCGCCATGGAGGTGTGCACGTCGTTGACGAGATCAGGCCTGATGGGGCTGAGGAACACCTCGGGGAGCTGGCAGGAGCCGCCGCCTTGGACGGCCACCGTGGGGAGAGCAGCAGGGGCCATTTTGATCGTGGATACCCGGGGTCGAGACGCGCGCGGGGCTGAAAGAGGGCGAGCCGCCGCCGTGTCGCACCTTTTGTCCAAAAAAAAAGCCTCGCGTTTTTAGGGTCTTCCGATCGCATCGCGTGATTTGTGAGGTTATGGGCTTATTTTTGGTCGACCGACCGCGCAAGCGTTCGCATATTTTATGGGTCCGATCCGCTCGCGTCCCGGCATCCCGCGCGCACGCGCCCGCTCTACGACGAGCATGGATATCCCCGCGTTCCTCACCGCCGCGGAGGCGTACCCGCCTCCCGCGAACGCCGACGGGACGCAGATGCGCTTCTCCTACGGCACCGCGGGGTTCCGCACGGTGGGCACCACCCTGCGCTCGACGGTGTTCCGCTGCGGCGCGCTCGCGGCGATCCGCTCGCGCGTCACCGGCCGCGCGTGCGGCATCGTGATCACCGCCAGCCACAACCCCGAGGCGGACAACGGCGTGAAGCTCGTGGACTGCACGGGCGGCATGCTGCCCACCACCTGGGAGGCGGACGCCGAGGCGCTGGCCAACGCCCCCGATAAAGAGGCGATGCGCGCGGTCATCGAGAAGCTGCTCGTTTTGGACGAGCCCGCGGAGAAACTCCACCCGCCTCCCCCCGCGGGTAAAGACGCGGACCCGCCCGCGCCGCACGTGTTCCTGGCGCGGGACACCAGGCCCACCGGCCCGGAGCTCGCCGCCGCCGCCAGCAAGGGCGCCACCGCCGCGGGCGCCGCGGTGACGGACCTCGGCCTCGCCACGACGCCGCAGGGCCACTTCGCGGTGTACGCGGCGTACCGGGGCTGGCCGAACACGGAAACAGACTACTACGACAGGCTCGCGCGCGGGTACGCCACGCTGTGCGGCTTCGAATCAACGACGAGTGATGACGAAAAAAAAGACGACCCGAACGACACGATCTTCGTGGATTGCGCGAACGGCGTCGGCGCACAGAAGTTGGGAAGGCTCGTCGACGCTGTTCGATTACTAAAAGCGCCTCTTTCGCTTTCTTTGCGCAACGCCGGAGAGACCGACAAACCCGGGTCGTTGAACAAAGACGTGGGCGCTGATTACGTGCAGAAGGAGCAACGCGTTCCTAAGCACGGCGGGTTTTCGGAGTTACCAACCGGGTCGAAGTGCGTTTCCATCGACGGCGACGCCGACCGACTGGTGTACTTTTACGACGACTCTATTACAAAAAAAACGCGTCTGCTGGACGGCGACAAAATCGCCGCGCTCGTCGCGACGAGAATCGGCGAATGGATCAAAGAATGCGGCGAAACTTTGCGCTCTGAGTTAACCGTGGGCGTGGTGCAGACCGCGTACGCCAACGGCGCGTCCACGCGGTACATCGAGGAGACGTTAGGGTTAACGACAAAGTGCACTCCCACGGGTGTGAAGCACCTGCACCCCGCCGCGGAGACCTTCGACGTCGGCGTGTACTTTGAGGCGAACGGACACGGCACGGCGTTGTTCTCGGACGCCGCGCTGTTAAAAATTAAGCAATGCGCGAACGACCTTAACGGCTCGGCGGAATCGAAACACGCCGCCGCGTCTTTACTGGCGCTCGCGGAGACCATCAACCCGGCGGTGGGGGACGCGCTGTCGGGCGTGTTAGTGGTGGAATCGATTTTGCGCGCGAAAAAGTGGGGTCTACACGACTGGGACGCGATCTACGAAGATCTGCCCTCGCGGCAGATCAAAGTCAAAGTCAAAGACCGGAGCGTGATCGTCACGGCGGACGCCGAGAGAGTCGCCGTGGCGCCGGAAGGCATGCAGGCCGCTATCGACGTGGCGGTCGCTTCTTTCGGGAAAGACGCGAACGCGCGCGCGTTTGCGCGGCCCAGCGGAACGGAGGATGTCGTGCGCGTCTACGCCGAGGGGCGGACTTCGGACATCGCCGACGCGCTCGCGCTCGCGGTGGCGCGCGTCGTGCACGCGCACGCGGGGGGGGTGGGGGACCAACCGTAGTTAACCGTGACGATTGATAGTATCCCCGGAGCGATACGATGAGAGTCGGTCTGATAGTACGTTCGATATGAGCCGGAAGCGCTTCCGAACGCGTGAAGCGAAACGCGGCGATCCATCGCCTTCGGAAGAGCCGTTTTTTTGTTTTTTTCCCGAAATCCGCCGCCGACTGCCGACTGCGCAATCATCCTCGAACACGTGTGCTGCTCGCGCTTTCACTGAAACTTCGAGAAAATCTTACGCGTCGACTGGCGAAATTCGACGCCGACGCGCTCTTCACGCGTCCCAGCGCGCCGCACGAGGCTCGCGGTGCGCACAACGCGGCGCGCCGGCTCTTCTCGGCCGCCCTCGCGCGTGACAGCTCGGCACGAGGCGACGCTCGGCGCACACTCCCGGGGCGTGACCCGCGCGAGAGACTCTCGATTCCGAGAAATATCCAATCGCGCGGGCGGTTGCACGTCGCGTGAACTAACTTAACTAACTCTCGTAATTGCGTGATTCGTCACCCGACCTCGCCCGCGATGGTGTCGTTGTTCCCGGACCCCGCGTCCGTGCGCCGCGGCGCGGTGGAGTACCTCGCGACCCCCGAGAACGTCGGCTGGGTCGCGATCGGGTGCGTCCTGCTCGCGCTCGCGTTCGTGCTCGGCTGGATCATGAAAGGCTTCGCGCCCAGGCGCCGGGAGATCACCACCGCGCACATCGTGCGCGCCCTGAACGACGAGACGTACGACCAGACCATTCTGACCCCTCCGAACCTGGTGAAGATCATCGGGTGGTTACCTAAGTGGATCACGTTTCCCGCGCGCGAGCGCGCGGCTTGGCTCAACCGCGCCGCGCGTCAGTGGTGGCCGTTCCTCAACCGCGCGATCAGCAACTCGGTCGTCTCCTCCGTGGAGCCCATCCTGAACCGGCTCGTCGAGGGAAGCAACGTGAAGATGAAGTTCTCCAAGTTCACGCTCGGCATCGAACCGTTGGTTTTCGTCAGTATCAAAGCCGTCACCGAGGTGCCGAACGAAGTGGGGCTGGACATCGAAGCCAAGTGGGCGGCGACCGACCCGGAGGTGCAGCTGGACGTGCAGTTCATGGGCCTGACGCTCCCCATCGCCATCGAGAAGGTGGAGTTCTTCGGCGTCGTGCGCATCGTGTTCGGCCCTCTGTGCGACTGGTGGCCCTCGTTCTCCGCGATGCAGATCGCGTTCATCGGCAAGCCCACGATCAACTTCAACCTGCGGTTAGTGGGCGGGGACATCACCGCCTTCCCGTTCATCGAGAAGCTGCTCACCAACTTGATCAAGAACGTGCTGGTGAACCTGATGGTGTGGCCGAACAAGCTGGACATCGGCATCACCAACGACCTGGGCGCCAAGTCCGTGTCCAACTCGGGCATCGTGCGCATCACCGTCAAGCGCGCGAGCAACTTGCCGCAGCTCGACCGCCTCAAGGCGGCGGCCAAGATGCGCCCGGCGGTGGAGCTCGTGGTGACGGATGGCGAGTACGGCAAGCCCAAAGTCGTGCGCGCGACCAAAGTCGGCGAGGGCCAGGACCCGCTTTACGAAAACGAAACCTTCGACGTGCGCGTGCACGACATCCGCGGCGCGAAGCTGTCGCTGTGCGTCGTGGACACCGCCACCACGTACAAGAACGTCAAGGCGGCGTCAAGGCAGGCGTTCGGCGTCGGCAAACGAGACTCGCTCGACGGCGACTCTCTCCACGAGAACGACGGCGAGGACCGCGACGCGGCGCTGGAAAAGCGATTGGGCGTGACGAAGATGTCCAAGGCTGAGCGATCCGCGGAGTCGTACAGCACGATCGAGGGCCAGAAGCGGTTGAAGAAGAGCGCGCAGAGCGTGCTCGGGCTGGGAGAGTACGAGGTTGGGCAGCTCGTGGACAAGCCGTACGAGGAGACGAGCGTGACGTTGAGCCTCTCGGATCGCAAGGCCCTGACCAGCAAGATGGCGCGAGCGTTCAAGAGCAGCAGGCGCGACGAGCACGGGAAGCGCATCGGCCCCGAGATTGAGTTTACCGCCAAGTACATGCCCTTCGACGACATCGAGGAGGACATCGAGGAGCAGGAGCGCGTGCGTGGCATGTCCCTGGAGGACATCATCGCCGGCGGCGACCTGGCGCAGTTTTGCGGCGTGCTGCACGTGCGGCTGCTCCGCGGCGACCACCTCGCCGCCAAGGACGCCAACGGGCGGTCGGACCCGTTCGTGAAGCTTTCGTGCGGCAAGCAGCTGCACAAGTCGTCCACGAAGCGCGAGACGCTCAACCCGGTGTGGGACGAGGAGTTCGACTTCGTGATCGGGCTTAATGAGCTGGAGAACAAGACGCGTTTAAGGCTCGAGGTGTGGGACTGGGACAGCGACGGCAAGCGCGAGTACATGGGCAACATGTCGTTAGACGTGAAGCGCGTCATCGGGCAGATTTTGCTGTTAGCGGGACAAGCGAGCCGCGTGTTGAAGCGCGTGGACGAGCTGGAGGAGACCTCCAGCGGGCGCCTGCACGTCGAGCTGGAGTTCTACTCGGTGAAGGACGACGGCGAGAAGGTGGCGGCGGCGGTCACCGCGCAGGCCAAGCAGGAGGTGGCGATGGAGACGGCGGCGAAGAAAAGAGCCGGCGGCAAAACCAAAGCCGGCGACGCCAAAACCCAACTCGCCGACAAGAAGCAGGAGATGATGGCCAACATGTCCAGCCGCATCGCGGACGCCGTGGACGCCGCGGACGCGGCGATCGCGAAGGATGCGAGTGATGCCGACGACAAGGCGGCGGCGAAAGACGACGAGAAGGCGGCGACGAAAGACGACGACGACGCCGACGCCGACGCCGACGCCGACGCCGACGCCGACGCCGACGCGCGCGCCGCGGAGCTGGCTGCGCTGTACGAGGACGACGCGCCGGACG
>ENA-OUOG01003645-OUOG01003645.1-marine-metagenome-genome-assembly--contig:-NODE-3645-length-14129-cov-2.829063_pt1 | contig 14129 bp, 12 predicted proteins | sample MGYA00248635_ERZ508505 | MGnify/ENA primary metagenome ERZ508505 (study PRJEB26176, sample SAMN06267871) | marine metagenome | isolation source: Saanich Inlet, British Columbia, Canada | place: Pacific...
CTTTCATGCCCTGAGCGAAAACCGGAGGCATGTCCACACCTTCCTTTTCGGTACTCGGCTTACCAATGTAACGCGCCAGTTGCGGAACAAGGATATTGATGTAGCGCTTCAGGAATGCGCAGACGCGGTTGAAGATTGGTCGGGTGGTACGCGAATTGCCGAAACATTGCATGAGTTTAATCGGCTTTGGTCCCGACGCGTGTTGGGGCAGGGTGCTATCGTTCTCATGATCACTGATGGACTTGAACGCAGTGAAGATTTGGAATTGGCTCATGAGATGGATCGGCTCCACCGGTCATGTCGGCGGTTGATTTGGCTTAATCCATTGCTTAGGTTCGATGGTTTTCGGGCTGCTGCCAAGGGAATACGGACCATGCTGCCCCATGTGGATGAATTCCGTCCAGTGCACTCACTCGATGCATTATCGGGCCTTTGTTCTGCGCTTGGCGGCTCGTATCAATCCAAGTATGATCCAAGCAATTGGATGCGCAGTGATATTCTTGCTGCGTAAACCACTTTGGGAGCTATCGAATGATCAAAACTCAATCCGCTATCGAACACGATGAGCTCTTTGTCGCTGAGCGCTGGATGAGTGAGGGCAAGGAAGTAGCGATCGCAACGGTTGTATCAACCTGGGGTTCAGCGCCTCGGCCTGTGGGTTCTCATTTGGTTATGGATGAAGACGGCAACTTTGAGGGTTCGGTTTCTGGCGGCTGTGTCGAGGGGGCTGTTGTTTCGGAAGCGCTTGAAGTTATTTCATCGGGTGAACCTACAATGCTTGAGTTTGGTGTGGCCGATGAAACAGCATGGGAAGTTGGCCTTTCCTGTGGCGGAAAAATTCGTGTTTATGTGGAGCGGATTGGCTGATGGATCCGGTCACCCTGAAAAAGCTGAATGCTGCGCGCAATGCTCGAAAGGCCACAGTTGTTGTAACCAATCTCGCTGATGGGCGAGATCGAATTGTTTTGGAAGGTGAATCCGTTGAAGGTGAGCTAGGAGTTGCGGTTTCCAAGACTTTCCTAACCGGAAAGTCCAATGCCATCGAGGTGGGAGGACATGAATTCTTTTTAAATGCCCATCTTCCGCCACCCAGAATTGTGGTTATTGGCGCTGTTCATATAAGTCAGGCGCTGGCTGTAATCGCCAAAACCTCTGGCTATGCTCTAGAGGTGATCGATCCAAGAACCGCGTTTGCAACGAAAGAACGATTTGCTGAAACCGACCTTTATCCGGAATGGCCAGAGGACGTGTTGGTGGATCGCCCATTGGACGCCTATTGCGCGCTTGTAGCTGTGACGCATGATCCGAAAATTGACGATTATCCGTTAATCGCTGCAATTGAGGCGGGGTGCTTTTATATCGGGGCGTTAGGTAGCAGGAAAACCCATGCCAAACGGCTCGTGCGTCTTGTAGAGCAAGGTGTTCCGGAAGAAGCTCTCGCGGCAGTGCATTCGCCGATTGGTTTGGATATTGGAGCTGCAAGCCCGCAAGAAATCGCGGTCGCAATAATGGCAGAGATCATAAAAGCGTTTCGCACCCGCGGCATTGGTTGAGGTGACATGAAATTTGGCGAATTCCCTTTGGATGAAGTGCAAGGCGCGATTCTAGCGCATTCACTGAAGCTTCCTTCTGGTGAAAAGCTCAAAAAGGGAACCGTGATTGATGATGTGGTTCTTGCAGCGCTACGCGAGAACAGTGTCGACGCAGTTATAGCAGCCATTCCCGAGCCCGGTGACGTTTTGGAAAACGACGCAGCTACACGCATTGCGCGGAAACTGGACCACCCGACACTTCGGTTTGACACGGCGAAGACCGGACGCGTTAACATATTTGCAAAAGAGAACGGGATTTTTCGAGTTTCAAGTTCGGCAATCGATGCGATCAATATGCTTGACCCTGGAATTACGCTAGCCACTCTGAATGACAAGGAGGAAGTCAATGCTGGGCGTATGATCGCCACCATCAAGATTATTCCCTACGGTGTGGAGGGGAAAACGCTTGGCGCGTTGGATGAAATTGATCTTGAATGCGCTTTGTCAGTTGCTGAGTTTTCAGCGCTTCGGGTTGCTCTTATTCAAACGCAATTGGCTGGTATAAAGTCGGGGGTTCTTGACAAAACCAAACGCATGCTGGAACGGCGGTTGATGTTGTCTGGTTCGGTTATTTCCGAAGAATTGCGCATTGATCATACAATGGTCGCGGTATCACAAGCTATTTCGCGTGTGAAACGCAATTCCGATCTCGTAATTTTGTTTGGAGCTTCGGCGAATTCTGATGTGGAAGACGTAATTCCAGCTGGTCTGGTAAATGCAGACGGAGAGGTAATCCGTTTTGGTATGCCGGTCGATCCGGGAAACCTTTTGGTTTTTGGCGAAATTGGCAATATTCCCGTCATTGGTGCGCCGGGGTGCGCGCGAAGTCCTGCGGAAAATGGATTTGACTGGGTTTTGCAGCAGATTTTGGCAGGAGAGCACCCAAGGAATATCAATATTGCCGGTATGGGGGTTGGTGGATTGCTAATGGAAACCGGAGCAAGGCCGCATCCGCGTTTGGGAACTGATACCAGATCCACCAAAACGACAGCGATTGTTCTTGCCGCCGGGCAGTCTCGCCGCATGGGAACGGTCAACAAAATGACGGTTGCGGTTCACGAAAAACCGATGGTGCGGCATGTGGCCGAAGCTGCTTTGACTTCGAAAGTCGATGAAGTATTGGTGGTGACGGGGCACAAGCCGCAAGAAATCAGGCAGGCATTGACAGGACTGGATGTTAACTTCGTGCAAAATGACCGGTTTGCTGAGGGCCTTTCGACTTCTCTCTCAACGGGGATTGAGGCGTTGTCATCGGATACCAATCAGGCACTCATTTTGTTGGGGGACATGCCGTTTGTTACATCTGACATGATTGACCAAATCCTGTTAGCTGAAAAGCCAAGTGGTGGTATTGCCATGGCGACTTGCGAAGGGAAGCGCGGAAACCCTGTATTATGGCCTGCACAATTTTTCGAAGAACTTACTCGAATAGAAGGTGATACCGGTGCACGGCATGTTATCGGTGCAAATGCTGATCAAGTAACAGAAGTCGAAATCGGACCGGCAGCTGCAGTTGATCTGGATACGCCAGAAGCGGTTGCAGCTGCCCAACGGCCTGAGTGATCATTCGGCGGCTTCTTCAACCGGTTTTGCGAGGACAGCATCAATATCTGCAGCACTGTGCCGGTCTTTCAACTGGGCATTTGCAGCACCCCAGGTGCGGTTAACAATGCGCCCGCGTTTCACCGCAGGACGGTCTGCAATGGCGTTCGTCCAACGCAAAACGTTCTCATATTCATGGACGGACAGGAATTTAGCCGATTCTCCATAAAGCAGGCCTTTGACCAATGCGCCGTACCAAGGCCAGATCGCCATATCTGCAATGGAATATTCAGAGCCCGCAAAGAACTCATTTTCTGCAAGGTGTTTGTCCAATACATCGAGTTGACGCTTTGTTTCCATTGAGAAACGGTTGATTGCGTACTCGAATTTTTCAGGTGCATAAGCATAGAAATGACCGAATCCACCACCCAAATAGGGTGCAGAACCCATTTGCCAAAATAGCCAGTTCATACACTCTGTCCGACCCTTATGATCTTTGGGTATAAATTCACCGAATTTTTCTGCAAGATACATTAGAATGGATGCAGACTCAAAGACGCGCGTTTCAGGATCTGTTGTCGTATCCAGAAGAGCGGGGATTTTTGAGTTTGGATTAATACCCACAAATCCGCTGCCGAACTGATCGCCTTCACCGATTTGGATCATCCAGGCGTCATATTCTGCACCGGTATGCCCTTTCGCCAGAAGTTCCTCCAGCAGAACTGTTACTTTCACACCATTGGGTGTTCCCATGGAGTGCAATTGCAAGGGGTGTTCGCCGCGCGGGAGTTCCTTGTCGTGTGTTGCTCCAGCGATTGGCCGGTTTATGTTAGCGAATTTTCCCCCGCTGGCTTCGTCCCATGTCCAAACTTCAGGTGGGGTGTAGGTGTTTTCATTCGACATGCGGTGCTCCATAAATTCATGATTGAATGATATTTGGATTTGTTCTCCATTCAATTCAAGCTGTATTCGAATAGTTACCACCCATAACTTTTGGAGGTCGTTTCCAGGCAAAGTTTAGGTCTGTATTTGAATGCGGTGTTTCGCCGGACAAGATATGTTGAATTTGGATTTTGGTATGAACAGGAGCGCAATATGCCGACACGTGGGTATTGCTTTTGTAAAAGGACAAGTTGGGAATTTGATGGTGAGATGTCATGGGGCTGTTTTTGCCACTGTGATGATTGCCGTCGAAACTGTGCCGCACCAGTTGTTGCGTGGCTTGGTGTGCCGCTGAAAGACTTTCGGTGGACGGGTGTGAAGCCAAAAACACTTGAAAGTTCAAAGGGTGTTTACCGACATTTTTGCAAACACTGCGGGACGCCAATGGGTTTTGAGGCGGATCACTACCCGGGCGGTATGCATCTTTACGCTGCCGCGATGGAAAAACCAGAGGATTTTGTGCCGAGTTTTCATGTGAATTTTCAAAGCAAATTGCCTTGGTTGCAAATCGATGATGATTTGAAAAAATACAATGGAACGCTGCTGTATGCGCCTGAAGACTACGGTGAATACGACTAGATTAATCGGATAGGTTTTGATGTTCCCAGCGATTTTCAGATGTACCAAGTGGATAATCACTTTCTGGTGATCTCGTTGAAATCTCAAGCGCTCGCGTATCAGAACGTCGCTGAATACCCCCAATTGAATACGTCACAAAGGTTTTGCAGGTATCAGATTTGTATTTAGGAGTTAGGGCACTTCATTAGAGGGCCGTTTTTGTGGGGGAAGTCCCAACGAATTGTGAGTTCGTTATCTCGCAGATCGAAGCCGATGGTATAGCCACGAACGCTATCTTCTCCGCATTGTGCACGTGCCCCTGTGAAAATGCCGTTTTCGCGCTTGTCGATTGGATGCCAATTGATTTTACACCACAGTTTGCCATGCTGCATCCATTGATCACTTATTACGAATGGAGCGGCTAAAACTGTACCGCCAGTTTTAATAGGTGTGCCAGCGCATTGTTTCTTTGTACCCCATGCGCCGTATAAAAGGCTTCTTTCATCTGCGGAGACGTGTTGAACAAGGAATAGGAAAATTATCAAATGAACAAAGAAGCGCATGCATTTGAGATACCGAGCACTGTCTATATTTGCAAATCAATTGGATTTGAACATAAAAGCGGAGCGTTAGCTCTCAGGCGGATTTTTGCGAATGTCTGCCATCGCTATTAGGAGTTCACTGCCAGTCCTGCGATTTTGTCTGCTATTTGCTTGTTTATTTTCCCGCTTGGACAAAACCCGGGTAATTGTTGCAAAAGGAATTGCATGAGTCTGGTTTGTTCCGCCTGATTTTCAGGTTCGTGTCCCAATATCTTCTCAAAGCTCTCCGCCACGGACTTATCCGTTGCTTTGACTTGGTCAAAGGTGCCGTTGTCGATTAACTGGTACAGGTTAGCCTGCCCATCTTCGAATTCGCGGATCAGATTTTCTAATATCATTTGATTCTAAGTATAAACTTCCCCAGCGGCAATTTTGAACAAATTTGATCAAATCTCAATTGAACTTTTGTGATCCGGACTTGACCAAAATATCTTTATGCGGGTACATTTTTGCACCGATAGCTCTAGCACGAGTTTTGTCCTGCATTACAACGTTTCACTTTACGAGCTTTGGGGAAGAGCTTTGACAAGTCCACACGATTTACCAGCCGTATTTTTTCAAATGCTTCAATCTTTCGTAGTTCTGGCAAGAACGCAGAACCTTTCAACGACGGTGGAAACACTTGATGTATCCCGTCAAACGATTAGGCGACACGTTGCAGAGTTGGAACAGCGTGCAGGTGAATCGTTATTCGACACTACCAACAGGCAGTATCGTCTAACTGATCGCGGTCAAAAGTTGATGGGGGATGCGGAGATGTTACTCGAGCGATCTGTTGCATGCATAAATAATACGATCGCGTCGCCGTTTGACCTATTGGGAACCGAGATATTCATAGACGAAGTTAGCTGGCTTTATTCACAACAACATTCACTGATTGATGTTTGGTCAGCAGCACCGCCAATCATACAGCGTGGTTTTGAAGCGTGGAACCAGGCCAAAGGCAGATTGGATAGCCCGGCGTTCGACCAAATTAGACCCTACATTCTTGTTTATAGACGTTACAGGGAGGAATGGTTGATCGTTGAAGTAGGCGATCAATCTGCCTATTGCACATGGTTGGGCACATCAACAGCGAAGAGTGAGTTGGGCAGGGGGCTCGATCTTGGTGAGAAATTTCAGCCGTTGGTTCAATATTGGCGCAAACCATACAACGCGGTATTGGGAACCGGTGGTGCATGGTATGAGCATATTTCTGTTAGCGTTCCGCGAAAACTTGGCGGAGAGCCGGTGCCGGTAAACTACCAGCGACTTTTGGTTGCCTGTAAATTTCCGGATGATCAGCCTGCGATCGTTGTTTTTGCAGCACGTACAGACAAGTGTGATATTCCGGCAATACCTTCACGCTTGCGTGTTAAAAACCTGCCTGAAAACCTGATGGAATTTGAAATTTAGAACAAAACGTCAGATGGTCATTTGCCAGTAGCGGCCTGCGGATCAAGCTTCCTTTGGTCCAATCATCAATTCCGGACGTACAACGGCATCGAATTCTTCCTCTGTGACAAACCCAAGGTTTAATGCTTCCTCTTTAAGGGTCGTGCCGTTTTTGTGGGCAGTTTTGGCGATTGTCGTTGCATTGTCATACCCAATTGTTGGCGCAAGTGCTGTGACCAACATGAGAGAACGCTCCATTAGAATTGTGATGTTGTCCTCATTAGCCTTGATGCCAACGACGCATTTGTCTGCGAAGGACATACAAGCATCCGAAATCAGGCGGATGGATTGGAGCATGGCATTTGCCATTGCCGGTTTGTATACATTCAATTCAAAATGTCCCTGGGTTCCTGCCATGGAAATGGTGGTCTGGTTTCCCATGACCTGACAACAGACCATTGTCATGGCCTCACACTGCGTCGGGTTGACCTTCCCTGGCATGATCGAGGAGCCTGGCTCGTTCTCAGGCAACGATAATTCACCCAATCCTGACCGTGGACCCGAGCCAAGCAAGCGAAGATCATTGGCAATTTTGAAAAGTGAAGCTGCAATTGTATTCAGGGCGCCATGCGCATAAACGAACGCATCATTGGCAGCCAGTGCTTCGAATTTATTGGGTGCAGTTCTAAAAGGTAGCCCGGTTATTTTTGCAACTTCACTTGCAAAGTCCTCTGCAAAGCCCACTCGTGAATTCAAGCCGGTTCCAACGGCCGTCCCGCCTTGAGCAAGTTCATACAATCCGTCCACAACCTGTTCTGCGCGTGCAATGCCCATTCGTAGTTGATGAGCGTAGCCGGAGAATTCCTGCCCGAGGGTCAGGGGGGTTGCATCTTGCGTATGTGTTCGTCCGATTTTCACAATGTCCTTGAAAGCCTCGGACTTGTTTTCGATTGCGGACGCCAGGTAATTTAATGCTGGTAAAAGTGTTTGGTTAAATTCCCTTGCGGCTGCAATGTGCATGGCCGTCGGGAATGTATCGTTTGAAGATTGTCCCATGTTGCAATGGTCGTTTGGGTGCACCGGATCTTTCGAACCTATTACACCGCCAAGGATTTCAATGGCGCGATTTGAAACGACCTCATTTGTGTTCATATTGGATTGCGTGCCTGAACCTGTTTGCCAAACAGATAGCGGAAAATGGTCGTCAAGTTCACCGGCAACAACTTCGCCTGCCGCCTGATCTATTGCCTTGCCCAGATTTTCCGGCATCAAGCCCAATTTCATGTTTACCCTTACAGCGGCTTGTTTGACAATGCCAAGAGCTGAAACAAGGGGAAGTGGCATGGTTTCAGTGCCAATTGGAAAGTTGATCAATGACCGGGCAGTTTGAGCGCCAAAATACTTGTCGCTTGGTACTTCCAGTGGTCCAAATGAGTCGGTTTCAGTGCGTGTCTCTTGAGTCATGTCAAAATCCGTTTCGTGATGAGTTGGCATTGCTTTAGCGGGTTTCTGGCGTGAATTCCATAAGCCTTGGGTCTAAACCTTGTTGATTTCACACCACCTGGACCAATCGGACAGTTGGCCACGTTTGCTTGCCAGGTTCCCTTGTTTGATTTCAGCGCTTTTGGGCTCGTCGGGAAATAGAAAAACAGACCCGAGAAGCAGTTCTATCGCGGGTATTCCAAGTGCGGAAAATACATCCTCGCCACGCAATGGCCCGCCGCTTGACCAGTAGGTTTTGAAGCCAGCTTGTTCGGCACCAAGCAGAATGGATTGAATAAAGGCGGAACCGGCTGCGATATGTTCCATGTTTCGTAGTGTTCCAGCAAAAACCGGGTCCTCCTTGGAAGTCGCATCGCCGAGGATTGTTCCTGAGTCAGGAAGCCACGTCACTTGCAGCAAATATTGGGCTGCAGCCAGCATGTTGGGGACTTTGGTTGTGTCGCCACGGTCTATCAGGTTTTGCATCAAATATTGGCAACCCGTGGTATCAAGCTTATGACAACGCCACGGCACGGGTGACTGCATGGTTTGCATGTGAATGCGGTCACATGCGTAGTGAAAAGGCGCATTGCCAGCTGCCAATATGATTTCATCCAGTGCGTCTGCCTTAATGTTTGATGGTTCAGAGGGGTGTGTCGTGTCTCCTATGACCTTGTAAGTGCGGCGGTTCTTCAATTTATCGAGTGTGTTCATAAATCTGTGTTCCATTGGGCGGAATAATCCATAGGGATAATTTGCATAAGTTGGGTAGTTTGCTATACCAAATCCAGAATCCCCCCTAACCGTTATTGCATGCGCGGTACGTTTTCACGAAGGAAAGTTTTATGGCGAAGATCAAGGTTGATAATCCGGTAGTTGAGCTGGATGGCGATGAGATGACCCGCATCATCTGGCAGTTTATCAAAGACAAGCTTATCCATCCTTATCTGGATATTGATCTCAAGTACTACGACCTTGGCATTGAATCGCGGGATGCCACCGACGATCAAATCACTATTGATTCTGCAAATGCAATTAATGAATACGGGGTAGGGGTCAAATGTGCGACGATTACGCCGGATGAGCAACGCGTTGAAGAATTTAACCTGAAGAAGATGTGGCGTTCTCCCAATGGCACGATCCGGAATATTTTGGGTGGTGTTATTTTCCGCGAGCCGATTGTGTGTAAAAACGTTCCGCGTCTTGTTCCAGGGTGGACGCAGCCGATCATTGTTGGTCGTCATGCGTTCGGGGACCAATATAGAGCAACAGATTTCCGTTTCCCTGGAAAAGGCAAGTTGACCGTAAAGTTTGTTGGCGATGATGGTCAGGAAATAGAACATGAGGTGTTTGATGCACCATCGTCAGGTGTCGCCATGGCAATGTATAACCTTGACGATTCTATCCGTGATTTTGCTCGTGCTTCCATGAACTATGCACTGTCACGGGGCGTGCCATGCTATCTGTCAACCAAGAACACAATCCTGAAAGCATATGATGGTCAGTTCAAGGATATTTTTGAGGAGGTCTATCAGGCTGAATTCAAAAACCAATTCGAAGAAGCCAAGATTTGGTATGAGCATCGCTTGATCGATGACATGGTTGCGTCTGCCTTGAAATGGTCTGGTGGCTATGTCTGGGCCTGTAAGAACTATGACGGAGACGTCCAGTCCGACACTGTTGCCCAGGGATTTGGTTCTCTTGGTTTGATGACTTCGGTTCTGATTAGCCCCGATGGCAAGACTGTTGAAGCAGAAGCAGCACACGGGACGGTGACACGTCACTACCGACAGCATCAAAAAGGTGAAGAAACCTCCACGAACTCAATTGCGTCTATTTTTGCATGGACCCGTGGACTTGCGCACCGCGCTAAGCTTGACGACAATGCTGAGTTGGCGAAATTTGCAAAAACACTCGAAGAAGTTTGTGTTGGATCGGTTGAATCCGGTTACATGACGAAGGATTTGGCTCTCCTAATTGGTCCAGACCAACCGTGGCTTTCAACCATGGGGTTCCTGGATAAAATCGACGAAAACCTGCAAAAAGCCATGGGGTAATCTTTCGCGAAAAACAGCCTAAGCTATTAAAGTCCTATATGTAGATAATTTTACATATTACTTTTACTTGTGAATAAAATTTCAGTGCTACCACTGCGGGATGCGATTTTACCGTTGTTTATTCCGGGGGGTATCATGAAACGGCGATCATCAGACAATAATCATGAGATCATGATCGGTATTAACACATGGTTGTTTGGTGTTGGGGCTACATTAATGGGGTATCACGCATATTATGGCGTACCCCTGGATGATGGCAGTCGGCCTGCGATTTTTGCTAATCTTACTCAGGCTGAGGCAATTACAGTTTCAAGCTTCGCCATTATGATGGCAGGCTTCTTTTATTCCCTTGTTGTCTTGAAACCGGACATGCTGAAGCGAAACCGAGAGCGGAAGTTGATTGCCCTCAAAGTAGAAGCGGCGCGTCATTCAGATTACATTGATCCTCTGACGGGTCTTTCCAATCTTGATTATTTCAAACGTGCTGTAGACAGCTATCTCGAAGAAACCATTGCTCTTGATAAAACGCTCGGAGTTTTGATTATAGAGGTCAGTGCGCAATCTACCTATTACAAGGATGCCATGCAGAATGTCGTGTCGGAGTTGAGAGGCACTGCGCGTGATTATGATGTCATTGCAAAATACGATCTTAACAAGATTGCTGTTCTGACACCCGACATCAATGCTCGGGACCTGGTTTCAATAAGCAATAGGTATCGATCGCTTTTTTCAGGGCGCATTTCTTCAGTGGGTGGATATAATTGTTCTATTGGTTCCGCCTCAAGCAGCAAAAAACTGAATTCAACACAGGCAATTCTAGATGTTGCGCTCAGTAACGTAGCGGTCTCAAGGCGCCTGGAGCATATTCCAACATTAGCGGCATAACTCCGGGCGAATTAACTGTTATCCGCCCAGTGTAATAATCAGATATCAGAGCATTGCCCTGATGGCAGCGATTGCGTCGTCTGCATTTTCAGCGTCTGGGCCTCCCGCCTGAGCCATGTCCGGCCGGCCTCCACCGCCTTTGCCGCCAACAGCCTCAGATGCTGCACGTACCAAATCAACCGCGTTGTATTGTTCCGTCAAGTCTTCAGTTACACCCACAACAATCCCAACTTTGCCATCATCTGAAACGCCGGCAATTGCCACGATGCCGGAACCCAAGGTGTTTTTGGTTTCGTCGACAAGACCCTTTAGCTCTTTGGCAGCAATGCCTTGCAGGACACGGCCCGAGAAAGGGGTCCCGTTAATGGTTTCCACTTCTGAAGACGTGCCGCCACTGCCGCCACCAAGGGCAAGCTGCTTGCGTGCTTCGGCGAGTTCCTTCTCAAGCTTTTTGCGTTCATCCAGAAGCTGACCAACGCGGTTCACCGTATCATGCGGCGGTACTTTCAACGCGCTTGCAATGTCGCTTACGCGTTGTTCCTGTTCGGCGAGATATTTAAGTGCTGTATTGCCTGTCAGGGCTTCAATCCGTCTGACACCAGCAGAAACCGCGCTCTCTCCCAATATGTGGATTAGGCCTATCTCGCCTGTGTTTGCCACATGGGTGCCGCCGCACAGTTCAAGTGAATATGTTTTTCCAGCATTTTCGCCACGAAGTGCTGTCCCCATTGAAACAACGCGAACCTCCTCGCCGTATTTCTCGCCGAAGAGCGCCATTGCGCCAGCCTCAATCGCATCATCCACTGCCATCAAGCGCGTTTCAACCGGCGCGGATTGGCGCACAATCTCATTTGAGATCTCTTCAATCTGTTGCATTTCGCCTTCGGAAATCGCTTTTTGATGTGAGAAGTCGAAACGCAGTCGCTCTGGTGAAACGAGAGAGCCTTTTTGGACCACATGATCGCCAAGAATTTCACGCAATGCTTCATGCACAAGGTGCGTGGCAGAGTGGTGTGCACGGGAACCTGCACGGGCCTCGTGGTCGACTTCAAGCTCAACTGGCGTACCGACGGTTAACTCGCCGTCAGAAACGGTGCCGGAATGTACAAACAAACCTTCGCCCCGCGTTTTTGTATCGGTAATGGTGACAAGTCCGCCGTCAAATCGAATTTCTCCAACGTCTCCGACCTGACCGCCGCTTTCACCATAGAAAGGGGTCTGGTTAACAATGATCGATACCTCGCTGCCGTTGGCCGCGCTATCAACAGCATTGCCTTCTTGCACGATTGCCAAGACCATGGCTTCAGCCATTTCCGTATCATATCCCAGGAACTCGGTTGCTCCATGCTTCTCACGTAACTCGAACCAGATTTTGTCATCTGCGGCATCGCCAGAACCGGCCCATGCTGCCCGCGCGTCAGCCTTTTGCTTTTCCATAGACACGTTGAACCCGTCTTCATCCACCGTTATGCCACGGCGACGAAGTGCGTCCTGCGTGAGGTCTAGCGGGAAACCATAGGTGTCATAGAGTTTAAATGCCGTTGCGCCGTCCAGTTCATCGCCTTCCTTCATGGTGCCTGTTGCGTCATCAAGCAGCCCCAGCCCACGTTCAAGTGTTTTCCTGAAGCGCGTCTCTTCCAGAAGCAGCGTTTCAGTGATCAATGATTCCGCACGATTAAGCTCTGGATAAGCGGTTCCCATCTGGTCACGCAGGGCGGGGAACAGGCGATGCATCAGCGGGTCTTTTGCACCCAGGAGCGATGCATGTCGCATGGCACGGCGCATGATGCGGCGCAGCACATACCCGCGCCCTTCATTTGATGGCAGGACACCATCCGCGATCAGAAAAGAAGACGCACGCAAGTGATCTGCAATAACACGATGGCTTGGCTGCTGATCACCTTCCGCCTTTGTTCCGGTGAGTTCCTCACTTGCTGAAATAAGTGCCTTGAACAAGTCGATGTCATAATTGTCATGCTGCCCTTGCATCACCGCAGCAATGCGTTCAAGCCCCATTCCAGTGTCAATGGAAGGTTTTGGCAGGTCAATGCGTTCATCAACCGTTACCTGCTCGAATTGCATGAAGACCAGATTCCATATCTCGATGAAACGGTCGCCGTCCTCCTCGGGAGTACCCGGAGGGCCTCCCCAAATGTGATCACCATGGTCATAAAAGATTTCAGAGCAAGGACCACAAGGCCCTGTATCGCCCATTGCCCAGAAATTGTCTGAGGTAGGGATGCGGATGATGCGATCATCATTCAATCCGGCGATTTTCTTCCAAAGATCTGCTGCCTGATCGTCTGTGTGATAAACCGTCACGAGCAGCTTTTCTTCGGGCAGTTCAAATTCCTTGGTCAACAAAGTCCAGGCATGGGTGATTGCTTCTTCCTTGAAATAGTCGCCAAAGGAGAAGTTACCCAGCATTTCAAAAAATGTGTGGTGACGTGCGGTATAGCCGACGTTATCGAGGTCGTTATGCTTGCCTCCGGCACGGACGCATTTTTGTGAGGTTGCAGCACGTGTATAGTCACGTGTCTCGAGACCTGTGAAAAGGTTTTTGAACTGTACCATTCCTGCGTTCGTGAACATGAGGGTAGGGTCATTGTTCGGAACCAAAGGACTGGAGGCCGCCGCCTCGTGACCATTCTTTGAAAAGTAATCAAGAAAAGCCGACCTTATTTCGTTTACACCGCTCATGGTACCATTTTCACATGCCGCAAAAGTTGCGTTCTGTGCCTTGCTAAGTTGAAGTTGAAATAGTTTGTGTACCCACGTCTTGGGCGTCTGTCCACCCGCTAAAGGCGGGAAGTATTGGGGGTATATAACAAAAAGGGCCGCAAGACATGACTTGCGGCCAAAGGCGTGATCTTAAAGCGGGGACGGGGGCTGACAATCACGCCAGTAAGACGGGGAATGGGGAATTCCCCGTCTGGCAGATATGCGGATAGAGTATAATCCTTAGCCTTACCCCTTTGCGGCGGCGTCGAGCCCTGAATCCAAGGGGGGTTGGTTCTCTTCCGGATCTGGTTTTTCGATCTCGCCATCCAGCAAGGTTTCTGCAATCAGGCCTGCATTTTGACGAAGTGATAATT
>ENA-OUOG01003647-OUOG01003647.1-marine-metagenome-genome-assembly--contig:-NODE-3647-length-14122-cov-4.469420_pt1 | contig 14122 bp, 11 predicted proteins | sample MGYA00248635_ERZ508505 | MGnify/ENA primary metagenome ERZ508505 (study PRJEB26176, sample SAMN06267871) | marine metagenome | isolation source: Saanich Inlet, British Columbia, Canada | place: Pacific...
TTACAGTTTTGGTATTAATTATTGTTCATCATACTATTTCTATTGCTTAATGTATGACGTTTAAGAATGCGTTTTGCCTCACTTTTTACCATTTTATTGTCTTTTAAATCCCACAATATAGTACTTGCTGTTTTTCTTGATAATTTTTCATTAACAATCGGAAATGGATAGTCTTTGCCAAGTTCGAAGCCTGTTAACTGTTGGTCGAAGTAAGACATTGTTTGTGGTTCGTGTATATATGGTGCTTGTAGTTTTTGTAATTCTGGAACCCATTTTTTTATAAAAGTACCATTAAAATCATGATCAATACTATTTTTTATAGAATTATATATACGAAGCATGTTAATACCAGTTTCTCCAGCTTGCATTTGTATTTGAGGATAATGTATTCCTGGTTCAAAATCTAAAAACATGGAAGCTAAATGTTCACTCATATCTTGCCAAGGCTGCCATAGATTATGAACAAAGAAAGAAACCACCATTGCTCGCATTCTAAAATTTAGATATCCAGTTTCGTTTAAACAGCGCATGCAAGCATCTATTAAAGGATAGCCCGTTTGTCCAGTCTTCCATGCGTTTTGAAATTCTATATTTAAAGGTTTATTTAAATCATGATAGCCTTTATTTATACTTTTAAATTCCATAGTATGTTCCATTTCAAATTTTTGAATGAAATGTGCTTGCCATCTTAATCTGGAGATAAAAGCATTTAAATGTCTTTTATGTTTGCCTTTATTTCTAACCTCTGCAGCAACATTAATAACTTGTCTAACAGAGAGATTTCCCCAAGAAATATAGGGAGAAAGACGACTACAGCCTGTTCTTGATTCTAATGGTTTACTAATATGAAACATGTAATTTGGATAACGTTCTATAAAAAAGGAACGCATATATTTTAATCCAGTAGTAGTACCTCCTTTTTGAAAAAGTTTGTTATCTGAAGTTTTTAGATCTACTATTTTAAAGTGTTTTTCTAATGTGTTAATTTTAGATGTATGTAATAATTGGTTTTTTTTAGGATTAAAGACGTGGTCGTTTTGCATCATATAAGTATTCCAATCATTAAACCAAGTATTTCTATTTTTTAAGCCACGAATAATGGCATTATTAATATTTTCCTTCCAAATTATACTGTGTTGTTTACAAAACGAAGCAAATTTAAGATCGCGTTTATACGTAGAAAGTATTCCTGTTTCTTGATGAGAATAAATATGAGTAATAGAGTAGTGCAGCTGTAATGTTTTAATAACAACTTCTATGGTATGGTTTACAACAAGCACTTTAGAATTAAAAGCTTTTAAGTTGTTGTTAATATCTTCGAGAGACTGTTTTATAAAGTCCCAATGTCTTTTGTTATAGTGCTTGTCTTGAAAAAGAAAATCTTCAAATACATAAAGTAAAAGTACTTGTTTGTTAGATTTTAGAGCATGTTCAATGGCTTCATTATCTTTTAAACGAAGGTCTCTTTTAAACCATACGATTTGTAGTTCTTCTTTTGGCATTATTAACAATGGAAGACTTAAGATTTCAATTTTTAAAAAAGATTAGGATTCTCTATAATAGTTTGTGCTCTTAATTTAATATTGTGCAAATCTTCTGGTTTCATTTTGTTAAGTAAACTGTACATCATCTTCATTCTAAAATTATCGCTTAACTGTTTTCTTTTATCATCTAAAAAATTCCAATATAAACTGTTAAATGGACAGGCTTTATCTCCAATTTTTTCTTTTTTATTATAAAAACAACCATCACAATAATTACTCATTTTACTAATGTAGCTTCCACTAGAAACATAGGGTTTTGTAGCTATTTTTCCACCATCTGCAAATTGACTCATGCCTCTAGTGTTAGGTAATTGAACCCATTCTACAGCATCTATGTATATACCAAGGTACCATGCATCTACTTCGTCTGGATTTATTTGCGTTAATAAGGCAAAGTTTCCAGTAATCATTAAACGTTGAATGTGGTGCGCATAACCATTGTCTAAAGAGTTGTTAATTGTCTTTTTTAGGCAATTCATTTTTGTATTACCTGTCCAAAAGAAATCTGGTAATGTGTTAGAGTTCTCTAAATAGTTTAATGTTTTGTATTCTGGCATTAATGCCCAATACATGCCACGCATATACTCTCGCCAACCAATAATTTGCCTTATGAAGCCTTCAACTTGAGAAATATCAATGGTTTCGCCATGTGTTCTCCAATAGTTTAAAACAGTTGTTACAATGGCTTTTGGTGAAATTATTTTGCAATTCATCGCAAAAGAAAGACGTGAATGAAAAAGGTAAGCTTGTTCTGTATGCATTGCATCTTGGTAATCACCAAAATGAATTAATAAATGCTCACAAAAATATTTTAATTGATCAAGTGCTTGTTCTCTGTTAATAGGATACTCCAGATATTTAGTATCAAAATGACCAATGGTGTTAATGTTTTGAGAATTTAAGAGTGCAACAATTTCTGAAACCTCATTTTTGTAAGCTCTGTATTTTGGAATCCTGTCTTTTTCTTTCCATTTATTCCTATTGCTTTTGTCGTAATTCCATTTACAACCTTCAGGTTGGTTGGCAACCATTAAGATATTGTGCTTTTTGCGCATATCTCGATAAAAACTCTCCATTATCCATTGCTTTTTGTCTTTGAAAAAACGAGATAAGTCTTGTCGATCTGTGTAAAAGTGTTCAGTAGAAAATATTTTTGTTTCAATATTAAGCGTATTACTAAAATTAGAGAGTTGCTTATCTAATCTATACTCGTCTGGTTCTTGATATTCAAACCTTTTTATCCCTAGTTTTTTAATTAACTGCTCAAGGTTATCTGTAAGGTTTTGCGTGTTCTCTTTTGTATCTAATTGATAATAGATAACCTCACAATTTTGAGATTCTAATGTTTTTGCAAACGAGCGCATAGCAGCAAAAAAACTTATAATTTTTTGAATGTGATGCTTGACATAATTGGTTTCTTGTTGCATCTCGAATAAACAGTATACGTAGTTGTCTTGATTGCCTTTATACCAAGAATGTTTACTGTTAAGTTGGTCTCCTAAAATTAATCTAAGTGTTTTCAAAATATTAAAATAAGGTGTCTTGAAGCCATAAACGTTGATACTTTCTATCAGCATCATATCGTTGAGCTTGTAATTTTACATTAAACGTTCTATCTCTTGGATCGTTACCAACTCCTGAAACATACATCCAGTTTCCATAGTTACTATGCACATCGTAATCTATAAGTAAAGACTCAAAATAGGCAGCACCAATACGCCAATCTAGCATTAAATTTTTCGAAAAATAACTAGCAACATTTTGTCTACCACGATTACTCATCCATCCTGTTTTTTTAAGTTCTAACATATTTGCATTTACAAAAGGTTCTTTGGTCTCCCCATTTATCCATTTATTAATGTCTTTTTGATGTGTTTTCCATTGGTAGTCCTTTTTTAATATACCTCCAATTTTAAAAATATTATTTTTATGTTTTAAGGAAACATATTTAAAATAATCTCTCCATATAAGTTCAAAAATAAGCCAATAAGTCGATTGGTTTTTAAAGTGAAGTGCTTCAAACTCTTTTACTTTCCAATAGATTGTTCTGGGACTTAAGCTGCCATTTGCTAACCATGGAGAAAATTTTGAACTAAAATCTATTCCTATTAATCCGTTTCTAGTTTTTTTATAAAAGCCGAGTTTTTTAGTTTCAAAAAAATAATAATTCAAGTGTTTTAAAGCTTCCGTTTCACCACCTTTTAGTGGAAAGGCAGAGTTTTTATGTGGTTCGAAACTATTAAAACCCAAGTTTTCTAGGCTTGGTATTGTAGTATTATTTTTTACAAGATGCGTTTTTGTTAAATATTTATCTGCTTGTAGTTTTCTTATTTCACTTTGCTTTTCTAATTGTTTTCTAAAGTTTGTAAATACGTTTGGTAATTCTTCTATATTAAAAGATATATCTTCTGGATGGTATAAAAACTGATCGTATTCTTTATAAATTGGAAACCCTTTATTCCAGATATTACATACTTGCTTGTAAATAGTTTCTTCTTCGCTATTCCATTCGTTTTGAAGATAAAGCGCATCAAAATTAAATATAGAATTTAAAGTAGCGATGCTTTTTTCAGTATAGTCATTATAAACAAATAGCGGAATACCAATATTTTCTAATTGTTTTTTTAAATCAGTAACTGTCTCTATTAGAAACTGAGCTCTATATTTTTCAGTCTTTTTAAATCCAAAACAATCTTTTTCAAACTCCCTAACATCAAAACAATAGACAGCAATTACAGTCTCACTATTATTTATTGCATTAGTTAGTGTTTTGTTATCGTGGATTCTTAAGTTATTTTTAAACCAAATTAAGCTGGTTTTGTTTTGTTTCTTCTGCATTTTTCGCTGCAATATTTTATGTGTTGCCAATTTTTTGACCACTTCTTTCGCCAAGTAAAGCTTAAGTTACAAGTTTCACATTGTTTAGAAGGTAAATTTTCTTTTTTAACGCCTTTAGGCATTTGCGAGTTTATTAATCATGCCTTTAAAAATAAAACCATGAAATGGTAAAACACTATACCAATATAGTCTTCCAGCTATGCCTTTAGGTCTAAAAACAGCACGCTGATATACTTTCCCTTTTGCAACTCTAAATTCTAGCCAAGCTTCTCCTGGTAATCTCATTTCGGCAAAAAGCAATAAGCGTTTCTCTTTTTTATCTACTAAAAGTACACGCCAAAAATCTAATGCATCACCTGTTTTAATATCGTTTTTATTTGTTCTACCTCGTCTTAAACCAATACCTCCAACTAGTTTATCCATAAACCCACGAATTTTCCATAGAGTGGTCCCATAATACCAGCCATTATCTCCACCTATGGCACAGATTTTTGCAAATGTGCGTGTTTCGTCTTTTACTTTACGTTCTTTAACATCTTTAAAACAGCCGTATTTTGGAACATTAATATATTTTGCAGATATACGTTTTTTTTGTCTGCTACTTGCAAAAGAATCTTTCCAACTAGATATTATACTATTCTGCTTGATTTTTACAAAGGCTAATTCTAGAGCTTTATCATAACTCATAGGTTTAACATGTAGTAAAGTATTAATATTACTAGGTTTTCCAATAATTTCAACTCCCATACTATTTACAAGTGTTCTTGCTAATTTGTATGATGTAGACGTTACAAAATACAGCCAGTAGCTTGATAACTGTGGAGTCATTACAGGAAAAGTAATAATGTATCGCTTTAAATGTCTTGATTTAGCAAAACGAAGTAAAAGTTCTTTGTAGGTTAGTATTTCTGGACCAAAGATATCGTAAGATGTATTGTATAAATCTTTATTTCCTAAACTGCGTGTTAAAAAAGTTAATACATCTCTAATCGCAATAGGTTGTGTTTTAGTGTTTAACCATTTAGGTGCTACCATTACTGGTAATTTTTCTACAAGATCTCTAATAATTTCAAAAGAGCTACTTCCCGAACCTACAATAATTCCAGCTTTAAAAACCGTTAATGCATACTTAGTAGATGCCAAAATATTTTCTACATTCTTTCTAGACAATAGGTGTTTAGATAGTTTAGTGTCATTAGTAATGCCGCTTAAATAGATAACTTGCTCGCAGTTGGTTTTCTCTATTGCTTGTTTAAAATTAATTGCACAATCGTTTTCCATTTGCTGAAAACTAGAAATGGAATTTGACATTGAGTGTATTAGGTAAAACGCAGCATCTATATCTTTAGGTATGTTTTTTAGGGTGTCTTTGTTTAAAAAATCGACTTCAATTACTTTAACATTAGCTTCTTCAATGTATCGTTTTTCAGTTCTTAATTTACCTCTTACAGCACATATAACAGTGTGTCCTTGCTCTAAAAGTAAAGGAATAATTCGCTTTCCAATATAGCCTGTGGCACCTGTAACTAATATTTTCATAATTTATTTTGGTCTTTGGTAAGCTAATCTTTCTTTTAATTTAGGAAAAGCATAACCATCTAATCCATTAATAGTTGCAACATTAGCATCCGAAAGATTGATAAAACCATCTTCAGTTAAAATATCTTGATTTATGTACAATCCTTGAATTTCACCTAAAACTAAAATAGTATCATTTTCTTTAATTTGGTATTCTCCAAGATACTTCATTTCTAATTGAATTGGAGCATCTTTTACAAAAGGCGCAAAGCTATCGTTTTTGTATTCTGATTGTAATTGTGTTTTATCAAACTCAGAAATAATGGAATTGTATTTAGCAGATGTATGATGCGCTTCTTTAAAATTTGACTCTTGAATATGGTTTATAGTGTAAAATCCTGTCTCTTTAATATTTGTATAGGTGTCTCTTGTAACCGTTGTTGGCCTACAAATAAAGCCTAAAATTGGTGGATTTGAACCTACATGAGTAACAGAACTAAACACAGCAACGTTTTCTATACCATCTTTAGATTTTGTACCAATTAGGTTTGCAGACTTAAATCCCGAACAACTATTAATAAGATTAATTTTGTATAAATGCTTAAGGTTATTAATGTCTTCTAGGCTAAAATAATGCATTTATAAAGTATTAAAATTGTTGATTTTTATATCTTTCGCGTTTAAATCGAACATTAAATTATACAATCCAAAAAACGTACGATTAATATAAATAAAGTGTTTAGAACCTCTATTTCCATTCATTTTTCGCAATTCGGTACTTTTACTATATTTTTGCCCAAGTTCGGTTATTTTACCAAAAAATTCTTTGTTAGAAAAGTCGAACGTTTCTACATGAAAAGGTTGTGTAAACAAACTTAGCATTTCATGAAACATTTCAGAAAAGAATTCTAATTCCTCAGGAGAATCGTCTGTTCTTAATATTTCTAATTCATACATTTTTTCTCTAAAAGTAATAGGATTGTTTATACTTTCAGCCTTTGCTAATTCAAAGTAAGGCACATAAAACTCGTTTGGAATAGTCTTCATACAACCAAAATCTAAAGCTATTAACTCAGCCTCTTTGGAAATTAGAAAATTACCTGGATGAGGATCTGCATGTACTTTTTTAAGCACATGCATTTGAAACATATAAAAATCCCAAAGTGCTTGTCCTATTTTATTAGCTTTTGCTTGATCTTTGTTGTGCGAAGTAAATTCAGAAAGGTGTTCACCTTCCATCCAACCCATAGTAATGATGCGTTCAGAAGATAATTCTTCATAGTATTCAGGAAATTTTAGATGAGGAATATGTTTACATGCAGCAACTATTTCTTTACTTTGTGCAACTTCAAGTATGTAATTTGTTTCTTCAACAAGTTTATCTTCAACTTCTTGAAAATATTTGTCTTTATCTTTTCCTTTAATATTAAACATTTGAATAGCAATAGGTTTAACCATTGCTAAATCACTAGAAATACTATCTGCGACACCTGGATATTGAATTTTCACAGCAAGTTTTTTCCCATCTTTTTCTGCTAAATGTACTTGCCCAATACTGGCAGCATTTGTAGAAGTAGAGTTAAAGGTGTCGAAGATCTCAGTTGGTAATTTACCAAAGTATTTTTTAAATGTTTTTGTTACTAAAGGCGCAGAAAGTGGTGGTACTGAAAATTGCGATAAAGAAAATTTTTCCACGTATGCTTGTGGTAAAATACTTTTTTCCATACTTAGCATTTGTGCTACTTTTAGCGCACTACCTTTTAGTTTTTTAAGGCCATCGTAAATATCTTCAGCGTTATTCTCGTTTAAACGCGATTTTGCCTCGACTTCTGTTTTTGTTAATTTATCTCCATAATATTTAAGATAATTAACACCAACTTTAGCACCAGTTTGGACTAATTTTGAAGCACGCTGAATCTTTGATGTTGGTATTATGTCTATGGTTTTCAATAGTTCTCTATTTTATTTTTAATTCATTTTAATTTTTTCTTTGAAAATGAATTTCCCAAAGTCTATTAAGCTTTTTAATGGTGCAATGTTTAAAACATCGAAACTTGTATTTACAGATTTTTCAATAAAAATATCTGTTTTTTCGAAGCTTGAAGAGGTATCATCTATCCAAAATTTCATGGTCAGTAAAAGTTGCAACCAAGCTGTTTCTTGTAAGCCACGATTTTGAATTTTGTCTAAACGGTCTTCTTTAATATCTATTAATTCTATACCTAATTCTGAGATATAATGCGTAAAACTAGATTTTAAAGCCGCTAATGCTTTAAAAGATTTTAAATTGTTTTTATGTTTGTTTAAAGCATAAACAACATAACTTCTGTTAGCGGTAAGGTTTTCAAAAAAAGTAAAATAATAGCTTAAAAGTTTATCTCTAGGTTCAAATTCTGGATAGTCTTCACTTTTATGTAGAGTAGCTGTAGAATTATCATGAAATGCCTTGAAGACATGCTTTTCTACTGCTTCAAAGGTTCCAAAGTATTCGTAAAATTTTGTTTCTTCAAAGTTGTTATGTTTTGCAAAACTGTAAACCGATTTTGGTTGTTGGTCGTGCTCTAAAACATAATCCATGTAAAATGAAATGATATCATTTTGAGTAATGTTTTTCTTTTTTGCCATTGTATTAGATTTATAGTATAAAATTACAAAATGTTTAACCAATTAATAGTATTGTTAAACAAAATTAACATGAGATTGTGATATTAAATATTTTAAAAAAGAAAAATTTGTAGTCATTAAAAGTTTTTGTTTAAAATTTACTGTTAATCAATTGTTATAATCTAGTGGCTCAAACAAGGACAGTAGAAATTGATTTTAATTATAGTAGTGTAAAAACCTACTTTCAAGGAAAACAGTATTTAAAAACTATTGAACAGGTGAAAACTTTATTAAAGTATTAGAGTTAGAAAGCAAACACCAAATTTATAAATACACAAAAGAAGTTAAACCTCTTTTGGAAACAATAGTAAGTGAATTAGTTGATAATGCAATTTCAGCTCAAAAAGGAAAAGCCTACAAGAGCGCTTCAGAAATTTTATATATTGCTTATCAGGTACAACCAGAAAACCTTGACTTTTTATATTTTGCTGCATCAAATTCTATTACAGCAAAAGACTATATTAAAGCTCTTAAACATTATGAAGAATTAAAAACTTTAAATTATACTGGTGTAAGAACTAAGTACTTTGCTACAAATAAAGCTAATGGAGAAAAAGAGCCTTTTGCAGATAAAACAATAAGGGATTTGTCTATAAAATCTGGTACTCATTCAAGTCCAGTTGAAATAAATACAGAATCTAAACTTCCCGAAATCACTAAAAATATTTCTTGGATTTACACAAATATAATTGGTGATTACAATAAAGCATTAATCGCTACAAATGAAGCTATAAAAGCTAATCCTGATGATGCTTCTCTTTTATTAACGAAAGGAAATATTTATTACAAACTAGGAAATTATGATAAATTTAAAGAGATGATGCAGGAAATTATATCTATTAATCCTAACGATGTAGATTCTTACTATAATATTGGAGTAATTAGTGCAGAACATGGAGAAATAATTGAGGCAAGAAAAGCTTATAAAAAAGTTTTAGAATTAGATTCTACTTATGTAAATGCAGCAATAAACCTATCTAAAACATATATAGATGAAGCTTCTCAAATTGCAGATAAAATGAACGCACTAGGAACTACAATTGAAGATAATTCAAAGTTTGAAGCTTACCAAAAGCAACAAGCTGACTTATATAAACAGTCTTCTATTATTTTAGAGGAAATACTTATTAGTACACCTAACAATATTAGTATTTTAAAGCAACTAAAAGGATTATACTCTTTTTTGCAAGAAGATGTGAAATTTAATATTATTAACGCTAAACTTATTGAGTTAGGTCAATAAAAAAGTTTATTAAGAAGGTCTAAACAATTTTCTTAATCACACGAAGTTTATGTGTATGCATGCATTTATCAACGTTATAAATACCAGAATGGTCTAATCTATCAATACGTACTTTGCCATGCGCATGAATAATGTAGTTGTCTTTCATAATTATTCCTACGTGTACAATATTACCTTCTGCATTATCGAAAAACGCTAAATCTCCTGGTTCACTTTCTTCAATAAAACTTAATGCCTCACCTTGTGTGGCTTGTTGAGATGCATCACGCAGTAATTTATAACCATTCAGTTTGTAAACCATTTGTGTAAACCCAGAACAATCTATCCCAAAAGGTGTTTTTCCTCCCCAAAGATAAGGCGAATTAAGATAATTAAAAGCTGTAGTAACTAATTGGTTTTTAGGCTTTTTGTCTTGAGTAATTAAGCCATCAAAATGGTGTTCTAGAATAGATAATCCGTTGAGTTGTGAACCTAAAGGAATAGCGTAGAGTTGTTGGTTTTTATCTTGAATAAACTCTATTAAATCTGAAGATAATTTTGGTTTTTCATGCCTTAAATCATCATACATTTCTTTGCTTATTTCAAAATACTGTTTGGTATCTATCCAGCCTTCGTATTTATCGAAAGCCAAACGAATTTTACACCAAGACTTTCGCATTTCAATAATTTTAAACACATCTCCATACAAAACTTGCGATACCATTTCACTGGTATCACTAGCTTCAAGTCTTAAAGGGACAATGCTTAAATTACAAATGCCGTATTGCATTAATTGTAGTTAAATTAATTTCTTTCTAAAATTAATGCCGAAGCACCACCACCACCATTGCAAATAGCAGCTGCACCAATTTTAGCATCATTTTGTTCTAAAACGTTTAATAATGTAATTAATATTCTAACACCAGAGCATCCTAATGGATGACCTAATGAAACAGCACCTCCATTTACGTTTACATTACTATCATTTAATCCTAATATTTTCATATTTGCTAATCCAACAACAGAAAAAGCTTCGTTAAACTCAAAGAAATCTACATCTTTTAAATCAATTCCAGCACGTTTTAATGCTTTAGGCAAAGCTTTTGCTGGAGCTGTTGTAAACCATTTAGGTTCGTGAGCCGCATCTGCATAACCTTTAATAGTTGCTAAAGGTTTAAGACCTAACTCTAATGCTTTTTCCTTGCTCATTAAAACCATAGCACCTGCACCATCATTAATAGTAGAGGCATTAGCTGCGGTAACAGTTCCATCTTTAGAGAAAGCAGCGCGTAATGTTGGAATTTTATCCATTCTTACGTTTTTGTATTCTTCGTCTTCCGATACTATAATATCATCACCACGTCTCTGCGGTACAGCAACTGGTACAACTTCGTTATTAAATTTTCCAGTTTCCCAAGCAGCTGCAGAGCGCTTGTAAGACTGTATTGCATAAGCATCTTGATCTTCACGAGAAAAAGTGTATTCTGTAGCACAAGCATCTGCGCAAACACCCATAGCTTCTTGGCTGTAAACATCTACTAAGCCATCTTTTTGCATACCATCTATTAAACTTGCAGGTCCAAATTTAGTAGCACTTCTTACATGAAAATAATGAGGTATTAAGCTCATATTTTCCATTCCTCCAGCAACAATAATGTCTGCATCTCCAAGCGCAATGGCTTGAGCAGCTTGCATTACGGTTTTCATTCCAGAAGCACAAACTTTATTAATTGTAGTACATGGTACTGTATCTGGAATACCGGCAAATATTGCAGCTTGTCTTGCTGGAGCTTGTCCTGTACCAGCTTGTACAACATTTCCCATTAAAACTTCCTGAACCAACTCTGGCTTTAAATTTATTTTATCTAATGCGCCTTTTATAGCTATTGCTCCTAACTTTGGAGCAGATACAGTTGATAAAGCACCTAAAAAACTTCCAATTGGTGTTCTTGCTGCCGATACAATTACTACTTCTTTATTCATTTTATGAGTCTTAAATTTTACGTGATGCAAAAATAATCAATTTTTAGGAAAAATAAGAGTGATATACCTATTATAAGCGATATTGAATTCATAATTTATTACATTTGAACTTAAAGAATAAATCTAACTTTAATAATGAAGGACTTAGTAAATAAATTTTATAAAAATCATGCTTTAGTTTACAAGGTGCTTCTGTTTATTGTTACAACTTTTTTAATTGTTTATTTGTTTCCTAAAAGCGGAAAATTTAAATATGATTTTGAAAAAGGCAAACCTTGGCAATCTGAAACTTTATACGCACCTTTTGACTTTGCTATTCAAAAAACATCTGAAGAATTAGCTTTAGAAAAAGAAGAAATTGAAAAAACCGCAACTAAGTATTTTAGTATTGATACTACTATTAAATCAAATGTTTTAAAAGCCTACAACGAAAATTTTAATAATTCATTTCCAGATTCTATTTATACATCTAAAGATGAAATTAAAAAATTTGGTTTAACACTTCTTCAAAAACTTTACGAATATGGTATTACAAATGAAGATGAATTAAATGAAAATAAATCAGTCGTTGTTATTTTAAAAGATAGAGTAGAAGTTAGCAAAACAGATTTTTCTAATATCTACAAGCAATCTCAAGTAAAACCAAAAATTGATGAAGAGTTAAAAAAGCAGAATCTTGAACAATATGCTAAGCCATTATCTATATTGTTTTTTAATATTGTTGAACCTAATTTAGAATTTAACAAAACCCTTTCAGATAGAGCTCTTGAAGAGCGTTTAAACTCCATTTCTTACAATAGAGGAAGTATTGAAAAAGAAACACTAATTATTTCTAAGGGAGAAGTAGTAGAAGTAAATAAGTTTTTAATACTTAAGTCTTTAGAATCAGAATATGAATCTCAAGTTTGGAACGAATCCAATTACAACTTAATAATATTCGCTTATACTTTGCTAGTAGCTTTAGCGCTTTTAATGCTATTACTTTTTTTAAGAAAATACAGATTAGATGTCTTTAATAACAACACTAAAGTCACCTTTATATTTTTTAATGTTTTTTTAATGGTTTTATTAACAACTCTAATTGTTAACTACAATTCAAAATACATTTATATTGTGCCAATAGCAATATTACCATTAGTTTTAAAGGCGTTTTTCGATGCACGCTTAGGCCTATTTTCACATGTAATTACAGTTTTACTTTTAGGTTTTATTGTTCCTAATAGTTATGAATATATGTTTTTACAAATTATTGCAGGAATAGTAACTATATTAACAGTTTCAGAGCTATATAAACGCGCAAATTTATTCATATCTGTTGGACAAATTACACTTATTTATATCATTGCATATTTTGCTTTTTTCTTAATACATGAAGGGAGTATTGATACTTTAAAATGGGACACTTTTGGACTTTTTGTATTATGTGGTTTGGCTACTCTTTTTGTACAACCATTAATATATATATATGAAAAACTCTTTGGATTAGTTTCGGACGTGTCGTTATTAGAATTATCAGACACTAACACAAAGCTTTTAAAACAATTGTCTAATGAAGCGCCAGGAACTTTTCATCATTCGCTTAACGTTGCTAATTTAGCTGAAGCTGCTGCCAACGAAATTGGTGCAAATGCTATGTTAATTAGGGTTGGAGCACTCTATCATGATATTGGTAAAATGAAAAACCCAACTTATTTCACCGAAAACCAATCTTCAGGACTAAATCCTCACGATGAGTTATCACCAAAAGAAAGCGCAAAAGTAATAGTGGATCATGTTATAAACGGAATAGAAATAGCAAAGAAAAACAATTTACCAGATCGTGTAATCGATTTTATTAGAACGCATCATGGAGACAGTAGTGTTTATTATTTCTATATGAAAGAGAAAGCTTTAAATGAGGATATAAACATTTCAGATTTCTCTTATCCAGGACCAAAGCCATTTAGTAAAGAAACTGCAATTTTAATGATGTGTGATAGTGTCGAAGCTGCATCAAAAAGTTTAAAAGAACCAACATCCACAAAAATAGATAAATTTGTAGAAAACATATTAAATAAACAAATGGATGATGGTCAATTTCTAAATGCTAACATAACTTTTAAGGAAATTCAAGCCATAAAAAAAGTGCTAAAACGCAAGCTTGCAAATATTTACCATTTAAGAATAGAATATCCAGAATAATTATTAGAAAAAATTAATTAAAATTGTTGTGTTATATAGGATGTTATCTTACATTTGCATCCGCAATTTATTGCTAAGTTCTTGTATAATTAATTGGAGAGGTGCCAGAGTGGTAATGGAGCAGATTGCTAATCTGTCGACGGGTAACTGTCGCCAGGGTTCGAGTCCCTGT
>ENA-OUOG01003650-OUOG01003650.1-marine-metagenome-genome-assembly--contig:-NODE-3650-length-14120-cov-3.447839_pt1 | contig 14120 bp, 14 predicted proteins | sample MGYA00248635_ERZ508505 | MGnify/ENA primary metagenome ERZ508505 (study PRJEB26176, sample SAMN06267871) | marine metagenome | isolation source: Saanich Inlet, British Columbia, Canada | place: Pacific...
TCCAAGCAAAACTACTTTCTCACTCGGTTCATCGAGGCGAAAAAATTGTCGGCTCGGACGGGGGTAGCTTTGCAAATATTGAAAAGCCTCCCCCGTTTTATTGCAGAGAGCGGATTGATTCTCGGTGCACTGGGATTTGTTGTGTGGCAATTGAACCGCGGAAGCTTAGGCGAAGGCCTTCTGGCGTTGGGAATATTCTTAGCCGGTTCCTTCCGCATGATGGGCGCTCTGTTGCCCCTGCAGTCCTTATGGAACGACTTACGGGTGATGCAAGATTGGGTTGTGACGGCGCAGGGGATTCTTCTGAAGTTGAAGGATGATCCTGAACTCTTGGACTCTGCCATCTATAGCGAAACGAAGCTCTCATCCACCACCCACATAGAGGAGGCTCCGCAGGCGCCACTTTCCGTTGTTGTCGACGATGTTGCTTTCACTCACCTCAACAACTCAAACCCAACGCTAGATCATGTTTCGCTCACCATAGATGCAGGAAGTTATGTCGCGATTGTCGGTCCCTCGGGGGCGGGGAAGACAACGCTGGTCGATCTGTTACTGGGACTCTATGACCCAGACAAGGGGGAAGTTCGTCTTGGGGGGTTGGTCCCTCGGGAGCTGAGAGAGCAATTCCCCGGGCTCATTTCCTACGTGCCCCAGCGTCCAGGGCTTGTGTCAGGATCGATTGCTCACAATGTCGCACTCGGAGTTCCCGATCAGGAAATTGACGAACAGCGAGTGTGGGAAGCGTTGTCCAAGGCGCAACTCGCAGAGTTCGTCGAGACGATGCCACACGGCCTCCATTCTTCGCTCGGTGCGCACTCTGATTCTCTCAGCGGTGGGCAGATTCAACGTCTTGGCTTTGCCCGCGCTCTCTACACGAGGCCTCGTCTTATCATCCTCGACGAAGCGACCAGCGCTCTTGATGCGGCCACCGAAGCGAGCGTCGCAGCAAGCATCAAGAATGTTGGGGGGGAAACCACGGTCATTGTCATTGCTCACCGTCTGTCGACGATTCAGGATGCGGACCAAGTGCACGTCCTCGTTGATGGTCAGATTGTCTCCAGCGGCACCTTCACTCAAGTACGCAAGAACGTGCCCATGGTTGAGGAGTACGTGAAGCTAATGTCCTTCACTGATGACTAAGTGGCTCGGTGATTTCCCTTTCCTGCGCCAGCAACTAGCTGGCTTGGAAATCCTGCCGGAGACTTCGTCCACCAATGATGTCCTCAAGTCCGACGCATTAGCGGATTACACAGCAGCCCTCACAGATCATCAAACTGCTGGGAGAGGTCGTATGGGTCGTACCTGGGTATCGACTCCTGGACGAAGTCTCTCTTTTAGCCTTCTCGTTCCTTCAACCTCGCCTGCTCAGCAATCCTGGTTGCCCTTGGTCGCTGGTGCGTCAGTGGCGGCGGCTGTTCGCGCTCATGGAGTGGTGAGCGCTGAACTCAAATGGCCTAACGATGTACTGGTCGCGGAGCGTAAGCTCTCGGGCATCCTCTGTGAGGTCAGGCCTGATGGTCGCGTCATCGTGGGGATAGGCGTCAACATTGATTGTTTGATGGGAGTCCAGCCCATTGAAGAGGCAACGTCGCTCGCAGAGTTCGGTGAGGTGTCCCATCAGAGCATTGACGATCTTCTCGCAACAGTAGTGAGCTCCCTGCGGCAGTTCTTGGAGACACCGGCACCCGAGGCGCTCGCCCTGGCGAAGGGCAGTGTTCAGAAAGTGCTTGCGACGACAGGGCGCGAAGTGAGCGTCCATGATCTTGATGGGACTGTGTGGAGCGGGGTCGCTCTCGCGCTCACAGATGATGGGCATCTTGTGGTGCGAGACAGTGTGACCCGACGTGAGCGAGTTGTTGTCGCTTCTGATGTCCGTCACCTCAGGCAATAGGGTAAAAACATGACTGTAGTGGGCGTGATTGGTGGAGGCCAACTCGCGCGCATGATGATTCCCGCAGCGATCGATCTGGGAATAGAGTTGAGGGTCTTTGCTGAGGCGGAGAATTCTTCAGCTCGGATTGCTGCGACGGTCGTGGGCGACTACACCGACTCAGACCAGGTTCTGGCTTTCGCGCGGTCTGTTGACGTTGTGACTTTCGATCACGAGCATGTTCCACTCGACAACCTTGATCTGGTGGTGTCTGAGGGTATCGCGGTCTTTCCTCCACCCGAAGCCCTCGCTCTCACCCAGGACAAGACGATGATGAGAGCAGGGTTGGCTGGACTAGCCATCCCTCAACCACGTTGGACCGTGGCTGAGGAGGAGAGCCCTGATGCGCCAGACCTCGTCGGAGGTTTTCCGTGTATTGCAAAACTCCCGGTCGGGGGATACGACGGCAAAGGAGTGCGAATTATCCATTCGTGGAATGACGTGCGTGATTGGCTTGCGGCTGGACCCGTATTGCTGGAGGAGCTGGTGTCGTTCAGACGCGAACTTTCCCAGTTGAGCGCGAGGCGGCCCTCTGGAGATTGGTCGAGCTGGCCTGTGGTGGAGACCCGCCAAGACGGTGGAGTCTGTTCAGTCGTAATTTCTCCGGCTCCCGGCATTGCACAGGGTCAATCCGCCGAGGCGGAGGAGATTGCCCAACGGATTGCAACTGAATGCAATGTGGTGGGAGTGCTGGCTGTGGAGATGTTCGAAGACCACGATGGCCGAATACTCGTCAACGAGCTGGCGATGAGGCCTCATAACTCAGGTCATGTCCTGACTGAGCAATCGGTGACGAGTCAGTTTGAGCAACACCTTCGCGCCGTGACCGACATGCCCTTGGGTTCGACAGCTTTGCGTCAATCCAGTGGGGTCATGGCCAATATTTTTGGGGGTGCTCCGGTGGAAAAGTGGGCCGCGATGTCTGAGCAGTTCCCTGAGGTCAAATTTCATTCGTACCAAAAGACCTTTAGGCCGGGTCGCAAAGCCGGACATCTTGTGGTGACGGGTGAGAACCCGACAGAGTTGAGTGCTGTCGCTGAAAAGGCGCGGGACATATTCAAAGGAGGAGAACCATGGGAATAACCCCACGGGTAGCGGTGATCATGGGCTCGGATTCCGATTGGCCCACCATGAAGGACGCAGCTGAGGTTCTGGAATTAGCCGGTGTGGACGTCTTTCGGGACATTGTGTCTGCTCACAGGACTCCCGAAAAGATGATGGACTTTGCATCCACTGCTCGAGATCAGGGATTCCATGTGGTGATTGCGGGCGCCGGAGGGGCCGCCCATCTCCCCGGCATGGTGGCTTCCAGCACGACACTGCCCGTTATTGGTGTCCCTATTCCCCTCAAACACCTAGAGGGTATGGATTCCTTGTTGTCTATTGTTCAAATGCCCAGTGGCATTCCCGTGGCAACGGTGGGGATTGGCCAGGCAAAGAACGCAGGGTTGTTGGCCATCAGAATGCTCTCCACATCTTTTCCCGAATTACGAGACTGGATTGATTCGTTTCAGGCCCAGCAGTCAGAGGCGGTTCTCAACAAGACGTTGGATGATTAGTCCTCGCGGCGGGACCGGACGTAGCGCAAGGGCGCAATCACGCTTCTCACCCAGAGGCCTACCCGAAGAGCCTGACGAACGGGCCAATACAAAGGCCCTTCATACATGCGAAAAAGAAACTTTTGCATGCTCTGATGGTGCGCTTTGACCATTTCCGCCATTCGAGGTCCTGTGGAGTGTGCCCCCGAATGGGTGAGGCCTGCCTCTGGGACGAATAGCGAACGCCAGCCCCGTTTTTTGGCGCGGAAGCACAGGTCGACATCCTCCACAAACATGAAGTAGCCCTCATCAAAGCCGCCGATTGCCTTGAATGTCTCACTACGCACCATCACACAGGCGCCAGAGAGCCAATCGACAATGCGAGGTTCGAATCCGTCGTGAGTTCCGAGGTACCGCGTAGTCCATGGATTGGATTTCCAGACATCACCGAGAAGTGCGTGCCCGATTCCTATCCGGATTCCGGGGAACGCCCGTGCGGAGGGATATCGCGAGCCATCGATGTTGAGTAGGCGTGGCCCTGCAATGCCCACGGTTGGCCGGGATTCCATTTCCTTGATCAGCGTCCCCAGGGTGTGGGGCTCCCACACGATGTCGGGGTTGCAAATAACGACAAAGTCGGGATTGCCCCTGAGTTCCACCACCCCAAAGTTTGCGCTGGTGCCGTAGCCGGGGTTGTCGGGGCGATGGAGCACGGAAACAGAGAGTCCAGGAATCGTGGGAATAGTTGTGGGTAGCGATGGAGAGTTTTCGACCACCACGATCTGGTTGGGAACTACGGCAGAGTGCGCCAGAGATGCAAAGAACCCAGGCCATACATCGTCGGATTGGTAGCCAACTACGACGAGCCCAAGAGTCGTCACTGAGGATCATCCTCCAGCACGCCGCGAAGCTCGCTCGCCCAGGCTGCAGCGAGCGCTTCCTCCCACGGGCGAGGCTCTGGCAAACCATGGAGACCCCATTCGTCATGTCCTAAGACCGAGTAGGAAGGCCTAGGAGCCGGCCTGGGAAATGCCTCGGAGCTTACGGGTCGGATTCTTTCGTCATTAAGTCCTGCTTGTCGGAAGACTGCTCGCGCAAATCCGTTCCAGGAGGTTTGACCAGAATTCGTGGCGTGGAAAATGCCATGGCGAATGTTGTTCACCACAATCAACTCCACCATGGCGGCAACATCGCCTGTCCACGTCGGCTGTCCGACCTGATCTGTGACAACGTCAAGAAACTCTCGATCTCGTGACGCTTTCAGGATTGTTGCGGGAAAGCTCTCACCGGGGAACCCATAAAGCCAGGCAGTCCTGACAATGACCCCCGCGTCGGGGAGGATTTCCTCGACCGCTTTCTCGCCTCCGAGTTTGCTGCGACCGTAGGCACTCGTTGGCGAACGAGTGGCACCTTCGGCATACGGCTCGTGTGCGGTCCCATCGAAGACGTAGTCCGTCGACACGTGAATGAGCCTGCCGCCTTTAGCTTTCACGGTCTCAGCAATCAGCCCGACTGCGTCCGAGTTAATGGCGAAAGCAGCAGCTTCGTCCGATTCTGCCTTGTCAACGTTTGTGTAGGCAGAAGCATTGATAACGGTTGCGCCTTCGGGAATAAACCTCTGCAGTGCATCTGCGCTCGTCACGTCAGCGTCATCTCGGCCCGCTGCGAGGGGAGCGTGCTGAGCGAGGCGTTTCACGAGGGCCCGGCCGAGCATCCCCTCTGCTCCCAACACTACGAGCCCCGTCATAGGCCAGCGCGCTCTTTGAGGGGCTCCCACCACCAACGGTTATCTCGATACCACTGAACGACCTCGGCGAGCCCGTCGGCGAAATTAACCTGGGGAGAGTATCCAAGCTCTGTGCTGATTTTTCCTATGTCGACGCTGTAGCGGCGGTCGTGGCCCTTGCGATCCGCGACCTGCTCAACAAAGGATTCGTCACGGTCCGTTGCCTCCAGTAGCAGGCCGGTCAACTCCGTGTTTGACAGTTCCGTCCCACCGCCGATGTTGTAGACCTCGCCGGGACGACCATTGTTGAGGACCAGGGCAATTCCTCGGCAATGGTCATCAACGTGAAGCCAGTCTCGAATGTTGTGACCATCTCCGTAGAGTGGAACCTTCTTGCCGTCCAAGAGGTTCGTGACGAACAGTGGGATGACTTTTTCCGGAAAGTGATGTGGGCCATAGTTGTTGCTACAGCGGGTGATGCTGGTGTTCAGACCATGAGTAACGTGGTAACTGCGCACGAGAAGATCACTCGCAGCTTTACTTGCCGAGTAGGGAGAGTTTGGCAAGAGCGGCTCATTCTCATCCCACGAACCAGACTCGATACTTCCGTATACCTCGTCTGTGGAGACATGGACGAACCGAGGAATGGAAAGCGCCATTGCCTGGTCAAGAAGAGTCTGGGTCCCCACGACGTTCGTTTCCACAAAAATCCGTGAATCGTGAACGGATCGGTCAACGTGGCTCTCTGCTGCGAAGTGGACGATGGCGTCGTGACCGGTTAGCGCCATTCGAACAGCATCGGTGTCGCGAATGTCGCCCTGCACAAAACTGAACCGCGGCGAACCCTTCACACTCTCGAGGTTCGTCAGAGTTCCCGAGTAGGTCAGCGCATCGAAAACAGTGATGTCAGCATCTTCTAGGTTCGGAAGCTGGCCCTGGATGGCCATTCTTACAAAATTAGAACCGATGAAGCCGGCACCGCCCGTGACAAAAAGTCTCACTCTGTTCCGCTCCTGACTCGACAAAGAGTGCGGGTGTTTCGCACCCAACCACTCTAGTTTGTTGAGACGAGACGACGGGATTGTGAACGCTGTCCTAGTAGTTTGGAGCTATGCCAGAGGGTTCAGAGTCTGTCGCTCCGAATAAGCACACTCCTCTCATCTCCGTGGTTTTCGCCTACTACGAAAATCCTTCGATGCTGGAGCTTCAGTGGAAGGAAATCGCGGCGTATCCACCCTCTCTGAAAAAGAAACTACAAGTGCTTGTCATTGATGATGGCTCTCCAACACGACCGGCTGCCGACGTTGCGAGGCCGCGTAACCTGCCCAAGCATTCGATATTTCGAATCGATCGCGATGTGCGATGGAACCAGGACGCTGCTCGCAACATCGGAGCGCACGAGGCTCAATCCCCGTGGTTGCTTCTCACCGACATTGATCATGTCGTTCCGCAGGAGACGCTTGACCGCCTCGTGGCGATGGAAAGGGACACTTCCGTTTTCTATACGTTCTCTCGCATCAAATTTGCGACAGGAGAGTCAAGAGAACCTCACCCCAACAGTTACTTCCTGACTAAAGAGCTCTACTGGGCTATCGGAGGTCACGATGAGGATTATGCGGGAATCTATGGGAAAGATTTCCTTTTCCGGAAACGTGCCCACCGTCACGCACAGGAAGTCTTTCTTTCTGACACTCCTCTTTCCCGCGTGGGGTCGACGCTGGTCAGCGATGCAGGAACGCGCACTATCACTCGACACAATACGCTCCGGCAGAGGGTGTGGGGATACGCGCTCCCGTTTCTCAAAGCGGTGAAATTGTGGCGCGGGGTGCAGACCCTCACCGAAACCTATCGTCGAGTTGTTTAGGCGCTCAAAGGCTCGAAGAATCCTGATTGGTAGGCTTCATGGGTGGACATAACACCCCTTTCAATCGCCGGAGCCTTTGCCATCGCCAATACTGTTCATGGCGATGAGCGGGGAGAATTTGTGGAGTGGTTCCGCGCGGATCACCTCAAAAACTCGACAGGTGTCGACTTTTCCACGATTCAAGCAAATCTCTCGGTATCTCAGAAAGGTACCCTTCGGGGAATTCATTTTGCAGACGTTCCTCCGGGGCAGGCTAAGTACGTGATGTGCCCGACCGGTGCCATCCACGATTTCATTGTGGATATTCGAGTGGGGTCTCCTACTTTTGGAAAATGGGAAGCAGTGACGATTACGGCAAAGGACAGAAACGCCGTACTTCTTGACGTGGGGCTGGGCCACGCTTTTGTTGCACTTGAGGACGGGACGACCGTCACATACCTGGTGACCGACCGCTACAGGCCAGAGGCCGAGCACGCGATCAACCCTCAGGATTCGGATCTCGGTCTTGAGTTCCCGTTCGCTGGAGACGAGTTGCTGGTGTCCACCAAAGACCGCGACGCTCCGAGCCTCGCGGACGCACTCTCCAGCGGTATGCTCCCGAAGTGGGCGGGGAGGTAGCGCTATGAAAGGCATCATCCTTGCAGGTGGGTCTGGCACCAGGCTGTGGCCGATCACCAGGGGTATTTCGAAGCAGCTGATGCCCATTTATGACAAGCCCATGATCTACTACCCATTGTCGACATTGATGATGGCCGATATTCGCGACGTGTTGGTCATCTCTACCCCCGAGCATCAGAGTCAATTTCAGGACCTTCTGGGGGACGGATCGCACCTCGGCATGTCGATTTCGTATGAGGTGCAAGAGAAGCCTGAGGGGCTTGCCCAAGCATTTCTGATTGGTGAGGACTTTATCGGAGACGAGTCAGTAGCTCTTGTGCTGGGCGACAACATTTTCCATGGAGCGGGACTCGGCAAGTCGTTGAGAGCAAACACAGACATCGAGGGTGGCCTGATCTTCGCCACTCACGTTTCCCAGCCTGAGGCTTATGGTGTGGTCGAATTTGATGACGAGATGAACGCTGTCTCGATTGAGGAAAAGCCGGCCACACCGAAGAGCAACTATGCAGTTCCTGGTCTCTACTTCTACGACAACACGGTTGCGCGAGTGGCGCGCTCCATTAGCCCTAGCGCTCGAGGGGAGTTGGAGATTACTTCTATCAACGAGCACTATCTCCGGGAGGGCTCGCTCAAAGTGCAAGTTCTCGATCGCGGAGTGGCGTGGCTCGACACGGGGACGTTTGACTCGATGATGCAGGCGTCAGAATATGTGCGAGTCATCGAGGAGCGACAAGGTCTGAAAATTGGCTGCATCGAGGAGATAGCCTGGAGAGCTGGGTGGATTTCGGATAGCGAACTGTCGACTTTGGCCGAGCCGTTGCGCAAGAGCGGGTATGGGACCTACCTGGATCGTCTCCTCGCCCAATGAGCTACCTGAAAGAAATCTGGCACTCCAGAGAGCTCTTGCAGAACCTCACCAATCGCGAGGTTCGCGGAAAGTATCGACGGACAGCTCTTGGCCAATTGTGGTCACTGGCTAACCCAATTGCCGCGATCCTGATTTATACATTTATTTTTTCCTTCATATTCAGACTTCCTGCCCAGGTGGGAAATCCGAGCGGGCTAGACAACTATGCGCTGTGGCTCGTGTGTGGCTTATTGCCCTGGTTGTTTTTCAATCGAGTCCTCACCCTGGGGGTTGAGTCCTTGGTGTCCAACGCAGGCCTCATCCAGAAGGTGTATTTCCCACGAATTGTCCTGCCACTCTCCTTAGCGAATGCCACCTTCTTCACGTGGATATTGGAGATGGCGGTCTTGGTGGTTGCGCTATCACTCCTGGGATCGTTTGTTCTCCCGTGGCTCCCACTGGTGGCGCTGTTCATGGTGGTATTTGGTCTATTTTCCGTCGGCCTTGCCATGATGTTCTCGATCATCAACGTCTATTTCCGCGACCTTTCCTACCTGCTGACCATCGTGTTGCAGTTTTGGTTCTACCTCACCCCGATTCTGTATCCGGTCGAGTTAGTCGAAACGCAGTCAAACAAGCTCGGCGGGTTGGTGGGAACACCGATTACCCTGCTCGATCTCTACACGCTCAACCCGGTTGAGGGCTTCATTGAGATCTTCCGAAACCTCCTGTATGACAATCGAGCACCCGAGCTGTCCACGGTGCTGATTGCACTGGGCTGGACCGTCCTCGCGTTTGGCGCCGGAGCCTGGATGTATGCGCGGAAAGAGAAAATGTTGGCGGAGCTTCTATGAGTGACTGGGCAGTTCGAGTCAACGATGTCAGCAAACGCTTCCGGCTCTACCACGAGCGGAATCAGACGCTCAAGTCAGCCATTTTGCGGGGGAAAACCTCGAAGCACGAGGATTTCTGGGCTCTCAAGGACATCTCTTTTGATGTCATCGAAGGCCACACCCATGGCCTGATTGGCTCGAACGGGTCTGGTAAGTCAACCCTCTTGAAGTGCCTGGCCAAGATTTACTGGCCAACCTCAGGGTCTATTGAGTATCGGGGCAGGATGGCCTCCCTCCTCGAGGTGGGATCGGGGTTTCATCTCGAGCTGTCGGGCCGGGAGAACATCTACCTCAACGGATCAATTCTGGGGATGTCGAAAAAAGAGATTGATTCCAAGTTTGACGAGATTGTTGACTTCTCCGGTGTGGAGAGATTCCTCGACCAACCGGTGAAGAACTACAGCTCGGGGATGTACGTGCGACTTGGTTTTTCGATTGCCATCAACGTTGACCCTGACATTTTGGTCGTGGACGAAGTCTTGTCAGTAGGTGATGAAGAATTTCAACGAAAGAGCTTCCAGAAGTTTTTGGAATTCAAGAAGCGCGGAAAAACCGTGATTCTTGTGACCCACACCATGCCCGTTGTGAAAGATATATGCGACACAGTGACCTGGATCAATAACGGCGAGATGATGCACACGGGTCCCGCAGCCGACGTGGTGAAGAAATACCAGTCGAGTATTGATTAACTTGCGATAACCGACGTCGCCTGAGTCGCTTCACGCAGTTCGAGGTTTCGCGTTATTGAGGGAACAACCCTCATCACCAGAGCCCACACGAGGCCTCCGAACGCGAGAGTTCCCACGAACCAAATCACAGTGGGAGAGAGGAAATCGGGGAAGAAGGGCCACCACCACTCACGTGGCGAATCGAGGTTGAATCCCTGAACTCGAATTCCAGTGGTGTAGCGACGGATGTTGGTATGAAGCGCAATGGCGTTAGCGAGCGTCAATGCAATGATGACAAACCACAAACGCCCTCGGTCATTGATGACAGGGTGCCCGCTCCGAGTTAGGAGCATTGTTCCGAGGAAAACCATCATCAGTGGCAAAAGATAACGGGGCTGAACCTCTTCTCCAGCACGGAAGCCACCCAGTTGCAAAAGGTAGAGCGGCATGCCCCAAAGGGCAACAACTGTGGCAATAACGCCGATGGTTTTCTTTGGCTCTGCCTGTCGCATGGAGAGGAAAATCACGCCCACCAACACAGTCATGGTCCCGAGGAGAACAATTTGTGGCACGGACGTATCGAGCCATCCCAAAGAACCCCAGGGGAAACCACCAAACACCCCGAGCCAGAGGCCGGGAATGTTCCACAGGTTATTCCAGAACAGAGACCAATCGAAAGCGGTTCCCGCCGCCACCTCAGGGCTTGTTACCCACGGGAGTGGGTCGTCGAAAAAGTCCGAACGTTGCCCAATTCCTCCCACAACTCGAGCGAGATTTGCTGGGTTGGCAATCAACTGGGCCACGACAGCGCCCACCACGATGAAGCCCGGCCAGATTTTTCTCACGAGCTCTCGTCCTCTGGAATCAGACATCCAGATTGCGACAAGAGTCGCAAAAGCAAGGTACAGAACTGCGTCAATCCGCGCGTTGATTGCGATGAACGCGCTGGCTACATAAATCAGACCAAGTGTCCATGCTCGAGGCCCCTTGGTTTCAAGGTAGCCCAACAGAGCAATCCAGCCAGCGGCAACTGCAGTGATCCCCCATGAGCTGGGATTGGATGATGGAATGATGAACATCCCCATGGGGACGACACCGAGTGTCCACATCCACACCCAGGTTGTGCGAAGCCTGAGGGGGAGAGCGAAGAACAGGCCAATCCCCGCGGCGAGAAAAATTCCGAAATTTACAAAACGGATGGTGAGGGCAGTGGCCTGAATACTGTCCACTTGGAACAAGCTGTGGAACATGTAGTAGCCATCGGGATAGAGATTCCGGCTCGGATTGTTGTGGGCAAAGGGAACGTCCGGCCTGGGGTCAGTCCCATCCAGGAATGGTTGGCACCCCGCGCTCTGGTTGGGGTTGTGGTAGTAGCAATAGATTGCTTCTCGGAGTGCTTCCGGGATGTAGACACCTTCTCCACCTGGATCGACCTCGCATGTGTCTCCGCCAAAACTGGAACACCAAATACTTGTCAAGTGATAATCGTCATCGGGAGCACTTCCGACAGCGGAGGAAAACGCCCACGACCCAAAACTGAGGACCGCGAGCAGAGCGATGAGAACTGCGCCCAGAGCTGCAGACATTGACTTTCGTGACGTGGCCGCATGTTTGGCAAGAGTCGATCCCATGGACTTGAGCCTACTTTTGCTTTCCCAGGATTCCATCCAGCATGCCGGCGAGTGCCTCGGGGGAGTATGTCCCTAGAACAGCCGCCCTGGCTTGCTTTCCAATTTTTCGAAGCTCGTTTGAACCCTGGGACTCGATGTGTCTGAGCGCCTCAATCCATTCAGAGCTATCGGCAAGGTAACCGGTGACGCCGGGATCGATAGCGGCCTGAAAAACCGGCGTGCGACTTGCCAAGGTGGGGGTCTCGACGAGAGCTGCTTCAAAATACTTCAGTTCAGATTTTGACCACGTGAAAGGGCTGTCTTGTAACGGGACGATGTTGAGATCTATTCCTCTCAACACTGTTTGCATCGAAAGGAAATCCATAAACGGTCGTGTGGCAATTCGGTTCCCAAACCTCGCAAACTCGGCGGGTACCTCGAGATGCCCCACGATGGTGAGTCGTGAATGGGGTGATTCCTCGAGGAAGGCCGCCACCTGTCTTGCCACGATTGCGAAATCGAGGGAGTGAGATTGGCTTCCACTGAAGTACCCCAGATGCAGGCCTTGTTCCTGTAATTCCCCTGAGGCCAGGGCATCGTCGGAGGCTTTCCTCTGCGCATCATTGAAAGTGTTCGGAACAACAAATACGGGGAGTGATGTGGTTTCTGAAATTCTCTCTGCAAGGTACGCGTTCGTGGTCAGTACGCCATCGCTTGCCTGAAGAGCGCTACCGATATTGCTGATGAATGCTGTCCATTGGTTCAGTTCCTCTTCCTCCAGGAGGTACCCGAGGTTGGACGCAACGAGAGTCGCATAGCGGGTATCAAAGACGAGATCATCAATATCGAAGAAAACCCGCTTGCCCTGGTTCCTGAACCGGCGATAGAGCCGGTCCAGAGGGGCGTCATGTGGGCATCGAGACACAACGAGGATGTCGGCGTAATCAGCAAGGTTGTCGAGAGTGAGAAGGTCGCTATAAAAGAAGTAGGACGCAGAAAGCGCAGTGCTGTAACGATTGATCGCATCGACAGGGTTGAAACAGCGGTAACGGAACGTTCCGTATTCGGGCTTCGGTGCAATGTACGCCACCCTGGTCGTCCCACTCTTCAGCATCTCCAGGCGCTCTGCGAGGCTGTGTGACCACAGCGCATGCGTGGTCATGGCCGACCTTTGAGCAGCGCTGAGGAAATGGCGGACCCCGAAATCTCTGCGACAACGGGAACCCCTAACTCCCGACACCAGGCCTCCACCTGCGGGTCGGGGGTAGTCATAATCGCTACGTCAATTCCGGCTATTTTTGTCCGCGAGATGTGATCAGCGCTCGTCACGGGTACTTCATCAGCGAGCATGAGCGGCTCAACACCCTGCCCCACGACCGTCACGTTCCACTGATCCGCAAGGAAAGTGTTGTCGAGAAAAAGATGGTCGAGTTCTTCCAGGGCAACTACGTAGTTGACGGGATTGGCAAGGGCATCGGCAAAGACCATGACCGTTTTTCCCCTTCCCTCGGACACCAGCGGCCTGCGACCCGCGCTAGGCGTTCGGTGCTCTCTTGCTAAAGAGGATTCCTGTGGAGGCAGATCGGTGAGTGACGGTGGAGATTTCCACGGCTGATGTGAGGTGGTCTTTCCAGACGTCAGCTTCCATAGGTGCGATTGAGGAGCAATGTGGCGTATGGATAATGCTGAGGTGCTGGATGTCGATACAAAGAGTTCATCAGCGTGAATATCAAAAGTTGGCGCTGGGTAAGATCTTCTAGCCTCGATGACACTCACTCCGGGGAGAGCAGTGTTACTGAGATCTCCAGACCCTGGCCACGCGATTACGCGAAGAGTCCTCGCTCTCTTCTGCGCAAACTTTTGACCTGAGTCAACAATCTCGGCGAGAGTCAGCGAGTGTTCGATTTCCGAGCGCGAGTCCGTTACCAGGGTTACTCGAGGAGAGGGGGTTTGAGGGCTCGTGAATGTTTCTAGCTCTGCGGTTTCTGGAAGCAGAACATCCCGTGTGCGAAGGACTGATCTCAAGGGTGATCGGCGCTCTGCTTTCCCGTATTCCAGATAATGAAATAGGGGGTTCAGACCTGAGCTTCGCACGTCATGGTGAGCATGCACGTAGTGCGAGGTGTCAAACCTCGGCGATGGGTCGAGGCCCAACGAAGCGCCGTGGTCGAGGTAGTGCCAGATCGGATCCATCAGTGCAGAGGGCCCAGAGACTTGGGTAGACCGATACCAGTGAGCATCAAAAAGGTCGGATGACGCGATTGTTCGATAGATTCGCCTAGCCACCGGCCTCTTGAGCCAACCGCGGGGAGCAAACATGGGTGAGGCCCTTCATCCACCTGGTACGCCTAAGACCGTAGGCTAATTATGGCAGGTTGCCATCTATAGGCAGGTTAGGGGAGTTTCGATGACTGATTCGCCCCGCG
>ENA-OUOG01003651-OUOG01003651.1-marine-metagenome-genome-assembly--contig:-NODE-3651-length-14118-cov-3.155758_pt1 | contig 14118 bp, 11 predicted proteins | sample MGYA00248635_ERZ508505 | MGnify/ENA primary metagenome ERZ508505 (study PRJEB26176, sample SAMN06267871) | marine metagenome | isolation source: Saanich Inlet, British Columbia, Canada | place: Pacific...
TGGGCAGCGCGGAATCTGTCTCATGCTAGTTTCGCCGGAAATCGGACGGGTCTATGCGCCAGAGATACAGAATCAAGTCGGGCCCATGCCAATGCCGCTTTCACAAGAGACTTTCGCAGAACTGAGAAAGAAGTGGCTGCCATCTCAATCAATTGACGCAGCGTCAGATCCTACGATTTCGTTTGTCGGGTCTCTCTACGAGCCCCGGACCTCCATGCTGGCGGTTGCTGAGCGAGAACTTGCCTTGAAAGGTGTGAAGCTACAAATATTCGGGCGCAAGCTGGATGAGCCGAAAATTCGCCCTGAGGAGTACTTTCGCTTACTAGCCCAATCGGCCACCGTCTTCACAACGGCCGATCAGGCTTACACCGCGGACCAGACTGAGTACCCAATCCATCTGGTCTATCGGTACATCGAGGTCTTGGCAACGGGGGCGCTACTCATCGCCCCAGCTGTTTCCGGCGCTGAGCGATATTTTTCGCCCGGCATGCACTTTCTGGAATGCCCGAGCATCGACGTGTTGATTCAAGACGTGCCGAAAATTCTCAGCGACGAGAAGCAGGTTTCGGAAATTCGCGAACGGGGTCGAAAACAGGTGAGTGCGCTAGTAGCGCAGAATTTCTTTTGGCGGCGAGTAAATGAGGAGCTTCGAGCGCGAGGAATTACGCATTTGAGGAACAGTTAATGCTGTGTGTGCCCTGTTTGATCAATTTGCGAGCCAATCGTAAACCGGGACATTCTGGCTCAGTAACGACTTCTTGCTTCCGACATAAACCTCCGTGTTAGTGGTCTCCCACAGTGCTTTTGCTAACGCAGGTAAAAAGACGTCATTTGAGAAGGGGCGATTCGCCGAGGACGAGGTGGAGTGGGGTTTTCCGGTTTCGCGCGGGACAGCCTCCGCGGCCCGACGATAGTGGTTACTGTTCGGCCTATCGGTCCAAAAGTACGGGCCTGAGTCTTGATCAACACCGACCCAAACAATCTTAGAAAATCCCTTAAGGGCCCCCCAGAACGACATGCGGACGACCGTCGAACCATTGTCTGGGAGGACTGAGGGAGGAATCTTCCCTTTCATCAGTGCCCGAAGAGTTAGGCTCAAGTCTCTCGCCAAATTCTCCGTGCGCTTAGTTACAAGATTTGCGCGCCCGTATACAAAGCGACGTTTTTCCAATTCTTCGGGAAACACTTGCAAGGAGTTCAGGGGAATAGGCCAGTTTGTGCGCAAGGAAAGCACTATTGGCGGTTGGTCAACCATCTCTTTTCTTCTCAATCTTTCGTCCAGGAAAGGATTCGCCACCTCAGAAGCGTCGCTCTCTGAAGTTAGGATATTGGGAACAAAATCATGAATTGGCCAAAAATTAATGCCAACCGATGTGTTTGAGCGGATTGTTGCGAAGTCTGATTCTGATAGATCATTTATGGTTCGGCCGCCAGCCAATATGAAGAGCGTGTTTCCCTCAGCGCCTTCAGGCGTCGCACTGCAATCCAGGTTTTTCAGGCCGAGCTGACGGGAAACCTTCGCTGACAACTCAGCATCGCGCTTGCATTGTCTCCGAAAAATTTGTAGGCGGACGGCTGCCGGAATCGACCCCCGAAGGTCGAGAAGGTTCCGCCGGATTTTCTCTTGTCGGTTTGTCATGGTCTTCTGACTATACGGCGAAAGCTCAGGGGTCAGTGCCGCAAAATTTTGGATCCCAGCTCTTTGGTTGTGGTGCAAGGAGCTGGCATTGCGGGCACGGTCCTATTGCATCCCGCTAACATGATTAGTGTGCCCATTATTTCGGGCGGCGGAGCGAAATCGGAGATTGCATGAAAGTTTTCGTTACAGGCGCGGATGGTTTTATCGGGTCTCATTTGGTAGAGACACTAGTCGAGCGCGGGCATGAGGTTACCGCGATGGCGCAATACAATTCGTTCGGTTCGCATGGATGGCTGGAGTCGTTACCTGATGAGGTGCTAGCCAGCACGTCAGTTCAACTTGGAGACATCACGGATCAGAGTTTTGTTCGGAGCGCGGTTCGGGGTCACGATCGAGTTGCGCATCTGGCTGCTTTGATCGCGATACCGCATTCCTACAGCGCTCCTGAATCTTATCTGCGCACCAATGCTTTCGGAACGCTCAACGTGCTGGAAGCTTGCCGCATAAATGACGTGGAGCGTCTGGTCCACACATCCACTAGCGAGGTCTACGGGACCGCACAGTACGTCCCGATTGACGAGCTCCATCCACTCGTCGGGCAATCTCCGTATTCAGCTTCTAAAATTGCCGCTGATCAGCTCGCCTTCAGTTATTGGTCGTCCTTTGCTCTGCCGGTCACGACAATCAGACCCTTCAACACCTACGGGCCCAGACAATCCCAACGTGCTTTCATCCCCTCTGTCATGATCCAGTTGGTGGCTGGTAACTCCAAGTTAGCGGTCGGCGCGCTCGATCCGACGAGGGATTTTACCTTTGTGAAGGACACCGCGCTTGGGTTCGCCCTTGCCCTCGAGAGTGATCACGGGTCTGGAGAAGTCTTCAATCTCGCTAGTGGTTTTGAGGTGTCAATGCAAAAGGTCGTTGATCTTTGCTGTGAAATTACTGAATCGCAACCCGAGATTTCGTTGGATCCTAAGAGACTAAGGCCAGTCAGCTCGGAGGTTGGTCGCCTGTGGGGGGATTCTTCGAAGTTTGCGGCATCTTTCGGCTGGGCGCCGAAAGCGTTGGGCACTGAAGGTCTACGAATCGGGTTAGAGGCTGTTCACGAATGGGTCTCCGCGAGACATCGTTCTGTCGGGTTCGATGCCAGTCTGTACGCGGTTTGAGGGGCGTTGATTGATGAAGGGGGGTGATCCGTCGGTCAATTTTTGTGGCGCGCTACTTTCGGTTACGAAAGGTGAAGTCGGTGGGATCCACGAGCCCGTCTTTAGAGGCAACGAGAGAAAATACTTGTTGGACTGCCTTGATTCGGGAGTCGTCTCTTCGGTCGGCTCCTATGTTCTGGCATTTGAGCAATCGGTAGCAGCCTTCGTTGGTTCAGCCCACGCGGTCGCGGTAGCAAGCGGTACATCCGGGTTACACCTTGCACTTATAGCACTTGGTGTGAAGCCCGGGGATGAGGTTATTGTCCCTGCGCTCAGTTTTGTGGCGACTGCTGCCGCTGTCGCGATGGCGGGTGCGATACCGCATTTTGTGGATGTGTCCCCGGACACGTGGGGACTTGACGCCCGCCATCTGGAGCAATACTTACTCCGGAATTTCAGGCAAGTCGGCGACAGCGTCGTGAATGCTGCTTCGGGCCGCCCCGTAACTGCTGTCGTGCCGATGCATACACTCGGACACCCGTGCGATGCAGCGGGGGTGCGTCGAGTTGCGGACGAGTTCGGGCTAGTTGTTGTGGAAGACGCGGCGGAGTCGCTAGGCAGTTTTTCAAACGGAGTTCATACTGGTCGGGCGGGCCAAGCCGGAGTTTTCAGCTTCAACGGGAATAAGACGGTCACCACGGGTGGAGGTGGGGTTGTTGTAACGGAAGATCCGCACGTTGCAGCGCGATTGCGGCACCTCTCAACAACCGCGAAAGTCACTCATAGGTTCGAATTCGTCCATGATGAGATTGGCTTCAATTACAGAATGCCGAATATAAACGCGGCTATCGGGCTCGCTCAAATTGAGCAATTACCAACTCTTGTCGATTGGCAGCGGGCCCTGAAGGACCGCTATCAAGACCTGATGGAACCACTCGACATGGGTGTAGTGAGAGACGAATTACCCGGCGCGCGTAGCAATTTTTGGCTCCAGGCCTTTGTGCTGTCGCGACCCCTCGCAAAACTCAAGAATTCACTAATGTCCACCTGCCTCGACGCCGGCGTTGCAGTTCGACCACTGTGGCAACCTCTCCATTGGTCGCGCGCTTATGAGCACTGCCCGCGTGCCAAAACTCCGGTAACCGAAGATCTTTACAGTCGTGTCGTCTGTTTGCCTTCATCTGCTTTGTTGTCGGCACCATGAACAGGACCCCTGACGCTGAGGAGGAGACAGATGAGAATGACTAGCGAAGGAGTCAGGATCATTGCAGAGATCGGAGTGAACCACAACGGGTCGGTAGAGCTAGCCAAACGGCTCATTGAGGCTGCTGCGGCCGCGGGAGCTGATTATGCCAAGTTCCAATCCTTCCGGGCGGGGGATTTAGCCTTAGCTAGTGCGCCAATGGCGGGCTACCAGAAGGCTAGCTCCAGCGGGCGAGATCAACTTGACCTTCTTGCTGGCCTTGAACTGTCGCACGAGTCTTTCACTGAGCTATTTGATTATTGCCGTGAGGTGGGCATTGGTTTCTTGACAACCGCGCATGACCTTGGAAGTGCGGAGTTTGTGTTTGGTTTGAAGGCCGACTTCATTAAAATTCCGTCCGGCGACATCACCAATTTCCCGTTCCTGGAAAAGGCTGGAGCTCAGGGCAAACCGGTCCTGCTTTCCACCGGCGCCTCGTTCGAAGAGGAGGTCCTTGACGCAATTGGCGTGCTCGAGTCTCAAGGTGTCTCGCGAGAACAGATTACTGTGATGCAGTGCACTACGGAATACCCGGCGCCACTGCGCGACGCAAACTTGCTGGCAATGGTCGAGATGGGCGCAAAGTTCGGGGTGCCGATCGGGTATTCTGATCACACCTTAGGTTTTACGGCGGCTCTAGCTGCGGTTGCACTTGGTGCAGAAGTCCTAGAGAAACACATCACCTTGGACCGCAACATGCTTGGGCCAGATCACCGAGCCTCCCTTGAACCTGATGAGTTTGCGCAAATGGTTGGTTCGATTCGAGATGTTGAGCTCTCTCTGGGGGTCAGGCGCAAAGCGGTAATGCCCTCAGAACGGAGCAACAGGGCGGTGATTCGTAAGTCCGTTGTTGCAACCCGACTGATTGCGACCGGAGAAAAGATGACCCCGGACAATCTCGGAGTCATGCGGCCTGGCGACGGTTTATCTCCTATGCGATGGCCGGAAGTGAACGGCCGGATTTCGCCCCGCGCATACGAGCCTTTTGAGAAAATTGTTGAGCTATGAAGGTCGCAGTTGTGTCGGGGGGCAGAGCCGACTTCGGGCTTTTGGCTCCGTTGATGGAGCGCATTCAAGGTTCTGAGAAACTTGAGCTTCAGCTCATATTGACTGGAGCTCATCTTTTAGAAGAGTTTCGATCGACGAAGGATGAAGCCCGAGAACACGGTCTTTCCGTCGCATGGAGAGTGCCCGAACTTTCGAGCGCCACAACCGGTGCTGATGTCGCGGAACAGGTGGGCGATGGAACTAAGTCTTTTCTGAACGCGATGTCAAGGCTCTCACCCGGGGTCCTAGTGCTACTCGGTGATAGGTATGAGTTATTGGCTGCTGCTGCCGCCGCCTTTTTTCTCGATATCCCGGTCCTCCACATTCACGGAGGTGAGGTGACAGAGGGTGCTTTCGATGACGTTGTGCGCCACGTCGTGTCGAAATTCGCAAAAGTCCATGCGGTTGCGGCACCCGCATATCGAGATCGGCTGATTCGTGCTGGAGAGCAGCCACAATCGGTGAATGTGGTTGGTGGTTTGGGGGTGGATGTGCTGGACGGCACAAAACTTATGGGACGAGAACAGCTCGGTTTAGAGCTCGGGGTTTCGCTGGACGAGAATTTGCTCGTGGTCACTTACCACCCCGTGACTGCGGCCAAGCACGATACTGATTACGAAGTGGCATCCTTGCTTCAGGCGCTCGAGGCCTTCCCGACTGCCACGGTTATTTTTACCGCTCCAAATGCGGACCCTGAGCACCAGCGGATAATTTCCGCGATCACAGAGGCCGTTGAGAGTCATCGGTCTTGGCACTTCTTTATTTCGCTCGGCTCGACGAAATATTTGTCCCTTATCGCTTTGGCATCCGCGGTCGTCGGGAACTCTTCTAGCGGAATTCTCGAGGCACCAACCTTGGGCGTCCCAACCGTCAATATCGGCGCCCGTCAAAGTGGCCGTCTTTTTGCGCAAAGTGTAATTTCGTGCGCCCCAGACGCAAAAGAGATTGAAGCTTCTATCCGAACAGCGTTATCGAAGGAGTTTAGGGGTGTCGCTGCGTCGGCCAAGAACCCGTACGGAGATCCAGGGGCTGCCAAAAAAATTCTGCATCTCCTTGAGACGGTTGATTTCGCTACACTTGGCGCTAAGGTTTATTTCGACGGTTAGCGCCTTAGGAAAGGAAACACCATCCTTGACCTTGATGTAGGCCGCTGGACTGTAGTCAATCCCAAGACAGTCAAAGATCTTGCAGGAGCCATCAATTCGGCGGGCTTGGGCACAGCGTTTGTCATCGACAGCGAAGGACGCCTTCTCGCCTCTGTCACAGATGGAGATATTCGACGCGCGTTGCTAGCTGGTGTGGGCCTCGACGCTGACGCCGAGGAAGCCTACAATACCGACTGTCAAACTCTCGATGAGTCTAAATTGAAGGGTCCCAGTGACTTAAGTGCGACCCGGTCCGGCGACTATCCAGTGCCTGTTATTGATCCCCGCGGACGGGTGGTCGGCATTCAGACCGTTGGCTCTTTCGCCTCAGAGCGACGCAAAGCGAATCGTGTCGTGATCATGGCGGGTGGTCAGGGGATGCGCCTCCGACCCTTGACAGTCCACACACCGAAACCCATGCTTTCTGTTGGGGGAAAGCCAATTCTTGAGAGAATTATCGAGAGTCTTGCATCAGATGGGTTCTTCCACCTAAGCATTGCCGTGAATTATCTTGCGGAGCAAATTGAAGACCACTTTCAAGACGGTTCATCCTTCGGAGTTGAAATCGAGTACTTGCGGGAAAAGGAGAGACTCGGCACGGCCGGTGCGTTGTCGTTGCTCGGTTCGCACGCCAGTTCCCCCGTCGTAGTAATGAATGGCGATTTGCTTCTGGAGGCCAAGGTCAGCCGACTACTTAACTTCCACCGCGAGCAGCAAGCTTTGATAACTGTCGGCGCAAAGCTAGTCGAAACAACTATTCCGTATGGAGTTCTGTCGACGGTGGGCCTGGTCGTTGACCAGATTGTAGAAAAACCCACCTACACAGACCTCGTGAACGCCGGTATATACGTTCTGGATCCAGGCATTGTTGATTCGCTCAAGCCGGAGCCGATCGATATGACCGATCTAATAAACCGGAATTCGGACCGCGGCCGGGTCTTTGCCTTCCCAATTCATGAAAGCTGGGCTGATTTGGGTAGCCATAGTGACCTGAAAAAAGCAGAATATTTGCTTGGTGGGAAGTAGGTTCGGATAATGGCTCGGGTTCCCCACACATCTTCGCCGGATGCCCCCAAGTTTTGTCACCGCGGATGCGCCGGATCTACGCAGTCCTTTCGTCCCGCACAGATTCGGAATGCTGATTAAGTGGCTGAGAGCATGCGCACAAACTTGAGAGTTTTGATTAGTGGTTTCGGTAGCAGTGGTCAGCGTTTTTTCTCCGTGGTCAGAAAATGGGCTCCTCGCTGTGCGATCTTGGTTCATACTTCTCAGGCCACTCTCACCAATGGTGTGGATTCGACCAACAGTGTTGCGGAAGCGGCTGCTTTTCGGCCGGATCTTCTCGTGATCTGTGGTTCCGCGGACAACAGATTCCAGGTGATACAGGCCCTCAGCGTTCCTCCTTCTGGAATCTTGATCGAAAAACCATTTGCCCTGGATTTCGACCAGGGACTTGTATTACGTGAGTTACTCAAGGCCCTCGGGTCCACTATCAGCGTTGGGTACAATCTCCGATTCTCTCCTTCCCTTAGCGACTTCAGAGCCAGACTGCAGAGGAAGGAGATGGGCGAGATTCTGGGTGTGCGGGCTGAAACCGGACAGTTCCTCCCAAATTGGCGCCCGGGCCGCGACTATCGAGTCTCCGTTTCCGCTCAGGCCCACAAAGGGGGCGGAGTGCTGAGGGAACTTAGCCATGAATTGGACTATCTGCGCTGGATTTTTGGTGACATTGAATGGATTAGTGCCACTTTCGGCCGGTACTCAAAGTTAGATATCGATGTTGAGGACACCGCTCACATGACGCTGGGATTTGCTCCTGCGCATCAGAGTAGGCCTTTTGTCGGTCAGCTAAATCTGGATTTTGTTCGACACGATCGCTCCCGCTGGGTCGTCGCACTGTGTGATCGTGGTTCGCTGAAGTGGGATGGGATTTCGGGCCAGGTTCTGGCGTACCGGGAAGGTGCTAACCGATGGGAGCTCCTCTTCGACGAGCCTCCATCTGTGTCGACCTATGAGTTGCAATGGGCAAGCTTCGTTGATTCCGTTCAGCGGCAAGCTTCGATCGCGGCGACTCCTGACGAGGCACTCCAAGTGCTGCAGATTATCGAGGCGGCAAGAATTTCAGATTCGCGCTCGGGAGCCCGCGTGCTAACCGCTGGAGTGGGGACAAAATTTTGACAGTTTTTGCAGCCGTCTTTGCCCGAGGAGGATCGAAAGGAGTCAAGTTTAAGAATCTGAGAGAAGTTGGCGGCATTCCATTGGTAGGCCGGGCGGTTAGGACAGCCGCGCTCACGTCCGTGATTGATCAAGTCTTGTGCTCTACTGACTCTCCTGCGATTGCTGCCAAAGCTACTGAGTTCGGTGCGGTGGTTCCTTTTTTGCGTCCCAAATCGCTATCCGGAGACACCGCTCCCGAATGGCACGCCTGGAGACATCTTGCCGATTATCTTGTTTCCGCTGGGGCAGATGAAGCGGACCTGCTGGTGTCCCTTCCGGCGACGGCGCCCTTGCGATCGGTAGAAGATGTAGCAAATGCCGTAGACACTTTTTTAACAGGAAATTTTGATTTGGTTCTTGGCATTTCACCGGCTCCTCACAACCCATGGTTCAACATGGTGGTGCGGCAAGATTCAGGTTTAGTTTCCCTTGCTGCCCAAAATCTCGACTCTCGTGTGAGTCGGCGACAGGATGCTCCTCTGGTTTACAACATCACTACAGTTGTATACGTGACGACTCTTGGTTTTATTCGGGGGTCGGAGAACATGTTTGAGGGTTCAGTGGGGTCGGTAGTTGTTCCCCAAGACCGCGCCTTGGATGTTGATTCGGAATTTGACTTACGTGTAGCCGATTTACTATTGGGGGAGGGGGATTCCTCGTGATCCGCTTGGAGTGGCGTTGTTTTCTCTAGCCGGTAAGAAGGTCGCTGTAGCGGGTGCGGGAGGGCACCTGGGGCGCGCGATTTGTAAACATCTTGTGGATGAGTCCGCGCACGTCTTTGCACTCGATTTAGATGAGGCAAAACTTACGGAGCTGCAGCAAAAGGTCGTTGCTGGCCCGGGAAAAATCGAGTGTCTGACCGCAGACTTGTCGAGCGAGCTTGAAAGATCGTCAGTTGCTAAAGAAATCGGACTGAGGACAGACCGCTTGGATGGCTTCGTTTTTGCGGCTGGCTACGTCGGGACTAGCAAAATGCTGGGCTGGTCGGGTGACTTCGCACACCAGACGATTGAGGCGTGGAGAAAAGCCTTGGAGCTGAACCTCACCGCACCGTTTCATCTAACTCAGTTGCTGGCCCCGCTGCTTCGGAGGGGGTCTCTCCCATCGGTTGTGAATATCGGTTCGATTTATGCGTTCGTTGGTCCAGATTGGAACCTCTACCGCGATCTCGATATGGCAAACCCAGCCGGCTACTCCGCCAGTAAAGGAGGGTTATTGCAGCTGACCAGGTGGCTCAGCTCGACGCTTGCGCCAGAAATTCGTGTCAATTGTGTTTCTCCCGGGGGCATCGCCCGTGACCAGCACGACGACTTCGTGCGGCGCTATGTCCGAAAGACCCCGCTTAGGAGGATGGCGACTGAGCGGGATGTAGTCGGAGCAGTCGCGTACCTACTGAGTGGAGCGTCAAGCTACGTCACCGGTCAGCAGCTAGTAGTTGACGGCGGGTTGACCGCACTTTAAGCTCGGGTCGACTGTTCCCGATGGTTTGTCTTCTTCCCAAGCTCCTGTCTCAGTGTTGCACCTCTCCGCCTGGCCTAGGACCGCCTGTGGTTTTCCGGTGCCGCCCAGCACCGGTGCCACCTGCTGTTATTACATGTCTCACGCCTCGCCTTATCTCGGAAACCAGTGGAAATAGTAAGGGCCGTAAGTGACTCAGAACGTGAGCCGGGAGTGTGGGCAGACACAACGCGGTTGTCGCTCCGAAGCGCGAATTTTTCTCCGATGCGAAGACGGCCCCGTAAAAAGGGAGTGATGGCTGTGTCTGACAAACTGACATGGTGAGGGGGAAAAAAATGGCCAATTCGGCGACACATTTTCGGTGGGCTCCGAGCGCAATTGCTTTCTCATTGGTGAGCCGTGGGCCAGAAGCGGTTTCTGTCTCTCGAATTACTGTCAGCGGAGGGCTGGTTGTTTGGTTTCATCACAGTTTGTTCTCAACTGGCCTGGTTCGAGCGCTTGCCGCCGCGTACCGGCGGGTGCGGGGTCGGCCGCGTGAACTTAGCCAAACGCGAAAGACTGCCCTCCTGCTCTATTTTCGGCGATGCGATCCACCGGTTTTAAGATTTTTTTCTTCGGACGGAGATGCTGCCAATGTTTCAGCCGGGCAGGAGGCTCTTGCCGTGTTTGCTCCGGAAACACTGAGGAATACCGGGTACTGGGACCCTGGGCTCCCCAGGTTGACAGGTGTAAGGGGCTGGTTCGGATTTGGCGGCCACTTCCGCATAGTGGGGACCACCAGACCAGGGCAGAGAGTCTGTGAGCGTGCATGGCTGGTCAGATCTCGGAATTCGCCAGGCGTAGATAGGGGGCCGACGACGTACAAATCAGCGACGGTCTACCCATCAGGGATGATTTTTGATGAGAAGTTTGTTATTGACTCTGACAGGTCGCAGAAGTCCGAGACCTATCGCCGCGGGTTGTTTATGGAGTCGGAGACTGTTGGCTTAGTCAGGCGACTCCACACGCGGCCGGTTCATCTGGAGGAGGCTTTTTACATCGGCACAAATCTTGATTTCCTTTTTTTCGAATCGTTGGTTTACACGATGCCAAAAATTCTTTATCTACGTTCTCAAATGCGAGGAAAAATTTTCCAGGTTGTTGCCAACCACAACACTCACCCCGCCGCCGTAACGCTTTGGGATAGTTTGTTGCCTGATTTAGGCTTCTCTAAAGTCCTGAGGCCGAGTTGGGATCATCCAATTGAGGCCAAGCGGCTAACAATCTCGAGGGCCCACCGAAATTGGGCTGCTGAAATTCAAACCGGTCTCCGGCTTGACCCCGGGTTTCATCAGCTGGTGCCAGCGACTGAATCAACTGGGAGCACCCTCAAAAAAATAGTGCTTATGCGAGGGAAAGATGCTCGAGACTTCGCTGGACGTGTTCCCAAACGCTTTGAGGACATCGTTCAGTTTTGTGTTGGCCAAGGGTTCGCAGTTGTTGATCCTGCCACTTTGACAATATTTGAACAAATTTCTCTCTTTCGTGGAGCAGATTTCATTATTTCTCCGCATGGAGGGGCTCTCGCGAACCTCCTTTGGGTGCGCCCGGGGACTAAGGTGCTCGAGGTGTTCGACGATTGGCAGGATGGGTGCTTCAAAGAACTTGCTGCAGCAGTTGGCGCCACTTACTGTCCGTTTTTTGCGTCGACGCCTCTGCTTGAGTCGGGCGAGTCTGAAGTCCTGACTCGGTTTCGAGCTGTTTGGTGGGCTTTCTTTTCCCCGTCGTCAAATATCGCGAACCCAACTTGGTATGACCCGCCGCAATAGGATCGCTACGGTAATCGATCATCCTGATAACGCGTGCTCATCGCGCGGAAAATGGTGTGGGCCAGGCCAGCTGCCCATTCCTCCACCCGCGCAGGAGTACTCTTGGCGAGGGAGTGTGCAGATTATTGGTGCGGAAGGGAGTTATCTTTGATCAGCGATTCTGGGTCCGATGCCCTGTCCGACAGCGCAGAGAAAGACCTGCATTTTTTTCTAATCTGGCCAGTAGCCCGCGATCACGAAGATGAGATCAGAGATTTTTTGGCGAGCCGCTTCGATATTTTGGCCGAGGTAGAAATCACGTGGCCGCTTGGTCAGGCTGGAAGAAATTACAACCGGCTTTACGCTCGGAACTTACATAACCGGTGGAGCCGGGAGATGTCGGCGGGCAGTGGGCCCTCGCGTATGATAGTCCTGCAGGATCGACGCCCTCATTATGGCCTAGAGATGTCCGCTTCCGGCGAGGTTGGGTTTGCCAACCTCAACATCACAGCGGCCAAGAGGAGCTTGAGAAAACTTGTGCGAAGTGAGTACCGCTACGGCGTTCATTCCTCGACGACCCCTTCGGAATTCCGACGCGACGTAGCGCTGATTCTTGGTGTTGATGCGCTCCACCTGCTCTACGCCGCGGTGGACCTGGACGGTCGCCCGGTCTTGCCAGACCTGGTCACGAGCGATGGCTTGGTGGGTGCCGCCGGTTGGGAAAGTTGGGAAGAGCTGTTTACAACGCTGGCTGTTACTGACGACTTCGTAGTATTGTCTTCATCCAGCGCACTGAATTCAACCGCCCAAATGGGAGACGTGGATATTTTGGTCCGATCGATCTGGGCTTTTGCCGCGGCAGCAAATGCCCAGCTCGAATTGCCTGGGTCCTCTAAGCCGAGGTTCATCGTCTCAGTGGATGGACACGAGAGGTTGCTTGACTTAAGTGAGCCAGGCGACGGGCGCATGCCTCTGCTCTGGCAAGATCGGTTGCTCCGGGCAAGTCCGGGTTCTGGCGCACGAGTTTTTCTAGCGGATGACGAATACATCCCGTTCAGAATTTTCAAAATTCTCTTTCAAAAGCCCGAAGGCTCGTGGGCTTCTTTACTGCGAGAGTTAGCTGGGGAGACCAGGCGCCCCGTTTTGGAGGACCACGAAGATGCGGCGTCCTTCCTGGCGGGTTTCCTCGTAGCTGAAGGCTTGCCGCTGCTAGGAATTTCGCCCTCCCACATAGGAAACTCGGTTGGTTATGAACTGGTGGACCAGCATTACAGAAGGATTTCCACGCAGGCGGAACCCTCATGGCTAGTTTTTTGAAAGCCCACCTAGTCGGGGTGATTTCCGGAACTCGTCATTGCTCCGGTAGCTCTCTGCGCGTCCAAGCCCCTTTACGCGGAAGTGAATAATAGTGGCGAGCAGGGTTGTATTTTTTTCTCCATTTTCAAACGTGGTCCAGCACTCAGAGCTTGAGCATTTTCTGGCTAACGAGGCGGCAGGCCTTGGAAATGAAGTGTTCGTAATTCGATGCAGCCGGACGCTGATGCCGAAATGTCAAGGCATGAATCTGCGCGTAGACACGCCGGAGAACCGGCGCATAAGCTGCGACGACTGCGAAACTAGGGGACGGCTGCTTACTAAAAAGGCTGGCTACACGACGAAATATCTCGATGATTTCTTGAGGACTGAGGATTTTGAACTTGCAGACCGAGAGGTCCGTCGTGCGATGCACAGCGACTGGAGGAACTTCTCATTTGACGGGATCCCATTCGGAAGATTCTGGGGATATGTTCCATCCATTCATTTCAAGACCACAGATTTGGGCAACAACCCGCAGGCCCTGAGTGACTACTGGGAAACAGCTCGAGGAAACCTGCTTGCTTACATGTGCGCAAAGAGAATTGCTGCTGATTTCGCCCCGGACTTCGCGTTTGTTTATTCTTTTGAATACCCCGCCAATCGTTCTTTTCTCGCCGGTTTGAGTTCTAACACCACTCAGGTTTCCTTCAACCACGGCTGGGCTTCTCGGCGTTTCTCCACGGTCGAGGAGAGGCTAGCTCGAGTTTTTTCTGACCCTGTTCTTGAAGCATTCGAATCTGGTTCTATGACCATTCCGGTTTCTCGCAGAGAGTTGACGGCCCTTCGGCAAAATCTCTCGGAGTCTCTGCAGGGTAAGAACCTATTTTCCTATTCCCCGGGCCTGTCTAAGCGAAGTCCCTCGAATGTCCGGCAAGGTCTTGGGCTTAGTAGCAAAAAGAAAGTGATTCTGTTTTTGCTTTCAAGTCCGGACGAGATTGATGCTGGCAATTTGGCGATGCTGCGCCCTGAGCATCGTTACTTTGATGACGAGTTAGACCTCGCTCGGCTTGTCGGTCCGGTTGCGCGGCAATTCCCAGCCTCCGAGGTCGTTGTGCGCTTGCATCCTCGACTCTACCCCGAC
>ENA-OUOG01003652-OUOG01003652.1-marine-metagenome-genome-assembly--contig:-NODE-3652-length-14117-cov-2.993875_pt1 | contig 14117 bp, 9 predicted proteins | sample MGYA00248635_ERZ508505 | MGnify/ENA primary metagenome ERZ508505 (study PRJEB26176, sample SAMN06267871) | marine metagenome | isolation source: Saanich Inlet, British Columbia, Canada | place: Pacific...
GCAGCTTAAATGCCGCTGTCTTGCGAAAGTCCTGCGCCGACAGCCCAAATTTTGGCCGCACAAACACCACCACCTCGCACTCAATACATTGCGCCATCTTCGCCACAGTATCCAATCGCATCGCCCACCGCGCCTCGCGCTCCAGCATCCCTTCAATCGCCTGCCTACTCACCCCATAGCACCGCGCAAAATCATGCGGCGTCATCCCCAACGCCCCCATCAATTCCCTGAAATTCGCCAGTGGCCAATACTCCCGCCAAGTCGTATTCCTCGCCGCGTGGTATGAATCGTAATTCCTCGTCTTTCCGACCTGCCTGCGCTTCCGCTCCTCCCAATCCATTCTATATATCGGATGCACGATCGGCCGATCAAACGCCCGCTTATTCCACCCCTCACTCTCCAAGGCCTTCCTCAAGTTCCGCACTTCCTCTTCCGCCTTTGCCAATTCCATTTGCGTCCATTGCAATTTGCTGTGCAATTCGCTTTTTGTCCATTTTTCCATCCTTTTTCCTCCAACACTACGAATTTCGCCAACCCCGAGATTGCACATTCTACTTAGCTAACTCACTGATCTACAACAACCATATAAACTAACTGTCCAGATTCTGTCCATAACCGGCTGTGACTCATTAAACATTCTGACCCCAAACCCCAACGCGGAGGTTGCGAACTGTTTTAGATTGATGTATTGAGGGGGTTTCTTGATCGAATCATTCTATCAAAATTGATTTCGAAATTCCGCTTTCAATAATTTCCATTTACAGTTGGCAACCTCCAGGTTGCATTTTTAAATCACTCATGTCTTCTAATGCTTAGGCTGGGCGGTTTCGTACGCATTGTGCAGAACAATTAGATATGAAAAGTATAGGTTCCAAAGCGAAACATTGAGGTTGGGCTAATCTTCGTAATGTGCTTTTGCTGAGTGGAGACAGGTGGGATTTCGTAGGTCGTCTTCAGGTTGTTCAATGGTCATTTGGCAGCGCTAAAAAAGTACAACTTGAAGGTTGGCGAAATTCGTAGTATTTTGAAAAGTTCGGTGGGATTTTGGATAAAAGTGTATATTGTACACTTCTTTCGAATACAAGCGCGGCCGCTATTTCACTACTGTTGAAATGGAATCAAGAGCCATTATTGCGAGTCGATGGAAACGGAACCAAGTGCTGCGGTTGCGGCGCTGTGGAAACAGAACCAAGCACTGTAGTTGCGACGCTGTTAAAACTCAGCTGAGCGCGGTTTTTTTGGTGGACCTGAAGAGAAAGAGAGAGAAAGATTTTTTTGAGATATAGAGATGATGGAGAATAGAAGAGCGCTGTTTGTGGCGAGTTGTGCGAGTTTGTTGGTGACGAGTCTGAGTTTTGGGATTCGTGCTGGGATATTGGGAGACCTGGGCGTGGAGTTTGGGTTGAGCACGGCGGAGTTGAGTCAGATTGCGGCGACGGCGTTTTGGGGTTTTCCCGTGGCGATGGTGCTGGGAGGTGCTGTTGTGGATAAGGTTGGGATGAAGAATTTGATGCGATTGGCTTATGTTGGGCATTTTGCGGGGATTCTGCTGACGATTTTTGCGGGGGGATTTTGGTCGCTTTGGGCCTCGACGTTGTTGATTGGTTTGGCGAATGGTATGGTTGAGGCGGTTTGTAATCCGCTGGTGGCGAGTATTTATCCGGAAGAGAAGACGACGAAGTTGAATCAATTTCATTTGTGGTTTCCAGGTGGGATTGTGATTGGGAGCTTGGTTGCGTTTGGTTTTGGGGAACTGGGACTGAATTGGCAACTGATGATGGCGGTGATGATTGTGCCGACGGTGTGGTATGCCGTGCAGATGGAACGGATGGATTTTCCGGTGACGGAGCGTGTGAAGAATGCGGTGAGCGATGGGGAGATGTACCGGGAGCTGCTGAATCCGCTGTTTATTTTGATTGGAATTGCGATGCTGGGGACGGCGACTTCGGAGTTGTTTATCAACCAATGGGTCGACGTTTTGCTGCGGAGCGTGAGTGATAATAGTATTTTGATATTGCTGATTACGGCGGGTGTGATGACTCTGGGAAGGGGATTTGCGGCGCCAGTGGTGAGCCGATTTTCAACGACGGGGATGCTGCTGTTTAGTGCGGTGTTTACGACGGTGGGATTGTTTATGATGTCGACGGTGGATGGATCGATGCTCTTTGTGAGTGCGGTGGTGTTCGGCGTGGGCGTGACGTATTTCTGGCCGACGATGCTGGGTTTTGTGGCGACATATTTGCCGAAGACTGGAGCGGTAGGATTGGCTGTGGTGGGTGCTGCGGGGATGTTCGCGGTTTCGATTTATACGCAGCTGATGGGCGGATATTACGACGGCTTGGTGGCCGATCTGAGCGAGGTTGAAGCGGGGCGTGCGGTGATTCGTACGACGCTGTATATACCGGTGGCGCTGATTGGCATTTTTGCGGGTTTGCATGTTTGGATGAAAAAGCAAGCAAAGTCGTAGGGCGCTGGGCGGCTCGTGTGGCGATGGATGCGGTGACTGTGAAAGGTGCCGGGTGAAATGCGCTGGGCGGGTGGAAGTGAAGACGCTTCGTGTGGCGATGGATGCGGTGGCTGTGAAAGGTGCCGGGTGAAATGCGCTGGGCGGGTGGAAATTGAAATTGGACAACGTTAACTCTCAATAGAATAATGGCACAAGACAAAATGCACTATGACGCGATTGTGGTCGGCTCCGGAATCTCAGGAGGAATGGCTGCGAAAGAGCTCACGGAGAAGGGACTGAAGGTTCTGATGCTGGAGCGCGGGCGGAACATCGAGCACATTAAGGATTATACCACGACGAATATGGATCCGTGGGAATTTAAGCACCGTGGGAAACCGACGACGGCACAGAAGGATCGGAATCCGGTGTTGAGGAGGGATTACCCGTTGAATGAATTGAACCCGGATTTTTGGGTGGATGATACGGACAACCCGTACACGGAGAAGAAGCGCTTTGACTGGTACCGCGGGTATCATGTTGGGGGGCGTTCGCTGATGTGGGGTCGCCAGAGTTACCGCTGGAATCGTGAGGATTTTTTGGCGAATGAGAAAGAGGGTGTGGGAACGCCGTGGCCGATAGGTTATGACGATTTGGCGCCTTGGTACGAGAAGGTTGAAAAGTTTGTGGGGCTGAGTGGCTCGCACGAGGATTTAGATGTGTTGCCGGATAGTGTGTATTTGCATGCGATGGAGCTGAATTGTGTGGAAGAGACCGCAGCGGCGAAGTTGCGCGAGCATTATAAAGAGCAGCGTAGGCTGATTATCGGGCGTACGTCGAATATTGCGGTGCCGCATAAAGGCAGAGCAGGATGTCAGTATAGAAACAAGTGCTGGCTAGGGTGTCCCTACGGCGGCTATATGAGTACGCAGAGTTCGACGTTGCCGGCAGCTATGGCGACGGGGAATTTGACGTTGCGACCGCATAGCATCGTGAAGGAATTGATTTACGATAAGGATAAGAAGCGCGTGAAAGGCGTGGAAGTGCTGGATGCGGAGACGAATATGACGTATGAATTTACGGCGCCGATTGTGTTTTTGAATGCGTCGACGTTGAATTCGACGTGGGTGCTGATGAACAGTGCGACGGACGTTTGGGACGGCGGATTGGGATCGAGCTCAGGGCAGCTGGGACACAATCTGATGGATCACCACTTTAGAGTGGGTGCTGGCGGTACTTGGGAAGGCGATCAAGACAAGTATTATTTTGGGGGTCGACCGACTGGATTTTACATCCCTCGTTTCAGAAACTGGGGCGATGACAAGCGTGATTATTTGCGTGGGTTCGGGTACCAGGGAAGCGCGAGTCGTGCGGATTGGAAACGCGGTGTTGCAGAGATGGGCCTCGGGGCCAATTTCAAAGACTCCATCTCCAAACCGGGTCCTTGGAACATCGGTATGACCGCATTCGGTGAGGTGTTGCCTTATCACGAAAATAAAATTGGTTTGGATCCGAATAAGACGGATAAATGGGGGCTTCCTGTGCTCCAGATCGATGCGGAAATCAAAGAAAATGAGCTTAAAATGCGCGAAGACATGAAGAAAGATGCGGTCGAGATGCTCGAGGTAGCTGGCTTCAAAGACGTGTATGGATATGACAGCGAATATGCCTTGGGGATGGGGATTCATGAGATGGGAACGGCCCGTATGGGAACTGATCCGTCGAACTCTGTGCTGAATGGCATGAACCAAGTTTGGGACGCGAAAAATTTGTTTGTGACCGACGGTGCGGCGATGGCTTCGGCTTCGTGTGTGAATCCGTCGCTGACGTATATGGCGATGACGGCGCGCAGTGCTGATTTTGCCGTGAAAGAATTGAAAAAAGGGAACCTCTAAACCTCTTGTAGCTATGGAACAGAAATTATCAAGAAGACAGATGGTGCAGCGCATGGCGATGGCTATAGGCGGCACTTTGGTGGCTCCAACCGTATTGTTTGAAAGCTGCTCTTTTGACCCCGATACTTCGACTGCGGGACCTGAGCGCTTGGCGGTGTTAGATGCGATTGCAGAGACGATCATTCCTCGAACGAAAACCGCTGGGGCGCGAGATGCGCAGATCGGCGCGTTTATCGATGTGATGATTCGCGATTGCTATTACCCGGATATGCAAGAAAAACTGAATGCAGGGATCCAAGAGATTGCTGTGGAAGGGAAAAAGGAATTGGGCACAGCGTTTGAAGAGGCGATCCAAAGTGATCGTGAAGCTTTCCTTACGACCTATGATGAGGCGGCTTCGAAGGACGGCGGACATTTCTTTAGAACGATCAAGGAACTGACGATGCTGGGGTATTTTACTTCGGAGGAAGCGGCGACGGACGGTGTGGTGAACTACAATCCTGTACCGACTAAATATGACCCGTGTTTGACCATGGGCGAAAATGAAAAAGTGTTCTATTCGAACATTTAACGATAAACCATGGCCCGTGTGGGAGCCATAAAGGAAGGTTTTTGTGTCATCCCTCCCCTTTCAATCTCACTCGCTTACACTCGGAAACCCTCGCAGCTGCACAGTTGTTGGGGTTTTCTTTTAGCGGTCAGTGCGGCGCAAGGTGTCCGGGTTGAGATCGATCTGGATACCGAGGTAAAAGTTGCGCGGTGCGGATGGGAGGATACCGGGACCTGGATAGCCGAGGGCGCGGCGGGTGAAGTAGTGGGCGTTTAGGAGGTTGTTCACGCCGAATTCTAGGGCCCAGAGCTCGCGGCGGTAGCTGGCGCTGAAGTCTGCGACGGTGTAGCCGGGGATGGGTCCGAGGATGCCTTCGCGGGGGTCGCCGGGGTAGGCAGCGAGGGAGTTTTCGACGTCTGTGAATTGGCTCGTGAGGGCCATCATTTGTAGGCTGGCGGACCAGCGCTTGTAGCTGCCCTGTGCCCCTATTTTTGCGTTGAGCAGCGGGATGAATTCGACACGTTTGCCGACCACGTTCGCCTCCTCTGAGCTCAAGTATCTTGAATCCGTCACCGCAATGTTGCTGAATACGCTCGCCTTTGCCGGGCCTTCTAGAGGCAATGTGTAGGTCACGAAGCTCTCCAAACCGTACATCGCTGCGGTTCCAATGTTTTTACGCACCCGCTGGGCTCTATTGTTAAACACAATACCAATTCTGTTCGCATACAACATTCCAAACCCATTCACGTCGTAGGTCCATGCGCCTTTACTGCCGCGCACGCCGAGATCAAACGTACCACCGCGCTCGTCACTGATGTCCGGCGAGATCACAAACGTCGGGCTCACGGTGCGGATGTCCGAGAAGGTCACACTGCGGTAGTTCTGACTCAGATTCGCGTACCATTCCCGGGCTTTTGACGGCTTGTAGCTCACCCCTACCCCAGCCAGCAAAAGGGATCTTGGAACATCGCGCTCGTCGGTGAACTGCTGGGTAAAAATCACATTACCGGCATTGTCAAACCGCACATCTTGATAGGTCCCTGAGGCGCCTGTACGGATGTGTTCCGCGCGCACTCCCGGGGTGATCGACCAGCGGGTGCCGCGGTAAAAAATATGCTCGGCGAACGCTGCTAGGTTGCGGTTCGGAAACGAAAAACTGCTTTGGGCCGGATAGTCTGGGAATAGGTCGTCCATGTGGCGAAAATCCGCGTCGTCGCCGTTTGAGCCGGCCCCTTGGCGGGAGGTATTGCGAGAATCAAATACCTTGGCACCGACTAGGACAATGTTACGCTGGTCGCCCGTGGTATACCTGTGGAGGAGTTTGGCCTCGAGGTTTGCATTGCGGAAGGTCCCAGAGATTAGGTCGCGCGGGTAGACGTAGCCGTCCTCCGGTTCGCGCTCATCAACCGCTGTGATGGGGTTTGTATTCAGCAGTCCGGGCACGCCACGGAACCCGAGGGACTGGCGCTCGGCGGCGAGAAAGGTCGTGGACAGCGAAAAGGTGGTTTGGTCCGAGATTTTATGGTTCAGACGTAGCGAAAGCAGCTGCCAATCCACCTGGAACCAATTCCGATCTCGGTTCGACTGCCACGGATTTTGCATGAACTGACTGTCGGTCAACCCACCCGGTTGCTGGGCGAGGTAGTTCAAAAACGTGTGCTCGAAGGCCAGCGTGGTGCGGTTCGTGGGCTTGTAGATCAGCGTGCTGTAGGTGTGGTGGGCCGTGAACGCGCTGTGCGGACGGAATCCTTGCGAGGAGCGGCGGTTGTAGTAGGCGTAGCCCGAGAGTTTACCTCGGTTGAAGCTCGCCGAAGTGAAGTTTGTCCACAAGCCGAAACTGCCGAGTGTGTTGCGCGACTGAAGGGCCCACGGGTCCTCTGTGGGTCCTTTCATTTTAAAGTTCAGCAGGCCGCCGAACTGGGTGCCGTATTGCAAGGAAGCGGCGCCGCGTACGACCATGATGCGCTCCACCCCTTCTGAGGTGGGTGTGTAATAGGATTCGGGGTAGCCGAGTGGGTCGGCACTGATCTCGTAGCCGTTTTGACGGACGTTGAAGTTTGAGCTGCGGTTAGGATCGAGGCCGCGACCGCCGACAGAGAGCTGGAGTCCGGCGTCGTCGTTTTCGTAGATGGTCAGGCCTGTGATGCCCGCGAGGAGCTGGCGCGTGGTGTTTGCCCCCTTGTTCGCGACCAATTCATTCAAGCGGATCACCTCCGACTTTTTACCCGCAAAAATGGACGTGCCCTCCACCTGTTTCAGGGTGCCGCGGCTTTGGGAGATTTCTTCGACAAGGAGCACCTCGTCGAGCATTTCGTAGAGGGAATCCTGGGCGGATTGGGCGCCAGCGAGGAGGCTGAGGGCCGTGAAGAGTACCGTGAATAGTGGTTTAGAGCCCATGGATGGTGTCGTTAAAGGGCAAGAGCCAGTCGATGGTGTGGAGCCCGCGCTGCGCCGTGGTGAGGTCAACGTCTGGGCGTACGAAAAGTTGCGAGGAGCGGCCGTTTAGTGCGACGTAGCTCTGGGCAAAGACTTGGACATGGGGGCGGTTTTCGAGCTGTTCGAAGTGGTGCGAGAGGTGGTGTGCGTATTCGAGGATGAAATCGGGCTGGAAGGCCATTTGCTTTTCTTGGAAGGGCGTGAGGAACCGGTGGTTTTGGACGGTCCAGCGCTCGCCGTTTGCCGGATCGACGCAGGTGAAGGTGGTGTAGCCTTGCTTTTCCATTAGCATGACACGCCAGGAGAAGCGGAAACCTTGCTCGTGCCAGAAGAGTTCACCGGGGTAGAGCAGGTAGCGCCATGGCAGCAAGAGCTGAAAGGCGAGGAAGAGGGCGACTAGGGTTTGGGCGAAGGCGGGGGTGGTGCGTGAGACGGGGGTGTGGCGGCGTTGGGGGAATTGGTCAAAGAGGGGGATGAGGAAGCGCTTGTGGGCGGATGCGGGGAAGAAAATGAGGGCGGCGGCGACCATGATGAATGGGAACATGCCGATCGGAAAGAGGACGCGCGTGAGGATGTGGAAGACGATCACGACGAGGAATGCGACCGGGCGGGTGCGGCGGAAACAGAGGAAAAATGGGATGGTGAGGTCGTAGAGTGCTCCTGCCCAGGAAAAGGCGTAATGGGCCCAATTTTGTTCTAAAAACCCTCCTATTATGGGCAAATCTGTCCGGCCGGGGAGCCATAACGCGAGGGGTTGGGCGCGAAAAAGCCAATCGGTATTTAGTTTGGCCAAACCCGCGTAGAAATACACCATTCCTACGAACAGCATAGGCGCGAGCACCGTCCAGCGAGGTACTTCAGCATCTTCAGTGTTGCGCCACGAGAAGCCGCGGCCCGCAGGCAGCAGCAAGAGCAGCAAGGCCGCCATTGAGATGAAATAGTAGTGGTTCAGATAGGTGGTTTTGTCCATCGCCTCGATGTAGGTGAAGCTCAAGAAAAACACGAGGGTACTCCAACGGTAGCCCCAGCCGATCGCCATGGCCAGGGCTGCTACAAAACACAACCCGAACAGTGCGTAGGTCCACACGCCTAGCGGACGTACCCATTCCAAACCGAGGTAGGTGAAGTGAAATTCCGGCTCGAGGTACAAGGATTCGATCCAACCGTTCGCCCAAAAGCGCACCAAGGAGACTGCCATCAGTAGGCCAAAAAGCAGCCTAAATGAAGCAAGGGGCGCTACCGAAGTAGGCCCCTTTAGGTAGCTCAGAGGTACGGGTTGAGCTTTAGTCGCCATCAGCGTCTACGTAATCTACTTTAATGTTCATCGCTTGCATCATATCTACTTTCGCAAGGACTACGCCGCGCTGCAGCTCGTCGTAAAGCTCGAGCATACGCATGGCTTCGTCTCTAGTTTGCTCTTCAAAGGTGGTGTCGATCGTCGCGGCAAGACTGCGTGCACCTTCGAAAGTGCCGATGATACGGTCCGACAGCATAACTGTGCCTTCCTTGATGTCCAAGTGGTCCAAATAGCCCGCAAAAGAGGGACCGGTAGACAAGCTGTCATACGCGGTTCCACTAAAGAACATCTGGTGGGCACGTAGCGAAGCCAAAAACAAGGCTTTCGAGTCGCCGCTGTAACGCGCTTCCACTTTTTCTGGGAAGGTTACTGAGGAAAACACTCCAGCCGGGATACCCACCTTCCCTGCGCGGAGTTCTTTTTCGAAGTGGAAGACAAAGTCGTTTGCCAGTTTGTTCGTAGGCGCTGAAGCCGAGGTTCCAGCATCGCTCGCGAAGGATTCCGCTTGCGTGGCCCAGTCGTTTGCTGCGGTTTGTGCTAAGGTGGCTACCTCGGTAGCCAAACGCGCGATGTAGCCAGTGATTTCGCTAGAGGCCTGCAGTTCCGCCAGCGTATTGCCATGAATCAGGTAGTCGAGCGCCGGAAGGCCTTGCTGGTCGTAGGTAGACGGCAACTGAAAATTAGGTGCCGAAGTGCCGGTGTACTGCTGGGCAGTCGCTATAACCGTGGTCGTATCTGTAGGATAGGTGTTCGTGCGGTAGCGTAGTGCAACCGATTCGCTCGGGCCTACCTCTATGAAGCTGACGGATTGCCATGCGATGTAAGCAGAAAGTAACGCGTCTTCCAAAGCGTCAAAGTGCGCCTGGTCCGCGGTGGTCGCGAAGGCGCCGGCTGCCTCGTCGAGATGGGCTGCCGCATCGCTGTAGGCCTGGAAGGCGGGCACGATGAAGTGGCTGGTCTGGTGCTCGAGCATGGCTGCACGGTCCCAAGTATCGCTCGGTCCTACCCCGGTGTTTTCACAGGAGGTCAGCAGAAGTGCTAGGCCGGTAAGTATTCCTGTGCAGGTGGTTGTAAAAACTGCTTTTGCGCTGGTCATTCGATGCGTTGTTTTTTAATCTATCGTTTGTGCTACGGTAAAATCAAATCTGGCGGCGATGTTTTCGGCGATCTGGTCTAAAGTGTTTATTTCGAGGTCCCAAAGGCCGTTTGGTCCATCGTCTTGAAGGTCGGTGAGCATGGCTTCAACCTCAGCGGCGGTGAAATAGGGCTGGTTTGTGGCGGGATCCTGAGAGAATTGGAGCGCGTAGATGAAGCCGTAGCCCTCCCCGATGTCGTGGAATGCAGATCCGTAATTTCCTGCGGCCAATTCTACCCCGGCCGTCTTCATATAATACACCGCTCGGATGCCCACGATGGCACTCATGCGTTCTTTGATTAGGTCGGCTTGCTCGTCGCGGAGTTCATAATCCCCTGCTACGATCGCTGCGCGGCCCGTTTTGAAGGCATCAAAAATCTCGGTAGCGTCGTTTTCGAAGTCCATATCCCCGATCACTCGGCCCAAATATTTGTTCATGAAGACGTCGTCCTGACCTACAGTCGATAGTGGTGACGCGCCATTTATGGCACCACCGAAGAGGTAGCCGTATGCTTCGTCCCATTTGTGCTCCATCATTGCGTAGGGTTTGCCTTCCACAGTCACGCCATTTTCTTGGTCTTCGCGGTTTGTTCCTGCGTCAAGAACTCCTGGATCGAGGTAGTTGTTCAGCATCTGATCGAGAATTAACGCACCGTTTAAACCTTTAATGATGAACTGGTCGTATTCGAAGCCGTTTGCGTCCACATAACGTGGGGTGGTTCCATCGGCGATTTGCCCTGCATGGCCCGAGGCAGCGAGGGAATCTATGAAGGGAAGGACTTGGTTTGCTTGGGCCTGGATCCAGCTGTCAAAATCTGCTTTGATGGCTGCCGAACCCGAGGTGTTTGCGTCGAAGTAGCGGTACGATGCTGCCACTTTTGAGCGGATGCTCTTGGTCGAGGCGTTGAGATCTGCACTAGTGAACGGATCCACATCGTTTCCTTGCGCGTCCTGGTTCGCGAACATTTCTTGCAAGCTGCTCGCTGTTGCGGCCGGATCTTTTAATGCCGTGCCCAATTCCGCCCCCATCGCCAAGCGGTCCGTTTGTCCAGAGTAGCTCACTGTGGAAACGCCATCGCGCTCAAAGCTGTATGCGGTAGGGACGTCGATATCGATATTGCCTCGGTCACATGCAGAAAGCACGGCCAAAGCGGTTGCGGCAAAAAGGAATTTAGGAGGGGTAGTCATTGCTCTTGTTTTTATTTAGACTGATTACAAATAACACTGCAAATCTACTGTCCAGATCGTTTTTAACCAAGCTTATCTAGAACAATTCTAAACAATACGCGGATTCTTCCAATATCGCCTGCTAGAGCTCGGTTTAGACCAACATCTGTGATGTGTTTGATCCGATAAATACTTAAGTACATGGATGGCAGCGATTTTCAGTTCAGCACCCAAGTATACAGTTGCACATTTTATATAGTTGGGTATCAAAATGACGAAACTGATCATTTTTTTCATTTATGAACCTTCTTAGACGTTTTAAAAATGATAATATTCGAGCATTATACATAAAAACTTATCTGTTTATGGTCAATTTTACGTTCTCCCATCTTGGTTAAAAAATATTATGTAGTACTATGTACTTATTTCAGTTTGACCGGAAATGATGCTTGAATGTGTAAAGTGTGCGTTTGGATAAATATTTGGACACTTCGATCAATCGACGCTGTAAAAATTTCTCGAAATGAGAATTTTGGGATTGTTGGGGTGCACGGTGGGTTTTTGATTTGGGATGAAATAGTTCGAAATTTCTTGAACGGTCGAGCACAAACTTGCCTGTTAAACCACCTGCCAATTATGAGTATCCCACGCCCCTTAAAAGAACTCTTGAGCAGATTGCATATTTCAGCCTGCGAGAGAAAACCCGTAGAACCAAGCACCGTACTAGCTATTAAGTCCTTTATACCACTGGTGCCGATCTCTACTTCCTTACCTGGTTTCATGAGAATTTCCATCGAAGAATGCGCCGATGCTAACCATGGAGAACACATTATCGAGGTAGAATGTCTTGTACATGAAAACGCATGTAAGCAGAATGTAGGTGGGCGTATGGTCATGCCCTCTAATTCTATTTATCCAACAGACTTTACCTTTGACCCAGGACTTTCTGTTACGATAGGTGTACGAACAGGCGAACTTACCGAGCTACTGCACGTAAATGCGGAGATATTAGGCAAGAATGCATGGGATCCCGATCAGCACGTTCAAGTGGTTTTTGTGCTTGAATCTCACTAAGCCCTTTTTTACCTGATTTGCCCACTACATCCGAATTATGAAACTACGCGCCTCCACATTTCTGACTGACTCCCTCAGCATCCTTGGAGGCTTAGCATTTGCCTTAGTCGTCATGTTGTGGTTTTTAGACGATCAACCTGTCGTTTACCAATTCCTTGCCTCCCTCTACTTTTTGATTGCCTTTATCGAACAGTATACCCAGCATTTGATCATCAAGCAGCGCCTCACCAAAGTATGGCATGGCTTCATTTCCCCCGCGACTCTTTTTCTTCTGCTCTCCTTGGCTACTTTAACCGACGCCGTCTCAGAGCAACTTTTGGGTTGGCAGATTCTAGGACTGGTGATCGTCCGTTTGATCAGCATAGTCACCCACCGACTCTACAACAGGTCTGTACTGGCGCTCTATAGTATCGTATTTATCGGCGCCTCCGCCTTGGCTACTTTTTTACCCGTTCCCTTAGTCCTTGCGTCCAACCCAACTGCTTTTATCCCTTTTCTGCAGCTGGGCACATTCGCCATCTGGCTGCAAGCGGGCGTTACGATCTACAAGTTTTTAGAGATACGCAATACCACAGAGCGCAGTTACCTCGAGAGTCGCGAGGAAAATGAGTTTTACCACAAGCTGTTTTCTCTGATCTCCCACAACCTTCGCAACTCGTTAAGTTTGGTCATCTCGCGCGTAGATCTGCTACGGCTCCTCGCAAAACAAGACCACAAATTTGACCAGATCAGCACGCATCTCGACCCTATCGAATCCAGCACATTAGAAGCCTTTCGCTTAGTGTCTGCGGTTCTCAAACGCAATACCACGGATGAGGAGATTCAAGAGCGCATCGCACTGCACCAAGTCGTCGAAAAAGTCGTCAACGAATACTCCGCCGACATACGCCTACAACTCCGCGGCACCACCTCACTAGAGATCTCACAGCGCGAACGCCTAGCCTTTGACCTATGTTTCGACGTATTTCTCTCCAATAGTCTTAAATATGGCGCCTCCCAAGTGTCTTTTACCCTCCACGAGAACGCTATCACTATCAAAGATGACGGACCCGGCGTGGATGCCCAGCGACTTGCAACTCTAGGCGTACGTAAGGTCGTGTCCAGCTCCTCCTCCGGCACTGGCAACGGACTGTTTCTCTCCAAGCAACTCCTCGGCTTATTAGGGTGGACCATCGATCTTCAGTCCGAACTAGGTTCAGGAATGACCATTCATTTGCATCGTTTGGAAGCATAGGTCTACTCCTTTTTTCTCCCACCGCGTGGGTTCTTTCCCTACTTTTGAGGACTATGATGAAGATGGAGTCCCCCCGTATCGCTGTGATCGGCCTCGGTTATGTAGGCCTGCCTTTGGCTGCTGCTTTTGCAGACCAATTCCCCGTCGTAGGCTTCGACATCAACCCCCAAAAAGTCGCCGCCATCTCGCAAGGAACGGACCCTTCCCAGGAACTCGCCCCGAACAAACTCCAGGCGGCCTTAGCTGCTGGCCTTACCGTCAGCGCTACCCCCGACGCCATTGCTACATCCAACATCTACATCGTCACGGTCCCCACGGACATCTTCTCGGACAAAACCCCCAACCTGGGTCCCCTGCAAGAGGCAAGCACCTTGGTGGGCCACTATTTATCAGCGGGCGATCTCGTCATCTTCGAAAGCACCACCTACCCCGGCTGTACGGAAGAGATCTGTGTTCCGCTGCTAGAACAAGCCCGTGGACTCACCTTCAACCAAGGATTTTATGTCGGCTACAGCCCAGAGCGTATCAACCCTGGCGACCCATCGCGCGATGTCACTACCATATTAAAAGTTACCAGCGGCTCCACCCCAGAGGTCGGCCAGCACGTAGATGCACTATACAGAAGCATAGTAACCGCTGGAACGCACCTCGCACCGTCGATCAAAGTCGCTGAAGCAGCGAAGGCGATCGAGAATGCGCAACGCGATGTGAACATCAGTTTTGTGAACGAACTCGCTGTGATTTTTGACCGCATGGGCATCGATACCGGGGATGTATTAGCTGCAGCTGGCACCAAGTGGAATTTCCTTCCCTTCAAACCCGGTCTGGTGGGTGGACATTGCATCAGCGTCGACCCCTATTATCTGGCCCACAAAGCCAAGTCCCT
>ENA-OUOG01003653-OUOG01003653.1-marine-metagenome-genome-assembly--contig:-NODE-3653-length-14113-cov-18.451624_pt1 | contig 14113 bp, 11 predicted proteins | sample MGYA00248635_ERZ508505 | MGnify/ENA primary metagenome ERZ508505 (study PRJEB26176, sample SAMN06267871) | marine metagenome | isolation source: Saanich Inlet, British Columbia, Canada | place: Pacific...
CCGCCATTGGGGTTGTTCCGCGGCTTTGCGACCGAGCGTTCGGGCGAGCATAAAAACGCCATCGACCTCAAACATAACGGCGTTGTGCCTGTGGTTGATCTGGGGCGGATTTACGCTTTGCAGGGTCAGACAACCCAAGTGAACACCTTCGCGCGATTGACCGCAGCAATTGAAACGGGGGCCGTTTCCCATTCGGGCGGGCGCGATTTGATTGATGCCTATGACGTCATCGCGGAAACCCGCCTCATCCACCAAGCCGCGCAAATTCGGCGGGGCGAGACGCCCGATAATTTCATGAACCCGACGGACCTCTCCGAATTTGAACGCAGCCATCTGCGGGATGCTTTCGTCATCATCAAAACCATGCAATCTGCCGCCGCATCGCGCGGTGGCTATATGTCCTAATCAGAAAGACACCCATTCAATGCAAATGTTCCTGACGCTGATCGCCGTTTTTATTGCTGGTCTTGGAGGTGCGGGTATCGCACTTGCCTTGCGCAAACTCACGCGCCTGAACTTGCCAGGCTGGATTACACCTGTTGCCGTTGGCGGCTCGATGCTTTTTGCAACCGTGTCGATGGAATATAGTTGGGCAGGCGCCACTCTGGATGCGATGCCTGAGGATACAATTGTCGTCAGCGAACGCCTTCAGCAGACATGGTGGCAACCTTGGACCTTCGTGCGCCCATGGACAAAAGGCTTTATCGCCTTCAGCCCCTCGGAAACCCGAGAGACGGCCGAAAATTCAGGCATCCTTGTTGTTCAAACCCAATTCCGTGAACGCTGGCAGCCCGGCATTGTGAAACCTGTTTTGGTGGATTGCGCAGGGCTGCGCCGCGCGGAAATCCTGCCCGAGACCGAATTTGACGAGGCAGGCCAACCCACCAATGCCGATTGGCGCGATGTCGATAGCGACGATGGGTTTTTGGCACCTGTTTGCGAGGGGCAATAACGCAAAGACCGATTGATGCATGCGGGAAAGAGGAGGCCCGCTGCTTATGTTCACTCACCTTAGTCTTCGCCTGCGGATATTTCTGTTCTTCGCGCTGATCGCCATCGGCGGCTCGGTCCTTCTGATCGTGGGCTTGGTCTATGGCTATATGCGTCTTGGCGAGCAGCATGCGCTCTCCTCCTTTGTGATTGCGGGGCTTGTAGGTGTGCTTGCCGTCATTGGTCTATCCGCTTGGATATGGACCCTTTTTGATGACCATATCGCCCGCCCCGTAGAGCGTTTGGCCGCCGATTTACGCGCCCGCGCACATGCCGATGTTGAAGGCGCAATCGATCAAGGTGCGGCCCGTTATCTGGGGGATTTGGGGCCCGCTGCCTCGGCCGTGGCCACCTATCTCACCGAAACCAAGAACGCGATGGCGCTTGCCGTGGGGCGTGAAACCGCGCGGCTCAGCCTCGAAAAGTCACGGCTGGAAGCCCTTCTGGCCGAGATGCCCGATGGCGTTCTGTTTTGCACCGCTGACCATAAAATCGCCCTTTATAACGGGCAGGCGCGTGATATTCTGGGCAATCGGGTGACCTTTGGTTTGAACCGCCATGTGTCAGGCCTCCTTCATCCTGAACCGATCGAGATGGCCTATCGCCGATTGCTTGCCTCCAATGACCGCCACGGGGCCGATATTCTGGTGGCCACAATCAAAGGCGCGCGCTTGCTGGAGGCCAGAATACGGCTGATGTGGCTCGACGGTCAGGAAACCGCGCAGCCCGGCTATGTGCTGAATTTGCGTGATGTCAGCACGGGCCTGTCTGTGCAGGCCGAACGCGCCCATCTTCTCAATGAACTCCTAGATGGCGTCAGCGATATGGCGGCGGGTTTGCCGCAAGATGACGCAGTGGCACAGCGCCTGACCGAACTGGCCGCGCGCATTTCAGACCGCAAGGCACCCACAGATACGCAATGGTGGCCTCTCGAAGCTTTGGCCGCCAATGATCTGGGCATCGCCCTCGCCGCGCGATTGGAACGCAAGGGCCTCACGCTGCAGGCCGATCTGCCAAGCACCCGCATCCGCTGCGATGGCTTTGCCATGACACGCCTTTTGGAACGCTTGGTTCTCGGCTGGTCGGGAAAAGGCGCAACAGACTTCGCGCTCGGCATAGCCTCATCCGACACGCAAAATCTGACCCTCACCCTCACCGCCAAGGGCAGCTGCCCCGATCAAGCCAGCCTGCAAACATGGCTGGATCAACCCCTCTCACCAGGAATGTCAGGGTTTTCAGGGCGCGATGTGCTGATCACCCATGCCACATCCGCAATCCCGCAAGACATGAAACCAGATCACGCGCGCATCAGCATCGCCCTTGCGCTTGCGCAGGTCACACCCATCGCCGCCCCGCCCCTTGTGCAATATGATTTCGACCTGCTCCAAGCCGAAATCCCCGAAGCCCTATCGGCAACCCCGCTGCGCCAGCTACCCTTCGTGGTCTTTGATACCGAAACGACAGGCCTCAACCCGCAAGTGGATGAAATTTGCCAGATCGCCGCCATTCGTATCGTCAATGGCCGGATTGTGGATAGCGAACGCTTTGATATGCTCGTCAATCCGGGGCGGTCCATCCCCGCGGCCTCAACACGGGTGCACCATATCACCAATGACATGGTCCAAGACGCACCCCCCGTTTCCGACGCGCTTGCCCGCTTCCACCGTTTCGCCGATGGTGCGGTTCTGGTGGCTCATAATGCGCCTTTTGACATGAGCTTTCTGCGCAGGCGCGAAACCGAGATCAAAGCCCGCTTTGATCAACCCATTCTTGATACGGTACTCTGCTCGGCCATCCTGTTTGGACAATCGGCAGATCACACGCTGGATGCCCTGTGCAACCGCCTCGGGATTGTCATTCCAGAACAGGATCGCCACACCGCCCTTGGCGATACCATTGGCACAGCCGAGGCCTTCCGCAAGATGATCCCGATGCTAGAAGCAGCAGAATTGCCCAGATTAGGGGCATTGATCAAAGCATTTGACCGCCATGCGCGGCTTCTGGAACACCTGAATTGACGCCTGCCCGAACTTGCCCCAGCATCATGGCGTCAAGTTGGGGAATAATGGGAATGGCACGAGAACCGCTCTACCGCAAAACAGAAGAAGAAATGCTGCGCCGCATCCGCAGCGGAGACTGGGAAATCGGCCGCCGCCTTCCAAATGAATTCTCTCTGGCCGATGAATTCGGCGTCAGCCAAGGCACCATGCGGCGGGCGTTGATCACCTTGGAAGGAATGGGGCTGCTGACCCGCAAACCCGGTCGCGGAACCATCGTCGCCAAAGCCAAGCCATCCTCTGACAAGACGGCAGGCCTGCTGCTGACCGATCTGGCAGGTGCCCCGCTGCAATTGACCGTCATGCGTGCCACATCCTCAACGGCCCAAGTAAGTCTTGGCCCTTCCCCCGCAATGCGCATGGCCCAACTGGAGCGTATCCTCAAACGGGGCTCGGTACGTTTTGCCTTGGAAGACATTCTCGTCTCCGCGGCGCTCTGCCCGAAACTGAAAGAAACCGCCTCACCCGATTTCGAGGTGCTGCTTTCCGAGCATGATATCGGCTTTGACCAGATAACGGCCACGGCAAGCGCGGCTGTAACCACAATGGGCCAGTCCGTGGCACTCGCCTGCGACCGCTACACCGCCCTTATCTGTCTGACGCGCACCGCTTACGACGCCCAAGGCCAAGCCATAGCCCAACAAGATTTGCGCATCATCTCGGAAGAGCTACGCCTCTCAGCCAGCTGACGCGCCTCACACCATCTTTGCTTTCAAAATACTTCGGGGGTCTGGGGGCAGAGCCCCCAGCCGCATCGCTCAAATGCCATCGATACAGGCATATTTCGTATCGAGATAATCCTCGAGACCTTGGCTCCCGCCTTCTTTGCCCATGCCCGATTGCTTGACGCCCCCGAACGGAGCCTCAACCGTTGTGATCAGGCCCGAATTGATCCCGATCATCCCGTATTGCAGCGCATCATTCAGGCGGAAGGCACGGCCCAGATCATTGGTATAGGCATAGGCCGCAAGGCCGAAGACCGTATCATTGGCCATCCCAACCGCCTCTTCTTCGGTGTCGAATTTGAATACAGGCGCAAGCGGTCCGAAAATCTCTTCCTTGGCAAAAACCATGTCTTGGGTCGCGCCCGTGACAATGGTCGGCATGAAGAAAGTGCCTCCCAATTGATGCCGTGATCCGCCCGTGGCCACCTCCGCCCCCTTGGCCTTGGCATCGTCGAGCATTTCTTCGACCTTCTGGACAGCCTTATCGGTGATCAGCGGGCCTTGCGTGACCCCCGCGTCCATCCCGTCGCCAACCTTCAGGGCGCGGGTCTTCTCAACCAGTTTTTCTACAAATGCATCATGGATGCCCGCTTGCACATAGACACGATTGGCGCAGACACAGGTCTGCCCCGAATTGCGGTATTTTGAGATCATGGCCCCTTCAACCGCTGCGTCCAGATCGGCATCGTCGAACACAATGAAAGGCGCATTGCCCCCCAATTCCATCGAGACTTTCTTAACGGTATCAGACGCTTGGCTAAGCAGCAGCTTGCCCACAGGGGTCGAGCCCGTGAAGGTGATCTTGCGCACTTCCTCGCGCGCCATCATCGCGCCACCAATCGGCGGGGCATCGCCCGTCACAATATTGATCACCCCTTTGGGATAGCCCACCTCTTCGGCCAAAGCGGCCCATGCCAGCCCAGAATAGGGCGTCTCGGCGGCGGGTTTGGCGACAACGGTACAGCCAACTGACAGCGCGGGCGCGATCTTGCGCGCAAGCATCGAGGACGGGAAATTCCATGGCGAGATCATCCCCACCACACCGACAGGGTGCTTCGTCACAAGAATGCGGCGTCCATTGACCCCTGCGGGCACGACCTCACCCTTGGCGCGGCGCGCCTCTTCGGCGTACCAGCGCACATATTGCGCTCCAATGGCGATCTCGCCTTTCGCCTCGGCCAGTGGCTTGCCCATCTCGATGGTCAACAGCTCGGCCAGCGATTGCTGGTTATCCATCAAAGCATCATGAAGCTTCCACAAAAGACCAACGCGGCTCATCAAATCCATGGCCGCAAATTCGGGAAATGCGGCATGGGCTGCATCGATTGCGCGCATCGTCTCGGCCTCGCCCACATTGGGGATATGGCCGATCACCTCTTGGGTCGCGGGATTGGTAACCTCAATCGTCTTGCCGCTATCGGCTTGCACCCAAGCGCCATCAATAAAGACGGCTTCGCGCATCCAGGTTTTCCAATCACTCATGATCACTCTCCCAATTGTGTTTCGATGGACTACAGCGTGCCCATGATGCGGGCAACATCCAGCATCCGGCACGAAAAGCCCCATTCATTGTCATACCAGCCAAAGACCCGCAGCATCCCGCCCTTGGAACGCTTGATCTCGGGCCCCGCTACGATCAGCGATTCAGGCCGCGCGCGCAGGTCCGAGGAAACCAGCGGTTTCTCGGTAAAGCCAAGGATCGGGCCCGCCGCCTCGCGCAACAGCGCACAAGCATGCTCGGCCGAAGGGGCCTCACGGGTGATTACGGCCAGATCAATACAAGAGACACTGGCCGTCGGCACCCGAATGGCCGAGCCCGTGATCCGCCCCGCAAGATGTGGCAGAACCAGATCAACCAGTTTCTCGGCGCTGGTGGTTGTGGGCACCATCGACAAGGCCGCCGCCCGCGAGCGCACCAAATCCCCCATCGGCATGTCCACCGTGGGCTGGCTGCCCGTATAGCAATGCACGGTTGTCATCAGCGCCGTCTCAAGCCCGAAGGCCTCATCAAGCACGCGCACCAAAGGGGCGGCCGCATTGGTTGTGCAGGACGCATTTGAGATGATCTGATGGGCGGGCGACAACTCGGCCTCATTGGCCCCCAAGACAAGCGTCAAATCCGCCTGCGGCGACGGCCCCGAGATCAGGACCCGTTTCGCACCCGCCTGCAATCCCTGTTCCGCAACCGAACGATCCACCGCGCGACCCGTGCATTCCATCAAGATGTCGACACCATCCAGTGCCAGCTTGGTCAGGTCACGCTCCTGCGTGAAGGGGATGCGGCGACCATCAATGATCAGCTCCCGCCGACCCGTCTCGACCGAGCCGGAATAGGGGCCAAAAACACTGTCATACTCAAACAGATGGGCGCAGGTTTCCAGCGGTGCGATATCGTTGATCGCGACCACGTCGATCTCGGGCCACCCCGCAGCACCCCGCGCAGATTGCGCCCAAGCCCGAAGGATGGAACGCCCGATCCGTCCGAACCCGTTGATGGCAATTTTGATCGGCGCTGGCATACGACTCTCTCTGGTCTTGTTTGGCTGCAGTCATGCACTTGCCACAGCCATGTGCAAGCGGTTGTGACAGCCCTTGGGCGCAGCATCCTCAGCTTGCATCAAATAGCCGCCATTTATCGCCAGTTGATCAGCGGGGTCGAGTTAGACACCGTAACGGCGCTCTTTCTCGAAGGAATTGGATAGGCCAACAAACAAGCGCTAGAGGGTCAGAAAGACCCTCTAGCGCTTGTTTTCAATCCACTGCCGATCAGGCTTTGGCGACAGCCTCAGCGGTGAGTTCGGCAAGGCTGATCCCTGCCTGCGTCATGGTCAGATAGGTGTAATCAGCCCCAGCATCGCGAATTTGCTGCAAGTGATCTTCATGCAGGGCATGCGCAACGATCGGGCCAGTAAAGCCCCTTTGACGTAGCGAACGCGCGGCAATCAGCTTGGCCTCAAGATCATCCATCGCAAGGATCGCGGCTTTGATCTGGCCCAAATTACAGCTGCGCAGGAAGTTGCTATCCTCGGCATCTGCGAAGAACACGTTGCGCCCTGCTTTTTGGTGCGCCTCGGCCTTGTAGTTATCGGCATCAAGGCCAAGCGGCTTCAGGCCTTTCTCCTGCATGAACTCGTAGGAGGCGCTGCCTGTCCGACCCATGCCGAAAATCATCACATCCGCATCGCCCATATCGCGGGGCTGTTCATCGGGGTGGATGGTGTCCAGCTCCAGACGGCGCAGCTTGGCCTCGTAGCGTTCATAGAGAGGATGCGCAAAGCGGTTGAGCGGCGCCGAGATCACGAAGGAGATCGACACGGCAATCGCCAAAGGCACGACATATTCAGGCAGAACGCCCGCGGCCACAATCAGGCCAAATTCGGAATAGGCCGTCAGGCTAAGTGCTGTCAGGAAGGCACTGCGCGCACGCAGCTTGAACAACACCAACAGCCCGAAGAACAAAATGCCCTTCAGTGCAAGCGCGATGCCTACACCGATGGCAAAGATCATCGCATTCCAATCGGGTAGACCCATCAGACCGATCTGCAGGAAGAAGCCCACAAGGAAGACTTCCTTGAGCGACCAGAGCGAGTCGCTCAGCTCCTTGGCGCGGGTATGGGTCGACAAAAGCACACCCATAACCAAGGCGCCGATTTCCGAGGACAGACCCATCGCCTCAAAGCCCATCCCGCCGATCACCAGCGAGAGCAGCATGCCCATCAGAACCATCAATTCATCATGGCCTGCGAAATCCAGAAGCCAGTGCAAGGCAGGGCGCAGAAGCGGCAGGCCAAACAAGAGAAGCGCCCAGATATTTGGTGTCTGACCAGACCAGACCGCCAGCACGATCAAGGCAATGATATCTTGCACAATCAGGATACCAATCGCCGTGCGGCCGTGAAACGCACTCAGCTCGCGCTTGTTTTCCAGCAGCTTGGCCGCCAGCACCGTCGAGGAAAAGGACAAGGCGATCCCCAAGAGCAATGCAGTATTCCAATCAAGCCCCATGATCAGCTTGAGGCCAGCCACAAAGACCGCAACAGAAATCGCGAAATGCAAAACCGCACCGCCCAGAACCTGTGGCTGCGCGATCTGTTTGAGTTTGAGTTTCAGGCCAACGGCAAACAGCAACATAAGCACACCCAGATGGGCGACATGCTCAAGGGTTTTGCCTGCATAGGAGGGCAAACCAAAAGAGGGACCAAAGATATTGATCGCGAAACCTGCGGCCAGAAAGCCCACAAGCGGTGGCAATCCAACCTGTCGGACGGCAAGCCCGAAAAAGAACGCAAAGCTGATTGTAACGACTTCAAACACAACAAAACTCCTATAACGCCCGTAAGCCGACAGGAGATGGGTGTTATGGGCCTTCTCCGTCGGTCACGATCTCGATTTGCCGAAGATGTGCAAAAATCATGCCAAGGCTAAAGGCAGGACGCCAGCCGCCGCTGGTGGCAATGCCACGTTCTTTTCTGGGGTGGGATGGTAGCGGAGGAGGGACTTGAACCCCCGACACGCGGATTATGATTCCGCTGCTCTAACCAACTGAGCTACTCCGCCAAAGCCAGTCGCGGAACTAAGACAGGCGTCTTCGCGCGTCAACAGGAAAAATGCATCACCCCTGCACTCTGATGACACCTGCGGGCGGGATTACCTGCCCGCCATAGGTCACAGGCTCGGCCCGATGGTTGAAGATAAAGCGTGTCGGGCCAGATTGGCGGATGCGGACACCCTCGGGCAAGACCTCGGACGCGATCCCCTCCGCCTCGCATGCGCGCGACAAGATGCGCTGGAACAGCACCTCATCGGGCCAACCCGCGAGGTAGTGCAGCTTGCCCGCGCGCAGCAAAACGGGCGCGCCTGTTGATGTTTTCTCAATGACCTCTGCGCGGCTCTCAAGCTCTTCCAGCCACAGCTTCACAGCACCCCCGCCCTCGACCGAAACGGGCATATCGGGCCGCATGGTTTCCACCCGCGCCACCAAAGCCTCCAACCCCGGAAGGTTTGGCGGCAAAGGATCAGGGATCGAGAGATGCTCGGTCTTGGCATTGGCGCGCGGGCCGAGAATCAAGGTGCCTTCCGCTTGTTCCAACGCGCGCAGCAAATCCGCGCTCAGCGTGATTGCACCGGGAATAAGGACCAGCTTATAGCCTGACAGGTCCTGCGTATCAGGCGGCAGGATATCCAGTGACAGGCCCAATTTGCGCGCCGTGCGATAAGTCTCGAAGACCAGACGGAAATAATCCAGCCCACGGCCCTGCGGCTGCACCTCCCAGCCCCAAGCGGAGGCATAATCAAAGACAAGCGCGACGGGGGCCTGAGACGCCTCAACATCGGGGGCTTGGGCCAGTTCTGCCATGACTTCGGCCGCTTCATGGAAGGCGGGGGCCTCAACGCTATCAGGGCGCAGCATGCCAGCATGATATTGCTCTTGCGCGAAAGGGGCCTGCCGCCAGCGGAAATAGCTGACCACCTCGGCCCCATGGGCAAAGGCCTCCCATGTCCAGAAACGCACCATTCCGGGAAGGGGCGCAGGGTTATGCGGGGCCCAGTTTACGGGGCCAGGTTGTTGTTCCATCACCCACCAACGGCCCTGCCCCACCGCACGGTAGAGATCATGATGCAGAGCCTGAAAATCAGGGTCCCCCTGACGGGCATAGGCGCGCTTATGTTCGGGCGTTTCTTCCAGTCGGTCTTCCAGAAAGCCCAAAGGGTAGCTGTCCCAAGTGGCGATCTCCATCTGGCGGCCAAGCTCGAAATGGTCAAACTCGGTGATCCTGCCCATATAGTTATGGCTGACAGGCGCATCGGAGTAGCGGCGGATGATATCAACCTGCCCTTTGTTGAACCGCGCGACCTGCTCTGATGAGTAGCGTTTGAAATCCAGCGCATGGGCAGGGTTTGGTTCGGTCACTGTCAGGTTTGGCAATTCGATCTGGTCAAAGCTGTCATACTCCATCGACCAAAAGACATTGCCCCAAGCACGGTTAAGCGCCTGCGTGCTTTGATATGTCTGCGCCAGCCAATCGCGAAACCCTTGGCGCGCGGCATCGGAATAGGAAATCACCGTATCATGGCAGCCATATTCATTATCGGTCTGCCATGCGGCCACATGCGGGTTGGCGCCATAGCGTTTGGCCACCTCTTCGGTGATACGCATTGCCTCGGCATAATAGCCTTGATGGCTGAAACAGTAATGACGCCGTGAGCCGAAGCCGCGTGGATGTCCCATGGCATCAACCGCCAGCATATCGGGATGGGCATCAACGACCCAACGCGGCGGCGTGGCGGTGGGTGTACCCAGCACAACTTTAAGGCCCGCCTGCCCCAACACTTCAATCGCGCGGTCCATCCAGCCCCAATCGAACTGACCGCGCGCGGGCTCCAGCCGCGACCACGCAAATTCACCGATCCGCACCCATGTCAGACCCAGATCAGCCATGCGCGCGGCATCTTCGCGCCAGATATCCTCGGACCAATGCTCAGGGTAGTAGCAGGTTCCAAGCGCACGTTTCAGGGTCATAGGATCACCCGATATTCTTTCTGACCCCGCGCCAGAGACGGGATCGCAAAGGTGCAGCCTGCATCAGGCTCGGCCCCTTCGGCCAAATCCTGCGCCGCGCTGGTCACAAATAGCGTAGCAAGCTCATCACCGCCGAATGCGGGACAGGTTGGCTGGCTGGCGCTCAGCGGCACGGCTTTGAGAAAGGCACCTTCGGCGCTGTAGCACGCGACCCGTGCGCCTCCCCATTCCGCGCACCACAGATTGCCCTCTGCATCGACAACCGCGCCATCAGGGTTGATGCCTGATTGACGGTGATCCAGAAATACCTCCGCCTCGCCTATCGGCCAACCTTCCCCATCCAGCGCATAGCGCCAGATAAGATTTTCTGCCGTGTCAGCGAAATAGGCGGTCTTGCCGTCAGGTGCGAAACAGGTGGCATTGGGGATCGTCACTTGCGCACGAAGCTGGCGTATTTCACCGCGATAATAGCGATAGAGCGCGCCCGCCCCGCTTTCACAATTGATCCCCATGGTTCCGATCCAGAAGCCACCCTTTGGGTCGGCGCGGCCATCATTGGAACGGGTGACGGGGTTGTCAGCCTCCAATAGAACAATCTGCCGAGAGCTGCCTGTTGCGATATCAAATCGGGTCAAATCCGTCTGGGTCGCGATCAGAAGGGTTTCCCCGTCAATCCAGCCCGCAGCCGAGACATGACGATCGAATTGCCATTCCAGCGGTCCATCCTCCGTGCGACTGAGCAGCTTGCGACCCGTGATGTCGAACCAGAACAATTGCCCCCGCACGGGATGCCAAAGCGGGCCCTCCCCAAGGGTGCAGGCCCGATCATCGAATATGGCCGCAGCGCTCACGCCGCCGCCCCGTCATAGGCGCGGATCGTATCGCGCGCGCGCGTGGCAACCTCCTCCACCCCCAAGCCGGGCGCATAAAGCGAGGTTCCCAGCCCGAAACCATCCGCAGTGGCGCGTAGCCAATCAGCAAAATTGGCGGGGCCCACGCCGCCCACCATATAGACTTGCGTGCCTTGCGGCAGCACAGCGCGCAGCGCCTTCAGGCCTTCAAACCCCATCAAATGGCTGGGGAAAACCTTCAGCCCATCCGCCCCTGCATTCAGCGCGGCGAAACACTCCGTCGGTGTCAAAACACCGGGCCAGCTTTGCAGGCCAAGGCGCCTGGTCTCGGCCACAACCTCAGGGTCGAAATTGGGTGAGACGATCAGCTTGCCCCCCACTTCGGCCACCGCGCGCACATCAGCAGCACTCAGAACCGTCCCTGCCCCGATCAACGCCTCTTGCCCGCAGGCTTCGGCCATACGGCCAATGCTGTCGATCGGATCGGGTGAGTTCAACGGCACCTCGATCTTGGTGATCCCCGCTTCAATCAGGGCCTGCGCCACTGGCACGGCCTCATCGGGGGTGATGCCACGCAGGATCGCAATGATTGGTCGGCTCATGCAATGGTCTCCGACATTGAATGATAGACGGCTGTCAGCCCTTTCAAGGTCAGGGCATCAGCGGGTGAACGGCTCACGAAAACGCCTTGGCTCTCGAGGGCGCGCGCATAGAGATCAACCAATAAAGGCGCACCGACAACCGCCACATTCTGACCCAGCCAATAGGGTTTTGCAGCAGCGAGCTCCGCGCCGATCAGCAAGCCCGACAGACGCGCGCGGGCCGCATCAGGTTCAAGCCCCGCCAAGACGCTTTCAGCACGGATCGAGAACATCATCTGCGCGATTTTCTCGGGCCGCGAGAGGGTCTCGCTCAAGGCTGCATCAAAAGCATCTGCCGCCAGCCCATCGGCCGCCAAGCAATGGCGCAGCACCGATTGGCGCGACAGCAAATCAAACATCTCGCCCGTCATATAGGTCTGGAAGCTGACAACCTCGCCCGCGCTGATATGGACCCATTTCGTATGCGTGCCAGGCAGGCAGATCACCCCATCAAATTCGGGCGTATCCGCCAGAAACCCTGCAATCTGGGTTTCCTCGCCACGCATGACATCGGCGGAGGGTTTGGATTGCGATAGACCGGGCTGAATGAAAAGGCGGATACGCGGATCGGTGCCCGCAACGCGGTGGGGCGCCAGCGCAGAAGGTTTGGCAGGCACCGCGATATAGGGCGCTTCGGACCAGCCTTGGCGCGACCCGATCATGCCACAGGCCAGAACGGGCATAGGCCGCGCCCCAAGCCAAGGCTCGATCAGCGATAAAAGTGCAGGCTGAAACGCCTGCGCGGAGGTCATGCGCGCCATGCCATCATCGGATCGCGCTTCGGCCTTCACACTGCCATCGGCTTGCATCGCCCAAGCCCGTAGATGCGAGGTGCCCCAATCCACAGCGATCCAATCCGCATAATTCATCGCATCCCTCATCCTGTGGTCACCACCCCGCCATCAACCACCAAGGCCTGACCCGTCATCATACGGCTGGCCTTTGAGGCGAGAAACAAAGTGGGCGCGATGATGTCTTCGGGCTTGAGATGTTCCTTCAAGCTCATCTTGGCCATATGCGCATCCAGATCATCGGGATTGGCCCACATCTCTAGCTGTTTATCCGTCAGCACCCATCCGGGCATCAGGGCATTCACGCGGATATTGTCAGGCCCGAACTCGCGCGCCAGACCACGGGTCATGGCCGTGATCCCGCCATTCGCCGTCATATATGAGGTATAGCCCGCCTGCCCCATCATATAGGAAATCGACGAGAAATTGATGATCGCGCCACCGCCTGCGCCTCTCATTCCGTCAATCACGGCCTGACAAGCAAAGAAATACGCTTTGAGATTGATCGCTTGCGACCAGTCCCAGAACTCTTCGGTGACCTCTTCGGCCTTATGCCTTTGATCATTGGCCGCGTTATTGACCAGAACCGTGATCGGGCCATGTGCCGTTGCAGCCTCGGCAAAGGCCGCGCGCAGGGCCTCGATATCAGTGATATCGCAGGGCAGGAAAAGCGGGCGTTGGCCCGTCTTGGCCTCCATCTGATCAACAAAAGCCGATGCATCCGAGCGCTGCACAAAGGCCACTTTCGCCCCTTGGCGCAAGAACCCCTCAGTCAGGGCTGCGCCGATGCCCGAGCCTCCACCGGTGATGAATACAGATTGCCCCGCAAGATCGGGGAAGGTGGCGGTCGTGCTCATGCGGCTCTCCTGTTGCGGCACCAAGTCGGCAGCATATCGCCATGCGCGGCAATCAGATCATCAATCAAGGATCGGATTTGGCGCAAATCAAGCTCGGCTGCGGTATGCGGGTCCATATAGGCAGCGTGATAGATATGGGACGGGTCTTCGTCCAGCAGGGCGCGCACCACCAATTCCTGAACATTGATCTGGCTGCGCATAATCCCCACCAGTTGCGGCGGGATATCGGAAACCACCGTTGGCTGGCATCCATTGCGATCAACCAGCGTCGGCGTCTCAACCGCGGCACCCAAGGGCAATTGCGGGATTTGTCCGCGATTTGGAAGGTTCGCATAGACCGTCACAGGGGCATTCGTAACAACGGCATTCATCATTTCAGCCGCAAATTCATGGCTTTTCGCAACCTCGATTCCGGCCGCAGTTTGCAAGGCCTTGGCCTGTTCGGCCCATCCTGCGGCCTGTTCAACGCAGCGCTTGGGGTATTCATCCAGCGGGATCGCGAAGTCCTCGATCAAATCCTCACGGCCTTCCTTGATGAACCAAGGCACGTATTCGGCCAGATGCTCCGAGCTTTCGGTGCAGAAATAGCCGAAATGCTCCATCACCTCATAGCGGACCTTATTGGCGCAGCGCGGCATCAAAAGCGGCGGCTTGGGCAAATGGCCCGCGCTATAGCCCTGC
>ENA-OUOG01003654-OUOG01003654.1-marine-metagenome-genome-assembly--contig:-NODE-3654-length-14110-cov-5.077674_pt1 | contig 14110 bp, 9 predicted proteins | sample MGYA00248635_ERZ508505 | MGnify/ENA primary metagenome ERZ508505 (study PRJEB26176, sample SAMN06267871) | marine metagenome | isolation source: Saanich Inlet, British Columbia, Canada | place: Pacific...
TCTTTTACATAAGTGATCAAATTTCTCGATGCTCCTTTTTCTCGACCCAATTTTTCATCCATCGTATCGCAGAGTAAGTGAACCAAGTCAATATTAGTCCATTCATTATGACCTCCTATATTATAAGTCTCACTATTTTCTCCTTTTTCAAATATGGTTTTTATTGCTCTTGCATGATCTATTACATACAACCAATCTCTTACATTATTTCCTTCTCCGTATACTGGCAAAGGCTTATTGTGAATGATGTTATTGATCATTAAAGGGATTAGTTTCTCTGGGAAGTGATTTGGGCCGTAATTATTAGAACAATTTGAAATGACTATGGGCATACCGTAGGTGTGGTGATATGCTCTCACAAAATGATCGCTACTTGCCTTACTTGCAGAATACGGACTCCTTGGATCATAAGCCGTATCTTCATAGAAAAAGCCGGTATCGCCTAAAGAACCATATACCTCATCTGTTGATACATGGTAAAATAACTTGTCTTCAAAATCACCCTGCCAAAAGTCTTTAGCAGCTTGAAGCAGGTTCGTTGTTCCCAACACATTGGTCTTGACAAAAGCCAGCGGGTCTGTTATACTTCTATCTACGTGACTTTCTGCCGCAAGATGTATTACATGCGTAATTTTTTTGTCGCTAAAAATAGATTGAAGCTTGTCTAAATCTTGTATATCCGCATGGATAAACTCATAATTGGAAGCCTTTTCGATATCTGTCAAATTTTCGAGGTTTCCGGCATAGGTGAGTGCATCCAAATTGTAAATCTTGTCTTCTGTAAAGGTGTTTACAAAAAGGCGTACCACATGAGACCCTATAAACCCCGCACCACCTGTAATTAGTATATTTTTCATATTAATTCTAAATTATCATTCCTGCAGCTACCGTATTATTGGTAGATTCATCCACTAAAATAAGCGACCCAGTAGATCTATTTTGAGTATAACTGTCGCACATCAATGGTTTCGTCGTTCTAATTTTTACTCGTGCAATATCATTCATCCCAACGCTAAGATCTTTTTCGTTTCTATGGAGTGTATTGATATCCATCTTATACAACACTTCTTTGACAACACATCTCACTTTATTGGTAGTATGCAGAATTGTATACTTTTTTCTAGGATCGAATGGTTCATTTCCCATCCAACACATCATAAAATCTATGTCTTGAGTTACTTCAGCTTGGTTATTAGGTCTCACTACCATATCGCCTCTGCTTAGGTCTATATCATCCGTCAAGTTCAGCGTAACACTCATTGGAGGAAATGCTTGCTGAACTTCCTTTTCATTGTCTATAATGGATGCAATTTTAGAATTAAAACCCGAAGGTAGTACGGTCACCTCGTCTCCCACCTTAAAAATACCGCTTTCTACTCTACCTGCATATCCTCTATAATCATGGTATTCATCCGAATGCGGTCGAATCACAGTTTGCACTGGGAATCTGCAATCTTTCATATTTCTATCTCCACCAATATGGATATTTTCTAAGGTATGCAGTAAAGTAGACCCTTCATACCACGACATCTTATCACTCCTATCTACTACATTATCTCCATGAAGTGCGGATATAGGCACAAACCGAACGTCTTCTACATCCAGCTTTGTTGCAAAGTTTTCATACTCCGTAACAATTTCATCATACCTTTCTTGTCCGTAATCTGCTAGATCCATTTTATTGACACAAACTACGATATGCTTAATCTGTAATAATGAAGCTATAAACGAATGTCTCTTCGTCTGTTCTATGACACCCTTACGCGCATCTATTAATATAAGTGCTAGGTTAGCAGTAGAAGCCCCGGTAATCATATTACGGGTATACTGCATATGACCTGGTGTATCTGCTATAATAAACTTACGTTTAGGTGTAGAAAAGTATCTGTAGGCTACATCTATGGTAATTCCTTGTTCACGCTCGTCTTTGAGCCCATCTGTTAACAATGAGAAGTCAATGTGACTCAATCCTTTGCTTTTACTCGTATTCTTAACCGAGGTCAATTGATCTTCGAAAATACTCTTAGAATCATACAAAAGCCTTCCAATCAATGTACTTTTACCATCGTCTACGCTACCCGCTGTAGTAAAACGAAGAAGGTCTCTACCTAAGTAATTGTCGGTGTCTTCCATATTAGAAGTATCCTTCTTTTTTTCTGTCTTCCATCGCTGTTTCAGATCGTTGATCATCTGCCCGTCCACCTCTTTCAGTGGTTCTAGCAGCAGCTACTTCTAGTATTATTTTTTCTAGGGTATCTGCATCACTTTCTACTGCACCAGTGATCGTAATATCCCCCATCGTTCGGAAGCGTATCACCATGTCCTTAGCCTCCTCACCTTCTTTCAAGTCTTGGTAGTCATTGACAGATAAAATAGTGCCGTTTCGTATGTAGCACTTTCTCTTATGAGAAAAGTACAAGTCAGGCAAATCTATATTCTCCAATAATATGTACTGCCAAATGTCCATCTCCGTCCAATTACTAATTGGGAATACTCTGAAATTTTCTCCATAGTGTTTTAGTCCATTGAATAAATTCCAAAGCTCAGGACGTTGATTCTTGGGGTCCCACTGACCAAATTCATCTCGATGAGAAAAGAAGCGCTCTTTCGCTCTAGCTTTCTCTTCATCTCTTCTAGCTCCACCCATGCACGCATCGTATTGATGCTCTTCAATAGTGTCTAACAACGTAGTTGTCTGTAATCGGTTTCTGGTAGCATTAATTCCCACTTCTTCAGCAACCTTACCCTCGTCAATTGACTTTTGAACAGATCCTACCACTAGATTAACTCCGAACTCCTTCACTAATTTATCCCGGAAAGAGATGCACTCTGGGAAATTATGCCCTGTATCTACATGCACCAAGGGAAATGGAATTTTGGCTGGCCAGAAGGCTTTTTTAGCCAGATGTGTTAATACTATTGAGTCTTTCCCTCCGGAAAATAGAATCGCTGGCTTATTGAACTGGGCAAAAGTTTCTCTTATGACATAAATACTTTCAGCTTCGAGCTCTTTAAGATGTTTAATTAAATAACTCAAGTCAAACGTATCTTATCCTTGATACTCTTGTAAATTTCTTGAACTGACTCGTCAATTGACAATTCACCTGTCTTTATCTCTAAAGTAGGATTTTTTGGCTCTTCGTATGGCGAACTGATTCCTGTGAAATTTAGTATCTCTCCGGCACGTGCCATTTTGTACAACCCTTTGACATCCCGCTTTTCGCACTCCTCTAACGGACATTTGACAAAAATTTCTATAAACAGATTCTCACCAATGACTTGTTTTGCTTGTTTTCTATCCTCCTCAAACGGAGAGACAAATGAACACAGCACAATTTCACTAGCATCCGTAAACAACTTAGCTATTTCAGCTGTTCGCCTTATGTTTTCTTTTCTGCCTTCTTCCGAAAAGTCTAGATCAGAGTTAATTCCTAGTCGAATATTATCACCGTCTAGCATATAACTAGAAAACCCATTTTGCGCTAGTAATAAATTTAAACTAGATGCAATGGTCGATTTCCCAGAACCCGAAAGACCTGTAAACCAAAGAACCAACGGTTTTTGGTTTTTGATACGAGAACGATCTTCTAAAGAGACTAAGGTTTCTTGCTGAAAAAGACTAGTCATTCCATTCGCATTGCTCTAACCCCACTATAGGATTAATTTTAACAAATATCTCAGTTAATACTAGTCTCATAGTCTTTGCTAAAGACTGCATATCATGAAAACACAACTCAAAATTCATATTTCTCACCTTGTTTCATCCTATTTGTAGCGTACAGACACAGCTTCGCCACCTCAGTCCCAGCCTGATTTTTGAATCTTTTAACAAAATAATTAATTAATTGCCTCCAATAGACAATTAACTAATTATTCATTTATACACAAAACCCTAAACTCCGATAAATACAGTTTAAGGAAACCATAAACTACCAGTCTGTCGTTATTGGTGTTTTGCTTTCAATTTATAACCTCTCGTCAACCATTTCTTTTGGAAGGGCCGACTTTACATCAAACAACACTCCGTTACTTGCTAGGAGCTTGCGAACATCCATTTCTATAAATTCCTGATGAGACACCGCTAGCACAATAGCTGCATAATCATCATTTAAGTTGTCGATAATATCGACACCATATTCTTTTTTTACTTCAACCTTATCTACCCAAGGATCATACACAGATACATCTGTACCAAAGTCATTGAACTCATTAATAATATCTATAACACCAGAATTCCTTATGTCTGGACAGTTTTCTTTGAACGTAATTCCTAAAATCAACACCTTTGCATCACGAATAACATGATCTTTGTTGATTAGCATTTTCACTACTTTATTAGCTACAAATGCTCCCATATTTTCATTAATTCGTCTTCCCGACAAAATTACTTCAGGGTAATAACCCAATTGTTGCGCCTTATAGGTCAAATAATACGGATCTACAGAGATGCAATGCCCCCCAACTAACCCCGGTCTAAAAGGAAGGAAATTCCATTTAGAACCAGCTGCCTCCAAGACTTCTAATGTATCTATTCCTATTCTATCAAAAATCAAAGCCAATTCGTTTACAAATGAAATATTCAAATCTCGCTGGCAATTTTCAATAACCTTTGATCCTTCTGCCACCTTAATGGAAGATGCTTTATAGGTACCTGCAGTTATTATGGATTTATACAATTGATCTACTACCTCTGCTATAGCAGGAGTAGACCCGCTAGTTACCTTCATAATCTTGGTAACTGTGTGCACTTTATCTCCCGGATTAATTCTTTCTGGAGAGTATCCGCAGAAAAAGTCTTCGTTAAATGTCAGCCCACTTGAATATTCTAATATGGGAACACAAACCTCTTCGGTACAACCCGGGAAAACAGTAGATTCATAAATAACAATATTTCCTTTTTTTAGTACTTTCCCAAGATCAGCACTTGCCTTCTCAAGAGGCCTGAGGTCGGGACTTTTATTCTTATCGATAGGTGTAGGTACAGTTACTATATAAATATCACAGTCTTTGATCTGATCTAAACTCATACTATAAGTCAATTTAGATGCCGATTTCAGTCCTTCTGAGCTTACTTCGAGTGTAGAGTCAACTCCATTTTCTAGTTCAGCAATACGTGCAGCATTTATATCAAAGCCTACCGTGTTGTATTTTTTTCCAAATTCTACTGATAGGGGCAAGCCAACATATCCGAGTCCGATAATACCAATTTTGTGATCAGATAAATTCAATGTATTGCAAGTTTAATTTCCTGCTGCAAATATTGAATAAAATGTAGACTTACACCTATTTAGGTTCAACAATTATGCACAGAGATACTCATTTTTTCTTTTGCAATACCTGATAGGGTAACTCCACCTTGATGCTTTGTCCAAGGGTATCGAAACTTACAAGATAGTGCTCCTTATTGTTTTGTCGTATAACATCTACTAACTGACCTATTAGAGGGCCTTCAGTAACGATTACTTGCTCACCCGCCGTAAAATCTTCTGGAGTATTGAGGGCCTCTAATGAATAACCAGAGCTTAAAACGGTATGTATCCTATCTATCTCTTTATCTTTCACCTCTGAATCACCACCGTTGTACCTTACATACGCCAAGGCTCCTTGCTGTTGAAGCACCTTATCTCGTTGCAGCAAAGTCGGTCTAACGAAAATATACCCATTAAAAAGAGGTATCTCCACCCACTTCTTTCGGTCGCTCCATTGGCTTAGTTTTTTATACAAGGGCAGAAAAAACTCTATCCCTGCTCTTTGCAACTGAAGTGCTACTTTCTTTTCTTGCCTACTAGCCACATAAACAACTTTCCAAACCTTCTTATCTTCCATCCTCTTTAACCTAAAGAAGTCCATCTGCCAAAGGCTAGATGGACTTTTCTTGTATTCTTTGTTCCTATTATTTCACTCCGTGCATTAGCTTTTTGAGAACCGGTGTAAGCAGCATAAGCAGTACTCCTGCACCTACAGGTATGAGCGTAAAAATCATAAAGAAGTAGCTCATACTATGGCTTGCAACTATCTGATCTATCTGTCCACCTATAGCACCAGCAGCTTTATTACCTAAACCTATAGCTATATACCAAAGACCAAACATCATCCCTATCACCTTAGCCGGCACCAACTTAGATACATACGAAAGACCTACTGGAGATAAACTCAATTCACCTAACGTGTGAAGGAGGTAGGCCAATATCAACCAAATAATACTTACAGATGCTGTTTGTGCTCCCTGCGGTATGCCTGCAGATCCATACGCCAAAACACCAAAGCCTAAACCGAGTAAAACCAGACCCAGACCAAATTTTACTGGTGCTGGAGGATTAAATCTACTCTCCCATATCTTAGCGATGAGTGGTGCAAATGCTATTATAAAAAAGGAGTTGAGTATCCCAAACCAAGAAGCTGGGATTTCAGGCTTTTCTGCGTCCCACTGCTTCATTAGCATCCAAATTACAATGCTCCAAATTATAGCGAATGATGTTCCTAAGAATAGATTAGAGGCAAAGTATTTACTGAATGTAATCTTAAACAACTTGAACAACACATACGTAATAATTAATAACGGCACTATGGTCAATAGGGTATTCGCTATCCTAAATGTATTCGCGGCTGTTCCTTCCAAAACTCTATTGGTATAATCCTTGGCAAATATGGTCATAGAACCACCTGCCTGCTCAAAACAGGCCCAGAAAAATATCGTAAATATGGCTAATACACCTACTACTATGTACCTATCTCTTTGAACGCTTGGAGTAACTACTTCTTCCTCTGGAAGATTTACCTCTTCAGTGCCAATTTCTTCAATTGCATCTGAGATGTCAAACTCAGCCGCAGCTTTAGGTCCAAGACCTATTCCTCCAAAAATTCCTTGTGAAAACCAGAACTGTAGCATCCCAAAGAACATAAAGATACCGGCAAGACCAAAGCCCCAGTGCCATCCTTGTGTTTCACCTACGTAGCCACACAGCATAATTCCCAAAAATGCCCCGGCATTTACTCCCATATAAAAGATGGTAAACGCTCCGTCTTTTTTATCCTGAGCATTCTTGTACACCCCGTTTATGATAGACGTAATATTCGGTTTGAACAGACCATTACCCGCTACCAAAAGGCCTATGCCTGCATATAGCCCCCATGGGGTATCCAAGGCCATAGACGCGTGACCTAAGGTCATAATCAAAGCACCCAATGCGACTGCCCATCGGTAGCCTAACAGCTTATCAGCCAATAGTCCACCAATGATAGGCGTGAAATACACGAGCATAGTATACGTACCATAAAGACCCAAAGCATCTTCTCTACTCCACGCCCATCCTCCTTCCATCAGACTGGAAGTAAGAAACAATACCAATAAAGCCCTCATACCGTAGTAGGAGAACCTCTCCCACATCTCTGTGAAGAAGAGTATGAATAAACCACTTGGATGACCAAGTAGTAACTTTCGGTTCATCTCAGAACCTTCAAATCTGTATGTTTTAATGTCTGACATAGTTTAAATTATTCTACGATATCTGTATCTGCCAACTCAAAACCTTCAGCTTCTTCGTGAGAAAGTCCTTCTTTATCTTCTACTCCATGTGTTAACGGCTCTATTTTATTTCTAAGGGCCAACATTATAAGACCAAACGCTACACAAAATATAGCGATACCTGTGAATATTTTGAATTCGCCTAAGCTCTCAGACCACTCTCCTAGCAGACCTGCTAACTTGCTACCAAACCCAGTAACCGCAAAATAAACACCCATCATAATAGAAGCGTACTTCACTGGAGCTAATTTGGTGATATATGATAATGCAACTGGCGATAGGCAAAGCTCTCCTATCGTATGAAATAGGTACGCTAATACCAACCAGTACATGGCAGAAGAACCCGTATTTTCAAACTGGATAGTGGCTCCTGTCATAAAAAAGAAACCTGCGCCCATGATGATGAGACCTATGATCATTTTAAATAGTGAACTAGATACCTTCCCCTTCAATTTTCTATTTGCCCAAAAAAGTGCAATTGAAGTTCCAAAGAATATAATAAACATTGCATTAATTGATTGGAATACAGATGCTGGAATCTCAAACCCAAATAACATCCTATTCGTTTTTTCCATTGTGTATATATTCATAAGGCCGCCTGCTTGTTCAAATGCTCCCCAAAACACCACGACTAGCAGAAATGATAGAAGCAGTACAGCCACCCTGTCTTTCTCTATTTTAGTTAATGGTTTATTGGCTGCAGACCGTTCTTCCTCGCTTAGAGAATTTCCAATAAAATTACCAACGTGTGTTAAATGTTTTTGTCCCCATAAATAGACCAACATACCCAACAACATTCCGATACCTGCAAGACCAAAACCATAATGCCACCCGTGAACCTCTCCCACATAACCTACTAGCAAACTAGACAAGAATGCTCCTAGATTAATACCGATGTAAAAGATGGTAAATCCTTTATCTCTTCGAATATCTCCCTGCCTGTATAAACCACCTACCATAGTTGAAATATTTGGCTTTAGCATACCTACACCTAGTACGATAAGCACTAAGCCTGAATAAAATGCCCACATCTCCTCTACAGCTAGGATTCCGTGACCTGCAACTAGCAGTATACAGCCTATCAATACAGATTTCCTTTGACCTAAGAGTTTATCCGCAATGATGCCTCCAGGAATAGACATCACATATACCATCATAGTATACCAACCGTAAAGTGCCAGCGCATCTCCATTACTCCAACCTAAACCGGGATTCTTTTCCGCTACTTCTGTTACTAGATAAAGCACTAAGATGGCACGCATACCGTAGTATGAGAAACGCTCCCACATTTCAGTGAAAAATAGTACAAATAGACCAATAGGGTGTCCAAATAATTCTTTGCTTGATGCTACGTTTGTTGACATATTTTTTGATTTTATTTCGGTAAAATTAGATTTTAAAATTGAAAATGAAAGTCTTACAGATTTTCTAAAACAAAATTGGTCATTTTAGTATATAAATGGAGTCTTGTGTACCCTCCATAGATTCCGTGGTTCTTGTTTGGATAAAACTCTGAGTCAAATGGAATATTATTTTTTATTAATTCATCGACCATCATCACCGTATTTTCGAAATGTACATTATCATCTCCTGTACCATGTACGATGAGATACTTGCCTTTTATATCTTTCACAAAATTAATTGGAGAGTTATTGTCATATCCATCTGCATTATCTTGGGGCAATCCCATATATCGCTCTGTATAGATATTATCGTAGAATCTCCAGTTGGAAACAGGCGCTATGGCAATGGCCATTTTGAATACGTCACTTCCTTTGGCAAGTGCCAAACTACTCATGTACCCTCCGTAGCTCCATCCCCAGATTCCCATTCTGTCTGCATCTACATAAGTCAATTCACCTAAAGCTTTAGCTGCTGCTATTTGGTCTTCTGTCTCATATTTACCTAGCTGCTTATACGTCATTTTCTTAAACTCCTCTCCCCTGGCTCCAGTGCCTCTATTATCTACAGATACTATAATAACTCCGTGTTTATTCGCTAACATCTGATGCCAATAGTAATTGCTATATCCAAAGCTATTTTTCACTGTCTGTGAGCCGGGACCACCATAGACGTGCATTAGCAGTGGGTACTTGGTAGAATCACTGAAATTAGCCGGTTTTATCATATAGTAATTCAGCTCAACTCCGTTCACATTCAGCTTTTCAAAAGTGATATTACCCATGTTGTAGACACTATTTCTAGCTACAAAATCGGCATTGTCTTCTACTACTCGCAGTGTTTCCCAAGCTTTATTCTTCACTGTGTATACATGCGGAGTCATAGCGGAAGTGTACGAATGAAGCGCTACCGAGCAGTCTTGGCTGAACTCTGCAGTATGCCATCCTTTCTCCGTAGTAAGTCGTTTCTTGTTATTCCCTTGAAAATCTATACTGTAGATATGTCTCTCTGTTGGCCCTACTTCTGTAGACGTGAAGTATATCAACTCATTGGCTTGATCTATGGCCAGTACGGCATCCACTTCCCAAGATCCTTTGGTTATTTGATAAATCTGTGGACCGTCTACTTTATGAAAATACAGGTGCTTGTAACCGCTGGACTCACTGCTCACTATCATATGTTTCCCATCTTTTAATAAATAGATGTCATCTGTGATATCTACATAATATTTTGAGGTCTCTTCCAATGCAGGCTCTACTTCAGTGCCAGTCACCATAAGCAATTCCCACTTATTTTGTAGTCTATTCAAGCGCTGAACAGACAGTACATTTGGGTCTCTCGTCCACTTAATACGCGGTAGATACTGATCGTTTTCACTACCCAGCTCAATCTTTTTACACTTTCCTTTACTAGCATCTGCTATATACACATCCACTACACTGTTTGCTTCACCTGCTTTTGGATACTTAAATTTATAAATATCTGGGTATAAGTTACCGTACGTAGTCATTTGCCATTGCTTTACCGCACTTTCATCAAATCTGTAATACGCCAATTTAGTTCCATCTACATTCCATTCAAACCCCTTGCTCATTCCAAACTCCTCCTCATACACCCAATCTACCGCTCCATTTATAATGGCATTGTAAGATCCATCTTTAGTGATTCTTTTGGTTTTACCTTTTACCAGGTCTAGGATATATAAGTCATTGTCTTTCACATAAGCTACTTTATCACCTTTAGGACTTAGGGTAGGATATCGCACTCCTTCACCTTTACCTGTCTGAATATTCCCCAATAGGTCAAATACCCTGAAATCACCTACAGTAGAATGGCGGTATATGGCTTTAGAATTATAATACAACAGAATAATCGTTTGATCATCGCTAAAATGATAGTCATCGAAACCTACTTTTTGGCCTCTAAAAACATCCTTGGCATTGATAATCTCCTTTGTTTTATTTCCTGAAACATAGTCATACGCATTGATTACAGAGAACTCTTCTGCGTTTTTCTCTAGCACACTATACGACTTTCCGTCATTCATGCTCTCAAAACCACTGATGGTCTTGGGATAAAAAGTACCGCTTGCCCATATATCGGTAAGTTCTATGTTTTGCTTCTGACTGTAAGTAAATAGTGTACAGCTAACTAATAGTAATAAAAGTGTGTTTCTCATCCTTCTGATAAATTTGCTTCAATAATAACGTAATTTATAAAATGGACTGGATAGAGAATCTTAAAAAAAAAATAGATAAAAATATACTCTTCACGCGTGATGAAGAATTAACCAATTACGCGAGTGACTATACAGAGGATTTAGTCCACATACCTCAGGTAGTCGCTAAGCCGACAACTGTGGAGCAAATCTCCGAGATCTTAAAATTTTGCACACTGAATAAAATACCTGTAACACCACGCGGAGCTGGTACAGGGCTCAGCGGAGGGAGTTTACCCGTAGATGGCGGTATTTCTCTATCTATGGAAAACTTCAATAAGATACTAAACATAGATGAGGTCAACTTTCAAGCTACCGTAGAAAGTGGTGTGATCAATGAAGCCTTTCAACAAGCGGTAAAAGCCAAAGGACTCTTTTACCCACCAGATCCTGCAAGTAAGGGTAGTTGTTTTTTAGGTGGGAATATAGCTCACAGCAGCGGTGGGCCTAAAGCACTAAAATACGGTACGACTAAAGACTACGTGCTAAACTTACAAGTAGTATTGCCGACAGGCGAAATACTATGGACCGGTGCAGATACCCTTAAAAACAGTACAGGGTACAATTTGACTCAACTACTCATCGGTAGCGAAGGAACACTCGCAGTGGTTACTAAAATAGTATTTAGGCTGCTCCCTCTGCCTCTGAATAACCTTCTTATGTTAGCTAAATTTCAGTCTATAAAAGATGCTTGCAATGCCGTTCCTCAACTATTTACAAGTGGAACCAGTCCAAGTGCATTGGAACTGATGGAGCGAAATGCGATAGATTATGTGCACAAATATGCGTCCGCGTCACATACAGCAACTACCCTAAGTATGACTTCTTCACCAAGCTCTGCTGAAGTAAAGGCCTACCTTCTCATAGAAGTAGATGGCAATGCTATGGATGAGCTATTCAGTCAATGTGAGCAAATAAACGAAGTACTAGAAGCAAATAATGTGATTGAAGTTCAGTTTGCTGATACTGCTGAGCAAAAAGAAAAGCTCTGGCACGTGCGACGAAGTATAGGAGAAATGGTAAAAATACACAGTATATACAAGGAAGAAGACGCGGTAGTAAAACGTGCTCATCTACCAGAATTGATGGAAGGAACCAAGGCCATAGGACTAGAGTATGGTTTTGAAAGTGTCTGCTATGGCCACGCAGGGGATGGGAATCTTCACATTAACATATTACGCGGTGAGCTCACTGAGGAGCAATGGAACGGACCACACCTGGAAGAAGCTATCCGTAAAATTTTCCGTCTTTGCAAAAAACTAGGCGGCACTATCAGTGGAGAACATGGAATAGGCTTGGTGCAAAAGAAGTATATGAATGAAGTATTGGATCCGATTCATTTTACACTTATGAAAGGAATAAAGAAAACCTTTGATCCTGCGGGGATACTTAATCCAAATAAGATTTGGGAATAGCCTAGTTTTTAAACTTCTACCACGGATATTTCTCATTTAGCTCCAGGGGTATACTATATCAACGTGCAACTTTCCAACGGAACTATTAGCGCACATAAGGTGATAAAAAACTAAATTTCACTTTTGGACTACTCTTTCTTAAAAGCCAACAAAAACGCAACTAAGTATAACAAAAAAAGCAGCTCAATGAGCTGCTTTTTTTATTTCTATGAACCTTTATTTATTTTCAAACACAAACACTTGATTCTTCACATTGAGTTTAATCACCGAGTCGGATTTAATTGCGCCTGAAAGAATATCTTTACTCAGCTTATTTAGCACTTCTCGTTGCATTGCTCTTTTTAGAGGTCGTGCTCCAAACTGTGGATCATAACCTATTTCCCCAAGCCAATCCAATGCCTCACTGCTCGCTGTAATCTCTATTCCTTGCGCTTTTAGCATTTTCTGTAAGCCTGCAAACTGAATATCTACGATGCCTCTAATATTTTCACGAGTGAGCGGTTTGAACATCATTATCTCGTCTATACGGTTCAAAAACTCTGGACGAATAGATTTCTTTAGTAATTCAAAGACTTCCAACTTTGTTTTTGCTTCTACCTCTCCCGAAGAATCGGGATTATTCACATCTACCTCGCTGAAACGCTCCTGTATCAAATGACTACCTATGTTACTTGTCATTATCACTATGGTATTCTTGAAATTAGCAAGACGACCCTTATTATCCGTTAATCTACCATCGTCCAATACTTGAAGGAGGATATTGAATACATCAGGATGCGCTTTTTCTATCTCATCCAATAGAATAACTGAATAGGGTTTTCTTCTAACTGCTTCCGTTAATTGACCGCCTTCATCATAGCCAACGTATCCCGGAGGCGCTCCTATCAGCCTGCTTACCGTATGCTTCTCTTGGTACTCACTCATATCTATACGCACCAAAGCATCGTCTTTATTGAATAAGTACTCTGCTAAAGCTTTAGCCAACTCCGTCTTACCTACCCCTGTAGTTCCTAAGAAAATAAAGGAACCTATGGGTTTATGTGGATCTGATAGACCCGCTCTACTTCTACGTATAGCATCAGATATCGCACCTATAGCATCTTCTTGTCCTACTACTCGTCTGTGGAGTTCATCCTCTAGATTTAGTAACTTTTCCCGTTCACTTTGCAGCATACTTTGGACTGGAATTCCTGTCCATTTACTAACTACTTCCGCTATATCTTCGCTGGTTACTTCTTCCTTTACTAGTGAACTATTCTCTTGTCTTTCAAGCAGTTCTACTTTAAGTTTATCCAGTTTTTCCTCGGCTTCTTTTATTTTACCGTAGCGCAGCTCTGCCACTTTTCCAAAGTCTCCTGCACGTTCAGCTTGATCAGCTTCCATACGGAAGGACTCTATCTCTTTCTTTTTGGATTGAATACCATCAACGACCGCTTTCTCTTCTTGCCATTTGGCTTTCATTTGATTGCGCTCCTCAGACAGGTTAGCAATCTCCTCATTGAGTACAGAGAGTTTCTTCTCATCTTTCTCTCTTTTTATTGCTTCACGCTC
>ENA-OUOG01003655-OUOG01003655.1-marine-metagenome-genome-assembly--contig:-NODE-3655-length-14109-cov-2.645026_pt1 | contig 14109 bp, 18 predicted proteins | sample MGYA00248635_ERZ508505 | MGnify/ENA primary metagenome ERZ508505 (study PRJEB26176, sample SAMN06267871) | marine metagenome | isolation source: Saanich Inlet, British Columbia, Canada | place: Pacific...
CCAGATGCCTTGAACATAGAACTGGTCATGTGGAACATCACCGCAGATCCAGCTAACGACATCATCAATTCCATCTCGGGTGGTGTATTCACCTTTCCATGATACTTCTCTTGAAGGCGCTCCAAAACATTGTCAAAATCACCATCTGTCATGTTCTCCATAACACTCTCAGACCAACCATTAAGCTCCATAGCAAATGGATCATACCTCTTATTCATAAACTCCATACCACTCACAATCGCCATAAGCATCTTCTTGGAAAATTTTACCCCAGATGATATTTCAGCATCACGCTTTAATTTATTATATTCGGCACGCATCTCACGAATATCAGAGTACATAGTGAATTTCTTACATTTAATTCCTTTCTGATCAAGCCTGTAAAACTTATACAATAAATCTTGTTTCTCATCTTCTACAGTCTGAAATCCAGCAGATGGTCCAATTTCACCTTCATCGCGGATCTCTTCAGCCGAGTACCCACCAGCAGCAGGCTCACTCGCATCAGATGCATTATCATCATTAGCAATAGACATACCACCAGCATCTGAATCATCATCATCTGATAACTCATCAATAGTCTTCTTCTTTTGTGGGTTAGACAAAGACTCAAATGTTGTATCCCTAAAACCACTGAAGTCAGATGTTGCATAACTTGATCCAGGTACAGGATTAGATGGACCAGAAGTCATTGATGGACCAGAAGATGCTGATGGAACAGATTGCTTGGGCCTGAACCCGAAATCAACCTTAGATTTATTGAACTTTTTAAAAGGCTTAGACTTACCGAGCTTCTTTACCTTGGGTTTCTTAGTAATTATTTCCATACCATCATCACTACTAATGTTACCAATGTTAAGAGTCTCCTCATCATCTTCCTTTGATATCTTAAAATTCATTTATTCTCAAAGATGATAAAATCTTAAATCACTTAACGCACTTTATAAATTTTTTAATATAGCTTTGTTTTCATCTATCATAATAGTATTGTAAAATACTTGCCTTAGATGCTCCTTCGCATCATCACCATACATCTGAGATATACTAATCCATTTCAATTTAGTTTTTTCTAAATATTTCTTATCCATATAGTTCAATTTACCAAGAAATTCTCTACAATTATCAAATTCAGTCAGAATTACATCTATATTCTCTTTACTTAATATATTTTCTATATTCACTAAAAACATATAATAATTCTTATTAGTATAACTTTTTCCTTTCAAACAAATATTGTTTTTAGAACTAAAACTCTTAGACATTCTATATATACTACATATAGAACCACTAGTCTCCTCAAAAAACTCACGAGAAGCTGTGTATATAGGATTTTGATTATCCTTTAACTCACATTTTCCACCAAAGTCACTCCATTTCATTCTTTTATCTCGTCCAAGTAAAACATATGTTTCGTTATTATATTTATAATATGGTAATATTCCGGCAGCATATGATACCATCTTATTATAGCACTAATTTATTTGAGAGTCTTTAGAACGGGGGCTCAAATTTAACTCATCCTCATCATCATCACTCGTATTATACCCCTGTTCCTGCATATAACGGAAATTATCAGGATCGTACTTTAAGTTCAATGGATATGTATCAATTTTTCCTAACCTTTTAGGAGTATAATACCTAATAGCTATTGTCATTACATGATTTATACCTCTAAAATCATACAAAACACCAGAAGGTCTCTCAAATGAAAATGTTAAAGTCCTTAATTCACCCATTGGATGGAATACCCTAGGCCTAACTGAATGATAATCAAACCTAACATCATTTAAACCAGCAACAGATAACTGAAACATAGCCAAACCCATTGTAAACTTCTCATGAGCTTTACTCAAATTCATATGACTCTCAACTTCAGGACATCTCAAATTTATATATTTATCCCCTAACAAATTATACTGATCGGGAGATTCTATGATAGTATAATATTTCTTCAACTTTATATTCACGACTATAGATTCATTGTTAGTAGGTGCTGGGTTTAAAACAGGATCATTACCGACAACAATAGCACCAACAGCATATTCTGTATGGACATCGAAAATCAAATCAGCTGCAGCCCCATTATCATCCCTCCCAGAATCAACAACCAACCAATATGGACTAGCAGCATCTGCTACCAATGGTACATCAACTGTTGTTAAATCAGTGGTACTGTCAGCTAATAATATGGTTAATGCGGAATCTTGATACAAATACCAGGAAAAAGTTCGTGCAACCGAATTATCAGAGAGGGGGATAATTACCTCTTGTAAAAAACCGGAAGCATATGTACTGTCTGTTAAATATATCTCCTGTATGAGTCTAGAAGGATTTGTACCAGTATCAAGAGTATATTCGGCCGTTCTATCAGCTAAAAATAAAGCATCTATCTCAAAACTTTCGTCTATAGACTGAGACCCAAACCATCTACAAAAATATAATTCTCGTTCCAATTCGTTTTCAACTAATGTATTAAAATATGTATCTGTAGGATATGGATAATTAACATCAAAAGATCCATACAATGGTGTAAAGTTAATAGAATTTAATAAAGTTCCAATAGGCTTGTCTTCGATGGAACCATCATCATAAAGATACCATAATGTTCCTAATCCACCTTCAACTAAAACAATACTGCGTCTAACTGAAGCATCGTTATTCACAAATGCCTTAAAACCAGTCCCTATCAAAGGAGATGTCCCAGCTTGTAACACAAAAGAATTATCAACATAATACTCGTTTGTAGTTGCAGTATAATATATTGGACCCAGGTCGCTAAAGGGTGGGTCACGATATTGAAACACAACTTGCTCTGCATTAGAAAACTTTATCCTATTTGGTAACCAATCATCTATATGATCAGCTGTAGAATCACGATTATTATAAGTATCAAATCCCATTGTATTATTTAAAGTCGATGTATGCATATCAACCTCAAAATGTTCGTCACTTTGCATTCTAAAAGTAGATAATAACTCAGGAGGACTCGAACTACTCTCTAAGCGTATACTTACACCTAATTCAATCATCTTATTATTAAATGCCTCCTTAAATGTAACCTCATTATAATCACCAGGATCCAATGTTATAGTTCTCCATTGATACACATTTAATGCTGTTATACCAGCTTCTGAATTATTGTAATTTAAACCTCTCATTCTAAAACGAAATACATTATTATGAACATCTACTGAATAAGATGTACGGGGTATACTAGCATCAATTACAGATACACTATACACTAATTTAAATGGGGCTGAAAATTGTATCTGATAATGTTGGGGGTATGGATATGCTTTTTTATCCCTCTCATCACTATCAATCAGAGACACATATTCTGTTTCTATACCCGTTTCCTTTAAATAATCAACATCTTCAACCATTCTTACATTAATCATATAAAATACTTAAACCTTAAACTACTCAACATACCATAGAGTATGTCATTGAATACTTTCAAACAAGAAAACAAATTTATCTGTACCAAAAAAGGTTGGAATCATATTTCAGTTTCTTCATTATGGTTGTGCCTACTAGAAGAGGTTGGGGAATTGGCTGCAAGTGTAAGGAGACATATGAAAATCTACCCTGATCATAAAAAAATGGATGTAAAAGCTGAAATTATGGATGTGTTTAGTTATGTTCTGCAATTAGCAGACATGTACAACATAGATTTAGATAAAACATGGAATAAATATATGAAAAACGACAATCTTATTAAATAAAATCTATCCTAAATTTTGCTCATAAGCTTCTATCTGCTTAAGATACCTTTCGCAATCAAACGAATCTTTAAACTCTAGCAACTTATTCTTCATACATCTTCGAAGACAATCAAATTTCAAAAAATAATGACGATTTTGAATGGCGAACTTAAAAACATCATGACATAATTTGATCTTCTCATCGCCGTTTTTGCTCATAGCATTAAACATTTTTTCACTAAGTTTTGCATTGAGATAAATTCTATAGTTTTCACTTCCATATTTGTTAGTTTTCCTCCTACACATAGGACACTTTATATCACACTTACAAGAACAACCAATACACATACTATGACCACACTTTAAAACTACCTCGCATGTAGCATCCTCATAACAAATCATACATTCGTTATAGTTTACTTTCTTATGGACACAACAATAAGTGCCTTTGCATTTTCTCAAACACGGTGTGTTTTGTTTCGTTACTCCCGAGCAATACATCTTCTCATTCACTTTTTATAACTTACATTCTTTAAGTATTATTTTTTTTAAAAAGGAATCTAAAAATAATACTTAAAGAACTGGTGATTTAGTAAATGTTATCTGAACTATAATAATGGAATTTGAAACACCTGACAAATTTGAAACAGCGTACAAAGAGTACAAAGAATTCATAGTCAAAAGGCTATCGCTGGTATCTTTATTTATTAAAGGTATAATATCTGAAAAAGACCTGGATCAAAGATTAGGTGGTTTTACAAATAAGCAGGATACATTTAAGGAAGATATGGAGGATTCAATAGATGATGTGCAAGGGTTTGGTGGAGACATAACTGAGATGAAGGATAGGTTTGATTATATAGTTAATTCTAGTGAAGATATCGATTTTCTCATTGAGAAAGTGAAAAAACAATATGAGGTGAATGAGAGAAGAAAAAAAAGAAAGAATATAAATGAAATTAGAAATCACATGAGACTATTTTTGGCCACACGCGATGGGAGTAAAAACTTATTAGATGTACTTAGGGATACTATTTATGATGCTACTAATATAGGTAATGAATTAAACAATATAAAAATAGCTGATATAGATCTAAGTAAAATAGATTTAGCGTAATTTTTGTTTAATAAAAATTTTAAAACTTTTATCAGATTTTTCAGACCCTATATATGTACAAAAATAGAGTGTTGAGAGAGAGAGAATTCTAGAAATTTGTAAGAAATATAAAGAAATATTCTTATAGAATAAGTAATGCATTATTCTTGCGATAAATGCGGAAAGGTTTTTAAATTTAAAAGTAAATTACAAGAACATCTTAATAGGAAATCTCCATGTATAAAACCCTTAATTTTAACACAGAACCCTGAAATTATGTCACAGAACCCTGAAATTATGTCACAGAACCCTGAAAAATACAAATCATTATTAGAAATAACAAAGGATAAAGTTTTATCTAAAGAATGTGTATATTGTCAACAACAATTCAAAAGAGTGGATATAAAAAACAACCACGAAAACAAATGTAAATTAAAAGATGATTACATCCGTAATTTGGAATTAAAATTAGATAAAAATGTTAAAATTGATAATGGTAATTGTTGTAGATTTTGTGATAATGAATTTACAAGAAAAGACAATTTAAAGGTACATTATAAAACATGCAAAATCAAAGAAGTATATAAAAAGGAGTTGGAAGATGAATTATATAATGTGTCACAGCTTAGAAACAGTCAGAATAATAACTATAATAATACAACTATAAACAACAATCAAGTATATAATAATATAGTTTATGTGAAAGATTCTGGGAGTTTAGTTCATAATGATCCAAGTATATCTGATAACGAAGTTTTATGTATAGAAGGATTTCAAAGAGAAGCTCTTATTAATCAAAGATTAGGTAATGTTAATTATACAAAATTGAAGAGACTTATTGTTAATTTGATAGATAATAATGAATATGATGAGTTGTATAAATTTCTTTTTAGAGATGATAAAAACCGTAGAATGCATTTCATGATGTTAGGTAAAAATGTTGGAACAACATATTATGAAATATTTGATAGAGGTAAGATTGGTAAGACAGAAAAAGATCAGTTATTTAATAGAGTAATGGGGTTTTTATGTGGTCATTTAACTTTATTAGATAATTCATTTGCAATATTGAATAAGAAACTTTTTACTAAACAATCCAAAAGATCTTTTGAAAGTGTTTTGAGAGAGCCAAGTGAACAATTTAATATGTTTCAGAATCTATTGGAATAAAAATCGTTTTTTCCCGGTAAATATATTTTAAAAAATAGTAAGAAATATGGCATCTGTTAATGCTTTCACCGATATGGTTAAAGAGTTTTTAACCGAAATGACTAAAGTTTTCCCAGAGGAAGAGCAGATTAAGACAGAACTTGATAAGGTTAAGGAATTTACTTCTGAGCAATCAAAAGAGTTTTTAGATAAGTTTTCTACCAGTATGAAAGTGAATGGTAAATATATTGAAGCTAGGAATCCTAAGATTTTTAAGAAAGGTAGAGCTGAATTTTTCGATGATATAAAGCTTTATAAGCTCTGGAGGGAGACTACAAGAAAGGCTACTAGAGATGCTATTTGGAATTATTTATCAACTCTTCATATCCTTTCAACCACTATAAATGCCATCCCACAGGATGTAATGAGTAACATAGAAAAAATGGCTGAGGATTGTGCCTCTAAATTGGTTAAGGACTGTCCCGATGGAGAAGTTGATTTAAGTAAAATTGATATGGGTGCTTTAATGAAGGGTGTACAGGATATTATGGGTAGCTTGGGTAATAATCCAGGAATGCAAAATATGCCTGGTTTCCCTGGTATGGGTGGTATGCCTTCATTCCCAGGTATGCCTGGTAGTGACACCTCTGATATAGAAAAGATACTCAATGAGCCACCTACCCCAAAAGTTAGCAAGTCAAAGACTAGGAAGAAAAAAATAGCCAAATAATATAATGATACAAGTTCCTTTAGCTATAGTTTGTGGTTATATGGCTTGGAAGTATATGAATTCAGGTTCCATGATTGAGGTAACAGTTGGAGGAAGAAAGTATAAAGTGAGAGATTATGAAGATAAACGTGTTTCACAAGGTGTGGCTGAGGATCTTCATGAACTGACGTTAAAGGTTGATAGACTTTTGAATTATTTAGAAAAAAAGTATCCTGATAATGGAAAGGTTCAAAAACTTTTGGACAGTTATACCGGAAGTATTCAAGAAATTACTTTTGAAAATGAGGGTCAAGTGGGTTATAATGTCAATAAAGGAGAAACTATAGGTTTATGTATGTACAGAAATGGTAAGTTTATGGATATCAATACTATTATGTTTGTATTACTTCATGAACTTGCTCATAGTATGACCGTTGCATATTCTCATGACAAGGAGTTTTGGGACAATTTCAGTTTTTTATTGAACGAAGCTATGAAGATCGGAATATATACTTACGAGGATTTTAAAGCAGAACCAAAGACTCATTGTAACATGAAGATTGGTCACACACCTGTTTAAATTTAATCTATTTTACATTAATGGGAAGTCAAATTTGGTATGAAAATATACATGTTTTATTTGACGGGAAAAATGCATTAGATTTCTGGCCTACTAAACTTCAATCGTATGAAGAGAAATTTAATTCTGTAACTCGATTTATATTATATGGTGGTATAACTTTGAGCGTATACTATAGAAATACATTTCATGTCATAGTTTCAATTGCTTTAATATCTTTTATGGCATATTTATCTTCAATGGGATTTGTTAAGAAAGAGAGTTTTGCTAAAGGACAGATACCCGCTAAACATAATTCTCCTAACTATATGAGGAGAATTGAACAAGATTGTACCAAACCAACATCTGAGAATCCATTTGGAAATATTCTTATAAACGAGTATGTTGATGATCCTATGAGACCTCCTGCCTGTCCTGTTGAGGATGTTGAAGATGATATGAAGGATAAGTTTGTAGAAGGGCTTTATAGAGATGTTGGTGATGTATATGAGCGTGAGAATTCTCAGCGTCAGTTTTTTACAATGCCTAATACATCTATCCCCAATGACCAAGCATCTTTTGCTAAATGGTTATTTTTCCAAAATTCTAATTGTAAGAGTGACAAATCTGTATGTACAGGGTTTGAGGTGGGTCCTGGAAAATAAATTTGATACTTAAAGTAAATGAGCCTCCAATCCACTAGAGCCATATATGATGTCGAGGAAGTTAGGCGTCAAGCTATATTACAACAGAGGCCTTTAAGGTATGTGACTGAAAATTACCGCACTCAAAGGCTTATGAAAGAAAGTCATCCCGAGGATATAGATGTTGCATCGGGACTTAGGCAGAAGCCAACGAGATTGAATTATTTTAACCGTCCTGAGACATCATTGTATGGTACATCTGCTTATTTCGGTGGTGGTATGCAGGATCCTGGTCAAGAAATTGTGATAGATTCTGGTCTCAGATATGGTGAACCAAGTCAGCGCACTAAGATTCCTACAGAATCTCGGTTTGCTACCCAAGGACCTGTGTTTAACACCCCTGTTCATGTGGACCTAAACAATGACTTAAGGTTTATAAGCACTCGCGCTGACCTAAGAAACAAATATAAAAATTTCCAGTGTTACAAACAAAAACCTTAATATAAGGTAATTGGAATCTATAGAAATTAAAATCAACCATTAAATTAAAAGATGATATCTTATAGAAACGATATTAACTATGAAGAGCTGACTAAACCTCAGCTTGCCATAGGTAATTACTATTTAAATGATGTGCGCCGTATGAAGCCACCAAAAACAGATAATTTTGATGCTGGGTATTTTCCCCGTACCCGAGGTCTTAGAAATCAGGCCGAAGATATGGTCGATATTGAAGCCCGACTCAGAGGGCAAGGTGCTCCTCCATCTAGACAAGATTATTCTTTTATCCCTAAGACAGAATCTATCCCCAAATCTACAGAAAAAGATATAAAACCAGAAGAGGTTGAATATCCTGTGTGGCAGGGTGATGGTGAGGACAGTGGTAAATGGGTAAGAACAGGTGGTCGTACCCATGACTATCTTAGTCAGCCATATAGATTTGAGGATGATCTTCATGTTCTCCAACAAGATGTTAGTAATATAGTTATTGAAGAGCAACAGAGAGGTGGGTTGCATACAAGGAATTGGTTAAAAGACAACCATGTAAGAAATCATAATTACAGATAATTATTTCATTTATAATAATAAATGGAGATAGTAATATTATCTGGACTTGCCATTATAGGTCATAGTCTATCTAATAATAAGAAACCGGATGATCCAAAAAAACAAGTAAAAGAAGTTTTTACAAAAGCGAAGAATCAATATCCATTTAAAGACAAACCAACAAATCTGGAAATGAACATAGGTGATGTCCCAATGCCAAAGACAGGGAAAAGTAGACAAATGAATTTTGTAGATGGTGTATCTCCTTATAACCAAAAACAAGATACATGGGGTACGAATGCTGCATGGGGTAATGATTTGGATAATTTCCAAACTCAATATGAGCTTTTACCACATGATCCAGAAGAATATAATAAGGATGGGTTTCTAGGTAAAAATGGTTCTGGATGGGGGCATAACAATATGAGTCCATTTTTTGGTTCTAAGAGAAAACAGAATACAAACTCTGACTTAAAGGAGCGTAGATTAGAGTCTTTTACAGGTGTTGATAATATGGATTTTGTTAAGAAGAAAGAAAGTGAGAATCTTTTCAGACCAGAAAAGCAAAATATTTTCGGTTCTCATTTCAAGTCTACAAAGGATAATTTTGTTGTTTCTGACAAGATGAATAATGTATCTCCTATAGAGAAACAATATGTTGGGCCTGGTATTGGGATTTCACCTGATGTTGCTGCTAAGGGTGGTTTCCATGATACATTCCGTATATTACCCGATCACTTGAATAGTTATAAGAAACAGACATTTGATGGTCGTGTTGTTCCTGGTAAAGCTTTGAATCCTAACTCTACTTCTGTACCTACAGTTACTAAGCGCAAACCAAACAGATTCTATACATTGGAAGATAGAGAGAATGTTGCAAACTCTTTTTATGTGTCTGCTCCAAAAGATACAACTCAAAATCCTATTAAAGAGGGAAGAAATACAACTGAACTGAATACCCATATGGATTTAACTGTTCTTACAGGTCATGCATCTCAAGCTGCGGAGGGTCATATGTCAAGAGAGAATGTGTCTAAATTCCAGTTGCATAAAAATGACAAGAATTGTGGTAGAAACATAGTCGGACCTCAGGCTCACGAGTCTACTGGTGGTGGATACAAGGTAAGTCAATTCATTGTAAATGACTCTATGAGAGAAAAATGTAAACCAACTGGAGTTGTATATAGACCTGTTGGATCGAATAACGAGAAATTATTTGATAACAACCAATCTGCTAATATGACGATCAGGGAAGGAACAAGTACTTGTTACAATGGTCCTGCTAAGAGTTATTTGAATCCTGGTAATATGAATCAGACTTATGCTAATAATGCTCAACCATATTACAAGAGAGAGGAAGCAATACCATCGTTTACACCTGGACCTGGAAGACTTAATATCAGGGCTCATGCGGAGGATTTGGAAGTTGCTGAATTTAAACCAGATAATAACATTGAAATTATTAAGAATCCTGATATATGGAAGATAGGGCCTGAGGCTAATAAGATAGGTGTTATTGATAATAGCGTTAGACCAAATGATAATATAAATACTCGGTTCACTCCAAATTTAGCTAAAACACAACTTAAAGATAACCCTCTGGTAAATTTACCCGTGAGGTATGCTACAAAATAATTACTTTTTTAATTTATATAACATAGAATAGGCATCATATGTAAAATTTTTTTCATTTACAGTTACTGATTCATCATCAATAAAGTATTTTACTCCTCTTGATATACAGTTAGCTGTGTAGTGTCCGTATTGAGAAGATCCATGATGACAAAGAGTTGCATAGAGTATGTACTGTTTGTCTCCCATAGTTATAGTTTCATCTATATTAACTTCGTGTTTCTGTTTTCTTCCGAACATATCGTACATATTTATGTTTACAATCAATACATGAGGGGTATACTTTATTGTCTTAATACTTTTACATGTTTCTTTTTTACACTTATCACATTTGTACCCATCTAGACTTTCTTCTTCAAACTGTGAATCTAAACCCTTTTGTATAGAGTCTACTGAATAATCTACTGAATAATGTCTGTAATTCATATTAGATTTTACTACATGACCACAAGAGGTACATTTTATTTCTCTTACCATTTTTGTATCAAATATTTGTTTCATAAAGTCCAAAGGTTTTATTGCTTCATCTAGGCTATCTATAATTGACATAAGCGTTTCATGAGCATCGTGGTGTTTTCTCATATTTTGAAAATGAGGATGCTCTTTAAGAAATGCCGTCATAAAATCTCTTAATGTGGTCTTGTCCGGTATGTTTTTTGAGAATAGCTCATTAACAATAAGTGTATAGTTTTTGAAAACATTACATCTTACATCCACAAATTGCTCTTTATTATGTATGATAAGGTTTGTTAATGATGGTGTGAAAAATAATGTTTGTAATGCACTGTTAAGATAACATGTATTTCCTAAATTATCGATACCTGTTGCCTTCATAGATAAAGTGATAATCATTTTCTTAATACGAACATAACGAATTATAATCAAGAAATACAAATTTTAATAACTTTATTATTTTTTAATTTTAGTTCATTATGAGTTCCAATTTGCATATTCTCTAGTTGTTCATAGATATCTAAGAGATAATCATATTCAATATTTTCTTTGACTTTTGTACAATTCATTTCATGGATATTTTTGTCAAATTTTGTATCAAATTTTTTATCACATTTTTGACATTCCCAAGATCCACATCTGTACTTTTTATTCAGGTGATAGGTAAGTGCCTGATCGCTACTTAAAGATTTACCACACCTTGGGCATATTGGCATATTAATTTATTATATTTCTTTATTTTTAGGTTATTAAATAAAATAATATATAATAATATAAATAATAAAGAAATATTAAGGTAATAATATTATATAAAAATAATAAATATGTTGAAAAGAAAGATCGAGGAGGTTGAAGAACATGAACATCCTATTTTAGATCCTCCTTCTATGGAGGTTACCTCCAATAGGAATAAGGTGTATTTCCACTGCGAGGTATCTAGAAAAAACATAATGGTTTTAGTTCAAGAGTTGGAGAAGGCTTGTAAGTATGTTCGTGAATATATGGATGAAGATAGTAAGATTCACCTGTACATTCATTCGGAAGGAGGTGACTTATACACAGGACTGAGTGGGATGCATCATATTAAGAACTGTAGGGTTCCTGTAGTGACTCATGTTGATGGTCTTTGTGCTAGTGCTGGTACTGATTTATTGTTAGGTGGTTATAAGCGAGTGATGAGTAAGTATTCTCAGGTACTAATTCATCAATTGAGTTCTGGGGTTATTGGTAAATACGAGGAGATTAAAGAGGAAACTGAAAATTGTACCAAGTTGATGCAGATGATGAGGGACATTTATAACGAGCATTGTAAAATTCCAAAAAAGATGTTGGATAAACTACTGTCAAAAGAAATATACCTTAATGCTGATGAGTGTTTGAAGTATAAGATTATAGATGAGATTGTTTAGGTTTCAATATTTGGGACTGGTATTGGAATATTAGTCATATTTTCCATGTGTTGTAATCGATTTGTCTGGTATATGATGTAAAAAAGCATTATAAAAAGTAAAACAATGATAATCGTGGTAGCCAACATGTATGGCATGAGGTGTTTACCTAGGTATTTTACTATTGGGTCTAATAACTTTTCTTTAAGTTGATTATCTTCTTTATCTAATTCCTTTTCAACAATTTCTAAGAGTTGAGAGAAAATCCTTTCCATTATTTTAAAAAATATATAAATATACTTAAAGAATACGCAATGTATATATATTACAATAAAAATGCCTGCTGCTAAGACTGCCTCTAAGACTACCAAGACTACAACCAAGCCCGTTGCCAAGAAGGATGTTAAGACTGATCCTCCTAAGGAGGAGCCCGTCACTGAGTCACCTGTTGTAGATGATGAGATTGATTATTCTATGGTCCTCGCTAACCTAGCTGCCATTGATAAACTCATCAAGGCTACTGCCCCGCTTGTTCGCAAGCTTCAGAAGAAGCATGATAAGGATGTTAAGGTTGCTTCCAAGCAGAAGAAGCAGAAGCGCACCCGCGATCCCAACCTTCCTCCTTCTGGATTCGCGCGTCCTGGCCCTGTAACTGATGAGCTTCGTACCTTTCTTGGACTTGCTAAGGACGAGCTTATTGCGCGCACCCAGGTTGCCAAGAAGATGTCTGAGTACATCAAGCAGCACGAGCTTAAGAACCCTGAGAATAACAAGGAGATTATTCTCGACAAGAAGCTAGCCAAGCTTTTCGGTGTTGAGGACAAGACTAAGGTTGAGTACTTCAAGATTCAGGGTTTCCTTACAAAGCACTTTGTTAAGGCGTAAATTCTAACTAATTTTGGGGAGGGTACATAGTAAGGGGTAAAGGGATGGGAAGGGTATAAAGGGATGAAAAATAATCAAGGGATTTATATTTTAGTTTTCTATGTTTCTTTATCGTAAGACACATAGATAATTAAATCTTCGGTAACTTTCGTGACATTATCCATTACACATAAAAAAATAAATTAATAAGAATAAAAGAGAATAATACAATTGGTGATGAAAGTATAAATGGAATGAGAAATATACACAAAAATTCGTGAGGCATCACGGGCATTGTAGGTTCTTGAAACAAGTATCTCACCAACCTATTACCTCTTATCCCCTCTATTTGTTTGTTATAAGTATTAAACGCATTGTAATATTCTATGTACATTTTTGTGAATTCATATGCAAAATAGAGTATGACAGTAATAAATATACTTCTGATGAAACGATCCATTCCTACATGAATCTATGTAATATTCTTTAAATTATTTATATAATTTTCTTCTAGATTTACAAGAACTATTTTGTCTAAGCAAGCATAATCTTCTATCTAAAATATTTATTTTTAGGTTTCGTAGTTGTGTTTGTGTCTCATCCTTTAAATCAGATAGTTTTTCTTCTATATTTTCAATATCCATAGAAGGAACTACGACTGTTACAAAATGTTTTAACTCATCTGGAACAGGTGTCTCGAAAGGATCGTTAATCTTTCGTTTATTATTCATTAATTTAAAGAAATAAATTATATATTTCTTTTTTTCATTTCTAATTGTAATTTGTTATATAATTCTTTTGTTAAAAGATTTTTTCTCATAGTCAATTTAAATAGATTTGTGTTACTAAAGTCATCAAAACCCT